>Ga0326511_10000192_pt1 | contig 51018 bp, 26 predicted proteins | sample 0_2496_0518_D_FD_203701 | JGI IMG/M metagenome (GOLD analysis project Ga0326511, IMG submission 203701) | Bovine rumen microbial communities from UC Davis, California, United States - 0_2496_0518 | ecosystem: Host-associated > Mammals > Digestive system > Stomach > Rumen | place: USA... | reverse complement strand
TGATAATCCCGCAGGCACTTCACTGTCTGAATTTGCAAGGAAGAGGAATAATGACGACCCCAGGCTCGTTATATACATTGATGCCAACGGGAATGTCACTGACCAGACGAAAGAAAAATAAATAGTAATTGCCAATATTACTTGCCGTCGAGGGTTCGACTCCCTCGGCGGCAACAATGATTTTTCAAGACGACAGGTTTTATCGTCAAATTAGAATTAGCTTAGCACTGACGGTCAGTGCAAAGACGGAGATACTGGAACAACAAATAAAAAACTAAAAAACTGGAATAATATGAAACAACGATTAATACTCATGTTCCTCGTCCTATTGGGACTGGGACAAAGCCTGCAAGTCAGGGCTGACAATTTCTTACAAGACCCGAGCGGCTTTACCGCCATCGTACAGGGCATAGACCGCATCCGATTCACGCTGCCAACTCAGTATGATGGTAACCAGAATGAAGGTATCGAAAGGGGTTACATCCATATCAGCGTAGACGGAGGAGACTTGAAATCGTTTATGTACTGGGGTATGGGCAGTGATTACAACATCCTGACCAGCGACGAAGAGAGTGGAAATATCAAAATGATTGGGTACTATGATGGTGAGTGGCAACTGGTAGGCAAAGTGAAAGGTGGCCACAGGTATTTCCCAGCGCATAAGATGCAAGATTTCACCTTAGGTCCTAACGACGATAACGACGACCACTTCTCTACTGTAGTCGATTGGACCGTGCCCAGAGAGCTGAGAGGCCATCGACTCACCTTTTACCTATGGTGTCACAGTGAAGACATTTTCCACTCTTGGTACATTCCAAGTGGTGTTCCTCAAAGTGATTATGACAAGAGAGACAAAACCTACCGGATGGCCGAATGGGACTGTCCGGCAGCAGCCGAGGTGAGCATTACCCTCAACGACCCGATGCTGGCCTACGATGCCTCACAGTCGGGTTGCATTATATTCCCCTACGTCATCCAGGCCAAGTCGGTGGAATCGGCTGCCATCTACTATACGGATGCAGTCACGAAAGCAGTCTATTACAAGAAACTGTCGTCAAAACTGGTTGACATGGCCAATCTGCCTGCCGATCATCGGTGGGAGGACATTTACATCAAGGCCGACCTGAAGGACAGCGAGAACAAACCTGTCACCATCCAGTCGGAAAAGACGAAATCGAACATGCTGCACTTCCCCAAGAACCTGCAGGCATATGTACAGCCCGATGGCAAGGTGAAGTTGACATGGACGGTAGACAATCCGGAGCTGGATGACTTCGACAGTAGTGATAACTTCGAAATCCAGCGCAATGTGAACGGCACTACAGGTGCCAACGACCAGGGATGGACGACGATAGCCATGGAAGACCAGTTCGTCAAGGGCAAGGACAGCTATACCTATTCCGACGAGACACTGCTCGACCGTTATAAGAATCTGCCAGTGGCCTATCGTGTACGCCGTAGTAGCACCACGCTGTGGAAATGGAACACAGGCTCGGGCTATGCCATGCGCATTGTGCCTCCAGTCCTGTCGCTGCCCAAAATTACCGAGGCCTCCGTACAGCGTACAGACACATGGAACGACGAGGAACATCAGGTAAAGTTCTACTACACCACAGGTTCGAAATACGACAGGCAGGGCCGATTCATCATACGTAACGATGCCGACTATGAAGAGTTCAGGGAGCTGGTACTGAGCGGCAAATTGAGATCTGGCGATGGCGTGATGGTGCTGTCGGACGTGAGCGACTGGGAAAAGTTCGCTAAACTTGTGAAAGATGGTAACTCTTACCTAAACGCGGTGATGCTGACTGACATCGACCTTCCCGACAATAAAATTCATATAGGTACCTACTCTCGTCCCTATGAAGGCACCTTCGATGGTCTGGGCCATACGCTGACCGTCAACGCGACAAATGGCTTGAATGATTGGCCATCGCCATTTGAATATGTCTCCTCTGCCACCATCCGCAATCTGACCGTTGCCGGCACGATAACCTCTTCGAAAAAGTTTGTCGGTGGACTGGTAGCGGACGTCTCGAGCAATGGCACCCTGACAATAGAGCGTTGTATAGTCAGCGCGGACATCAACTTAACTAGGGACGGCGACACCAGCTCGGGCGGTATGATAGGTTACATGAACAATTACTCTTCGGTCGATATCAGGAATTCTGCCTTCATCGGATCTATCAATGGCGACAAGTCGCACTCAAATGGCGGTTTCATTGGCGTGGCCGACTGGAGTACCACCATCAACATGTCCAACTGTCTGTTTGCCCCCAGTGCCTTGCCCTCCAACTCAGAGGGATGCAACACCTTTGCACGCTATGATCAATCGGCAAATGTAAACGTTTCAAACTGCTACTACACAGTGGCATATGGAGAAGCCAACCATGGAACATCAGCCTCTGAAATGACAACTGCACAGCTGCATGCTGCACTGGGCAACGACACCTGGCATGAGGTCGGGAACGGCGTACTTCCTGTGATGGATACAACCGTAGACGATACCTATAACATCACTCTCTGGGACAAGCGCGCCAAGCTGATATTGCAGGTGAAGGAGCAGGGTGGAAACGGCACGGAAACCCACGAGGTGGACTTGTCGGGTAACGAAGATGCCATTCAGAAGCATGAGTTTACGTATGACCTGACGCGTAAGTGCGTGGAATACGACTTCGATCTGGTGATCAAGCGTGGCACGTCGCCACTGATGATAGCAGGCACCGATGGCAACACCATGACACAGCCTGTGCTGAAGAAGGATAAAGGCGATCTGGCCAGCTACAAGTTCATGAACATGAACCAGATAACCAGCGTTACCCCCCAGAAGAAGCAGAGCAGCATCAAACTGGAGTGGACCGTCAGTGGTGGCGAAAGTGACTTTTACCGTCTGTTGCGCCGTGAACACAGCAACTATTCCAGTGCCAAGTGGACCGACACCATTGCCACCAACCTGATTCAGCAGTCCTACGAGGACAAGACCGTTCTGGCGCAGCAAGCCTACGACTACCGTGTAGAGAGCATCCTGCAGTGTGAAGGCCTGCACATCGCCTCAGCTGAGGTCAAGGGTGCCGAGTGTGAGCCTACAGGACGCATCAGCGGTTATGTGCGCATGGCCGACGGTACTGCCCTGGCAAAGATCAAGGTCACCTGTAAGCCAAAGTACAATATTCCCAACGCTCAGTCTGAGTATGTGACCTATACCGACGAAGCTGGCTTCTACGAGTTCAAGGGCCTTCCCTACAATCTCAATGGTCAGTATGAAATCCATGTGGGCGATGGCGGCTATACCGGTCCGAATAGTGAAGGACTTGTCATCTTCAGCCAGAACTCCAACTGGACGCAGAATTTCAACTACTTCATGGACAATTACTATGTCTATTCCGGCAACGTCTATTATCGCGACACCTCGATACCCGTACCTGGCGTATCGTTCAAGCTCGACGGTAATGTGATGCGCGATGCCAGTCAGCAGGTAATTACAACTAACAACCAGGGTGCCTTCGAGCTGAGCATCCCCGCCGGTCCGCACCGTGTGCAGGCCGTGAAGGACGGCCACTACTTTGCCAACGACGGTTTCCTAATCAACAAGGACGCACAGGAAGACCCGACGAAGTATAACTTCAATGAGAACGTGGCCGGAGTCTATCTTTGGGACTCTACCACCGTAGTGCTGCGCGGTCGCGTGGTTGGTGGCGACGTGCAGGGCAACATGCCTTTGGGCGAAAGCATGTCGAAGAACAACCTTGGCGACTCTATCAAGATTGTGATGCAGCTGGAAGGCGACAACACCTCGTGGCTCATACGCAAGCAGGACGACGAAACGGTGAAGAGCGCTTCTTACAAGATTGCTTTCGGTCTTGACCAGCGCGACACCACGAAGGTCAACGTTACCCGTCATACAATGACTATTATGCCAGACAAGAATACGGGTGAGTACCAGATAGCTCTGCACCCTGCCAAATACAAGGTGACGGAAATATCGGCCCAGGGCTACGCTACCCTGTTCCAGCAAGGCAAGGTGGGTGAGACCGTTGACCTGTCGTTCAACGTAAATGGCGACATCTGCGAGTACAACCGCATCTATCATGCCGTACCGACGCTCGAAGTGAAGCAGTTCAATGCGGGTGATGAACCATATTTCGGAGTGAAGACGGTGACGGCTTCCGACAACATCGGCAACAATTCGGTCATCAATACATGGTATTGGAAGAAGACTTCACAAACCGACAGCATCGGTGTCTATTCTCTCGGTTATCCAGTCTTTATGGCTGGCTCGCCCTACGGATGGATGTTGCAGGCCTGCGAGAAATACTATTATAATAATAATGTGAATACCGAGCCCGATATCGTCAAGCTGAAGGGTGGCAAGGTGAACATCAAGAACGGACTCATCGGCTCCTCTGACAACCAGGAGGTGGAGCTCGACGAGGATGGCGGTGCTTCGTATGTGTTCACCCCACAGAACACGACGTTCCTGCTCGCAGACGACGACGCACTGAAGAGTGTCAGCATCACGCTGGAGTACGACGAATCGTTCTACGACATCAAGCCTATGAACGGCGACATCTTCCGGGGCTACGTCATGGCAACCCTGCCGAAGGCAGAGGGCCGCAAGTCGATAGTCAGCAGTCTGCCAATACTTGTTGACGTCTTGCGTGATCCGCCAGGAGGCGGCAGCTCAGCCTATCTTGAGGCTGGTTCCAAACTGAGCTATACCTATAATGCTGACCTGGCCGGTTCTGCTGGTGTAACCTTCAAGCTTACCCAGGGAAACAAAGCTGACATCTATAATGGAAGTGTTGTTGTTCCAAGCTTTGGCGCGACCGGATTCGAGGCTGGTACATTTACGGATACGAGCAAGAAGGACGTATTCTCTATCGATGCCATCACCTACTACAATCAGAGTTGGAACTTCAGCTACAACTTCGATACCACCGAGCGCATTCAGACGCTGAGTGGCAAGAAGTGGGTTGGCGGTAAGGCCGACCTCTTCATGGGTATGACAACCGACGTGATGGTGGCCGATGCCATTGCCCTGCGCGTAGTGCCCGATAGCATCTATCAGATTTACAAGACACACGAAGGCGGCACGTTCAAGGCCACCGACGGCCACGGCAACACGTCGAACATCAAGGTGCCGACCGGCACCACCAAGGTGCTGGTGGAGGGTACTGACGATACCGGCAAGCCTGTCTATCTGATTCGCGATGAGGTGATGGCAATAGGTCCGAAACTGAGTTCGACCTTCGTACACTCACAGTTCTATATCGAGAACGAGCTGCTGCCCGATCTCATCAAGGTGCGCAACGCGCTGATTCTTCCCGTGGGCACAACAAAAGAATATGCCCAGGCTCTGGCCAACAAGCAGAAACGTCCCACCTACGTCAGCAAGGTGCCTGAGAGCGATGTCAGCTTCGGCTACAAGGACAGCTACGACATCTATGATCCCAACGAGGGTTTGCACGGCGATAGTATTATGACGCTGAACCAGACAATAGAGGCCTGGCTGTATATGCTGGCAGAGAACGAGCGGCAGAAGATAGAGGTGTCAGAGAGTGACTTAGTGAAGCGCTACGATTTTGACGGCGGTGCTTCCTCCATCCAATACAGCGAGACGTTCACGGCCACCCGCACCGAGAACCGCAGTCTGCGTTATCCTGGCATCAACGATTTGGGACAGGTGACATCAGGCCTTTTAACCGCCCTGAAAACCTTTGTAGAAGCCGCTAAGCACTGGAATGAGATTAACGGCAGGAATGTCGACAACAAGCCCCAAGAGATTGTACATTCCATGTTCGGCAAAGATCTTTCTGTGGAAATGAAAGCTGGCGGTTCTTATTTGAGCTTACAGATAACGCCTGCTATTTCCCTGAACTTCACCGACAAGAGCGGTATGACAAAGACCGACTCGAAGAAGATCGGCTTCACGCTATCGACATCGAGCAAGTCGAGTCTGACCGTCGATGTTTACCGTACCGCCAACGAACAGACCATGAGTCTCACGGGGGCGAACTTTGGGGCCATCACTGCCGACATACTCGACATGCTGCGCCAAGGTAAGTTAGGCTCGAACCCCATGGACTATCTGGGCAATAGCGAAAAGGTTTACTCCAGCTTCGTTTACCGTACCCGCGGCGGCGTCACTTGCGAACCATACGAGGGTGAGCGCACCACCAAGTGGTATCAGCCCGGAACGGTGATCGATGTGGCTACCATCGCTGTCGACAAGCCCCGCATCTGGATTGACGAGCCTGTGGTGAGCAACGTGCCGTTCGACGAGCCTGCCCGCTTCACGCTGCACATGGCTAACGAGACCGATTATCCCGAACAGGCATCGCTCATCTTCAACTACTACCTGCTGGCCAGCAGCAATCCCAATGGTGCCAAGGTGCTGATAGACGGTACCCCGATGAACTCGCAGGGTGTGAACATCATTATGTTCCCCTGTCGCGACAAAAATAACGATGTGTCGGTATTCACCAAACAGATTGAGGTATGGGCAGGCAAGGAGTTCGACTATAACGACCTGACGCTATGTCTCTATGACCCCGAAGATGCCAGCCGAGTGTTCGAATGCAAGTTCTCAGCCCACTTCATCCCCACGGCAGGCAAGGTGAACGTCAGCTCACCGAGCGACAAGTGGGTAGTTAACACCGAGAGTCCGTACGATGGCAAGCGCGATGCTTACTACATGCCCGTGCGTATTGACGGCTTCGACACCAACTATCGTGGCTTCGACCATATCGAGTTGCAGTATAAGCTGTCAACCCAGGGCGACAAGGACTGGGTGAACGTCTGCTCGTACTATGCCGACAAGGAACTGATGGCTAAGGCCAGCGGCGTCACCGACACCATTCCTGGCGACGGCATCATCATTGCCAGATTCTATGGCGAAAAGGATCCGATAGAGCAATACTACGACCTGCGGGCAGTGAGCTACTGTCGTCACGGCAACGGATTCCTCACAGGCATGTCGCCTGTGCTGAAGGGTATCAAGGATACCCGCCTGCCAGTGGCCTTCGGCTCACCTCAGCCTACCAACGGCATCTTAGGTATCGGCGACGACATCATGATTAAGTTCTCGGAACCGATTGCCGGCAACTATCTGAGTGAAATCAACAACTTTGAGGTATTAGGTACGCGGTTGAGCAACGACATCTCGACGTCAACATCGCTGAGCTTCGACGGCAATGCGCTGGCAGGCACGCAGGGCGAACGCAACCTGACGGGCAAGAGTTTCACCGTGGATATCATGCTGAACCCAGCCACCGACCAGCGCGAGATGACGGTGTTCGCTCATGGTGGCGACAAGAAGGGCATGCGCTTCGGACTGACTGCCGACCGCAAGCTCTCGGCCACCATCAACGGCGAGACAGTGGAGTCAGACACCATCGTGCCCTTCAACAATATGCTGCATCAGGTGGCCTACGTGCTGGACCAGAGCGGCGACAAGACGACTGTGAAGTTCTACGATGGCAGCAATGCTATCGGCATCAAGCCACTGCAAAAACGATACGAAGGCGGTACTTCGGCGATTTTCTTAGGTTCTGACTTTGATTATACCCGCAATATTCTGTATAAGGGTGAGATGCTGGAGTTCCGCTTGTGGAACCGCGCCATGTCAGCAGGTGATCTCGACAGTTACGGCAAGAAGAAACTGACGGGCTACGAGACAGGTCTGCTCGACTACTATCCGATGAACGAAGGCGAGGGCAACTGGGCTTACGACAAGGCTCCCGGCAGCATGGACCTCCTGTTGGTAGGCACCAGCTGGAAGCGACCTGCCGGCATTTCTATGGAAATCAAGGGCGACAAGGGCCTGCGCCTGAAACCCGATAAGTTTACAAGAACCAAGAACCACGACTACACGCTGACCTTCTGGTTCCGCACGAACGACGGGAACGCTACACTGCTGTCTAACGGTGAGGCCAAATACGGTCAGGCCGACCAGCTCAATATCGGTATAAAAGACAGTACACTCTATGTGCGTTCGCAGGGCTTCGAGAGGAAGATATCGACCTTCGTATCAGAAGGCAGCTGGCACCACTTCGCCATGACGGTGTCCCGCTCGCAGAACGTCAGCAACGTCTATGTGGACAAAAAGCTTGTCGAGTCATTCCCTGCTGACAGCGTAGGCGGTATCTTAGGCAACGACATCACGCTAGGTGCCACCTTTGTGGACAAGGCCCATCAGACCAACGTGATGAAGGGCCACATCGACGAGGTGGGTATGTTTGAGAGCGTACTGCCGCTGAACCTCATCAAGGAGTATTCGAACCATACACCGCTCGGCACCATGACCGCCATGTTGGCTTATCTGGATTTCGGACGCTCTGAGAAAATGGATGACAATACGCAGCATCTGGAGCCTACGGGTATCAGCCTGAAGCGCTATACCGATAGACAGGGTAAGGTGCTGGCACGTCGCGACACGCTGGTGGCTGATGCTGACGTTGACGCTTTGGCTGCACGCGACTTCTTTGCTCCGATGGTGAGCAACGCCCAGCTGGATAACCTGATGTATAGTTATGTGGCCAACGACAACGAGTTGTATATGAATGTCAAGGAACCTGACTACATGGTGGAGAAGACCAACATCTACGTCACCGTGAAGGAGGTGCCCGACCTGCAAGGCAACCTGATGGCATCGCCCGTCACGCTGAACCTCTTCGTGTATCGCAACCCGCTGCGCTGGGATGTGAAGCGAATAGAGAAGGATGTCTATTATGGCAACGGACTGACCTTCGAGGCTACCATCAGGAACCTGAGCGGCGTGAAGCAGAACTTCAGCCTGACTGACCTGCCACAGTGGATCTCGGCTTCACAGACACAAGGCGTGCTCGACGCGCTGGACGAGCAGAAGATTACCTTCACCGTCAGCGACTATATTAATATAGGTACATACAACGAGCAGATAGCTCTGATTGGAGACAATACGATGTCTGAACCACTGCCTATCACGTTGCGTGTACGTGGCGACGAACCCGCATGGGCTGTTAGAGACGACCTGAAAAAGGCCAACCAGACGATGATGATGGTGGCACGCGTGAAGATTGACGGTGTGGTGGCTAACTCGAACGAGGACATCCTGGCTGCGTTCGACGATAAACAGCAGGTTCTGGGTGTGGCTCATATTGAGGTCAACGACAATGCTAACGCCAATGAGGCACTGGCTTACCTGACCATTTATGGCTACAAGAATCCTAACGGCACAGGGCCCACGCTGAACTTCCGCTTCTTTGACGCTTCATCAGGCAACGTTTACAGCGTGATTCCAGCCGACAGCACAATCTATAGTTTCCAGCAGGATGCCATCGTAGGTTCTGATGCTAACCCCGTAGTGCTGAAGAATAGCTACAACTCCGTGCAGACGCTGAAGCTGAAGAAGGGATGGAACTGGGTGAGCATCTACGTGATTCCAAAGCAGGATGCAACCCTCGGATCGTTCCTGAACGGTCTGTCGAAGTGGGAAGCTGGTGACAAGATCTTGGCTGTCAACGGCACGAAGACTGCGGAATACACATGCCGTGCTAACAGTGACAAGAATGGTAACGTCTATCTGAAGTGGGATAACGAGGATGAGCCGTTCACCGTCGATCCAAGTCAGATGTACAGCATCTACTCGAAGAGCGACAAGACCGTCTGTCTGGAAGGTGAGTTCGCTCGCCGCTACATCACTGTCCATAAGAACTGGAACCGCGTGGGCTATAACTCAACGATCAACCTGCCTATCTCTCAGGCATTGGCTGACTATCTGGAGCAGGCTCAGGTGGGCGACGTGGTGAAGTCGCAAGATGGATTCGCCATCGCCAGCCAGACTGCCACAGGACTGGTTTGGAAAGGCAACTTGCAATATCTGGAGGCCGGCAAGGGCTACATGATCAAGCGACAGGCCGACAGCGAAGTTCAGTTCCTGTATCCTCTGTACCTCTTTGACTCACGCTACAGCAGCACCAGCGAAAGCCGTGCTCCGAGACGCACCTCTGTCAACACAGCAACGACCATGAACATCGTGGCTGCGGTGGAAGGCGTCAAGACGGAAGATGGCGACAAACTGGTGGTTTACGGCGGTGCCGAGTGTCTGGCAGAAGCTACGGCCGACAATGAGCAGAACTTCTACCTGAACATCGGCAGCAACGACAACAGCAGCGATGCTATGACCTTCGTGATAGAACGTGACGGTGAGACCATAGCCATAACAGGCAGCTCCATCAGCTATGCACCTAACAAGGTCCTCGGCACGCCAGACCAGCCTACCGTCATCAACTTCGTATCTATTGAGCAGATGCCTAACGACGGCAAGTGGTACACGGTGAGCGGTATCCAGATTGGTAAGAAGCCAAAGCAGAGAGGTGTATATATCCACAACGGTAAAGCAGTAGTGGTTAAGTGAAAAGTGATAAGTGAAAAGTTATGATGAAAATGAAAAAGAGTATATTAGCATTAGCAGCCCTCGCCTTCATGGCGTGGGGCTGCTCCTCGGACGACAACGATTCGAACAACCCGCCTCAGCCCTCAGAGATTTCTGTGGGTACAGATGTCCGTCCCAACTGGCAGGCTCCTAACTACGACCTCTTCGAACAAGTCATGAACGTGCAGGTGCAGCTGCAAGACACGCTGACAAAGTATGTGTCGGAGGCTGACTTGCTCTGTGCCACCATCGGAGGGGAAGTGCGTGCGGTGACAGTTCCTCGGAAGGTGGAAGATGGTTGGGTGGCTTCGCTGACGGTTGCCAGCAATGATGCGGGCGTAGCGGTGGAACTGTCGTACTACTGCGAACAACTGCATCGCATCTTCACCACTGCTTGGACGACGTTTGATGCCTCAGTGGCTCCGACAGGCACGGGTGGCATCTATCAACCTGAATTCGTTAAACCTAATAGGTGACTATGAACAAGAAAGTTTATCAGAAACCGTCAATGAAGGTTATTGCGTTGCATTACAGGCAACAGATATTAACAGGTAGTGGCGTGGAAGTTACGCGTAGTAATTATGGAAACGCAGAAACACATGAGTGGGATTCAGAATAAGGAGAACAATATGATGAAGAATATTTATTTCTGTGCGCTGCTGACTGCAGGTCTTGCACTGACTGCCTGCTCGTCAGATGATAGTAATACAGAACAGGTCTATAGGACATACACCATGACCATAGATGCCACGAAAGGTGCGAATGAAGCCGCCAGTCGTGCTTATACCCGTGCCCTGACACTCGACGGCAGCACACTCAATGTCTCGTGGGCAACTTCGGAGAAAGTTTATGTGCAAGGCAAGTTGGTGGGTGGTGATTATTTCTGGTTCGAAGGCTCTATCCAGCCTCAATATACAGGAACAACCACGCGACTGAATGGGACTATCAGTCTCCCGAAAGGTTGGTCGTATTCATCTGTTGATGAGGCTATCGGTAATCCTAATTACGTGAACCTCCAGTTCCCCCGTCCTGATGTTTTGGATTATACAGGTCAGATAGGAACGCTGGAAGATATTGCTGCGAAGTACGACTATGCAAGAGCTGAAAATGTGGAAGTTGATGTGGAAGCAGATAAAGTGGTAGGGGTTGAACCTGTGACGTTCGTAAATCTGCAGGCTATAGTGAAGTTTACGCTCAAAGACAAGGCGGATGGCACAACATTGCTGAGTCCAACGGCACTAACCATCCAATATGGCGACAAAAGCCTGTCATTGACCAGCATCCCAGTCTCCACCTATACTACCAATGGTGATGGTGTGCTCTTCGTGGCGATTCCTGGATTCAGCAATCTGACTCTGACTCTTACAGCCACGGTAGGTAGTGATACCTATACTTTTGCCAAATCGGACATCACTTTCGTAAACGGAAAGTATTACGAGATTACCGTGAAGATGAAGAAATAACACAAAAGTTTTACAACAATAGAGAAATATGAAAAAGTATCTTAATCTGCTGCTCGCTGCCCTCTTGTTCTGCGGAATGGTGGGCATGACGTCCTGTTCAGACAACGACGAGAACCTTACCGAAGAGGAACTGTTTGAGAAAGAAATGACTGCGGCATTGGCTGATGCGCAAGCCTACGGTCCGACAACAGAAGCCATTGCCAAGGAAGTGGCCGCACGCTACAACGGATGTGTGACAGAAATCAACTACAAGACTCGTGAAAGTGCCACACGAAAGTGCAAAACCGACAACAGCCGTCCTTACGACCTGAAGGACCTGGCACGCACCACCATCATAGCAGGATGGGACAGCACAGAGATCAAACCCGTCATCGATAATCTTGTTGCGACCACTAAGGAGCGAGGTTTCTTTGGACGCTACAAGCATCAGACCAGCGACTACGGCTAGTGGGGCGATATCATCAACCTGCAGTTTGAAAAGCTGATGACTGAGGTGCAGGTGAAGACCTACGGTATGTTCTATGCTGCTCAAGAAGAGGCTATTGTTCGCAGCACCATAGGTGACAGCCTCTATAATGTCATTCACGAGAAGACTGGCGTTGAGCCGGGAATGTCGCACCACTACTACGAAATCATGCGTGCCGACACATCCAGCGCCGCCACCGTGGAATACTACAAGCAGCTGGCCATAAAGTATCACGAATGCTTCGAACATATTAACGACAAATGAGTACTGTTTACGAGGTGAGGTGCCACGAGACGGGCGATGGAAGCGTCTACCTTATCAAGTCTTTCCATACCCGTCGGGAAGCAGATGCGTATATCCTTCGTCGCAACGAAGAACATCCGCAAGATGAGTTGTACGAACATTGGTACGTTAAAAAGACCAATGTAATAAGATAATGGTTTGTTTGAAAAAGAAAAAGATTCTGTATTTTATACTCGCCGCCATCCTGATCTGCGGCTGCAAACAAGAGGCGCCACTGACGTTTCAGGCAGGGACCTACGAGGTGACTGCTCAGGGGCATAACGGCGACATCCGCCTGAGTGTGACATTCAGCGACTCGTGTATCACGGACATCCAGGTGCTGGAGCAACACGAGACGCCCCATATCGGCGACTTTGTGTTCGATGAACTGATTCCCCAGATCATCAAGGCCAATGGTACCGGCGTGGATGCCTTGACAGGCGCCACGGTGTCGAGCCGGGGGCTGATGGCAGGCGTGACGGAGGCTGCCAACATGGCGAAGGTGTCGGATGGTGAGCAGTTCAAGAAAGCCACTTTGCCCAAGGCGGAGCAGCAGCCTGTGGAAGGCATCTGGGACGTGGTGATAGTAGGTGCAGGAGGTGCCGGACTGGCGGCGGCAGCCGAGGCTGCGCAACAGGGTAACACGGTGCTGGTGATAGAGAAGAATGCAGAGATTGGCGGCAATACCCTGGTGTCGGGCGGTATCTTCCAGAGTGTGATGCCATACCTGGTGTGGGATCCTGCCCATCCCGACGCCAAGACGGGTGTGGGCTACAACGGAAAGACCTACGAGAAGGCGAAGTCAGGCCCCGGTTGTATCAAGGACCTCGAGACCATTCTCGGGTGGGATGAGAAGGCTTTTGATGCCGCTTACTACAAAACACAGCCCTACGAGCCGGGCAACATCGAGGAGCTGGCGCCTCACGGCGTACACGCTGAATACCTGCCCGTGCTTCAGGCGCTGAAGAAGGAGATTACAGCCTACTTGGCGTGGGCACGGCCAAAACTTGCACAAGGTGTGCCTGAGACCGACCTGACGCTGTTCTCGACCAAGAACCTGCATATCTTCCAGACCTACTACGGCGGTCTGCGCCAGAGTGCCGACAAGCAGGAGTGGGTGTATAGTGACCTGCGCATGGTGAGCCAGATGGTGGAGCATGGGCAGGAGCTGAAGCCTTGGCTCGCCAAGATGGGCGTCACGTTCCTCGAACGACAGATCATCATCGTTGGAGCCCTGTGGTTCCGGGGCAATAAGATGCTGGGTGCTGACATTGATACCGACGGTGACGGTACGCCTGAGCACTACGACGGCAACTGGGGTGCTTACATCATGGCGCCTTACACCACGTTCATACGTGCCAACAAGGAAAACCGCGTCCTGAAATCGACCACTGCAAAGGAACTCATCGAGGAGGACGGACATGTGAAGGGCGTGAAGGCTGTGATGGCCGACGGTACGCCAGTGACAGCCCATGCCCGCAAGGGGGTGATCATCGCTACGGGCGGCTATGCGGCCAATATCCGCAAGGTGATTGACACAAATCGCTATTGGAATCAGGAAAATCTCACTACCCATATGGCCTCGACCAACCGCAGTTCGCTGCAGGGCGACGGCCTCGACATGGCAGAGAAGGCGGGGGCTTCTTTGACGGGTATGGGTTGGACACAGCTGATGCCGCTGTCGTATACCGACTATGGCAATCTCGCCTTCGGCAGCGTGTCGGATGCCGTGTTTATCAGTCCCAAAACCGGACGGCGCTTCGTGGACGAGTCGCTGGAGCGTGATGTACTTTCGGCGAAGGCTTTCGAAAACGGCATCAGTCTCTACGGCAAACGAGGTGTTTACCTCTATATCGGTGGTGAAGAGACTACTGAGCCGAACGAGAAGCGTGGTGTGGACGTACCAGGCAAACAATATGCATGCAAGCCAGCACAACTACCAGAACTGCTGAAGACACTGAAGATCAATGTGAGTGCCGATGCTATCCTGAAGACCATCAGCGACTACGACATGGCGGTGATGGACGGAGGGCAGCCTGCCGACGTGAGCAAACGATATGCCACCAACACCATCGGCAAGGTGAAGCGCCGTCAGGACGGCACCTACGACCAATCGACCTATTCGCTCGACTCTACCCTGCTCACCATCCGAACTTTGGCTCCAGCCACCCACCATACCATGGGCGGACTGGTGGTGGATGAAAAGCGCCATGTGCTCGATGCCAGCGGCAAGCCTATCCCCGGCCTTTATGCCGCAGGCGAGGTGATGGGTGGTATCCACGGCGGCAACCGTCTGGGCGGCAATGCCCTCACTGAGATACTGGTATCCGGCCGCATCGCCGCCACCAGCGTTACACAGGATGCAAAGAAATAGCAACGGGAGCTGAGTATGAGGCGAAGTTTGCCCATTTACATGGCGTTGTTCCTTTAATAAAGTACAGTCTATCACAAGTCAATTGCAGTTGCCTTTTGAATCTGCGGTGCCTAAAAGAAGGTTAAATAAGTTAATTCTTCACCCTTCAATTCTATCATTATCCCCCCAAGGCCACTTTTCTACCGTTCAAGGTGTAAATTATTGATTATCAGTATTTAAAACATTCAAAGAGTGATGCTAAAGAATCCCAAGGAGGGCGTTCTATATGAATGTGCATTTCCATAACTTGCAAAACGAGAATTGTGTTAATCCTCCCTATATTCTAATATGTCTCCTGGTTGACAGCCCAGTACACGGCAGATAGCCTCGAGAGTGGTGAAACGCACAGCTTTGGCCTTGCCCGTTTTCAGAATGGAGAGATTGGCCAGCGTCAGGCCGACCTTCTCTGCCAATTCACTCAGCGAAATCTTTCGCTTAGCCATTTCAACATCGAGGTTTACTATGATTTTTCCCATAAGCCTAAATCGTTAAAATCTGCTCCCTTCAATTTCAGCCTGATAGCAAATACTATGGCTACATTCAGTAATTTGTTTTGAAGTTCTCATACAGTAAGTTCTTGTTCTTCCTTCAGCTTCTGAGCGTCTTTCAGGATCTTGGGGGTAAATAAGTAACCGATGATCATCCAGTAAATTGGACCTAAATACAAGGAATGAATCATTCTCGGGAAATTTTCGATGTATTGGGGCTCGATGTGATTAAACACATTTGTACTAAAGATGCTGCACCAGCCGAAATACAATAGCGCCGAAATGCCCAACAGATAATACAACCTGATACACCACTTGGAGTACTGCTTATGCACATAGGTAAGGAAGGCCATCATCAGGAAGATGCAGAAGAAATAACTCCTGGCAATATTCTCTATCAGATAGATTAAGTTCTGGTAATAGTCATAGTTCGTAGTGGCATCTTGCATACGTTTGACGTCACCCACCATCAGATATACTACATAAACGGCCAAAATCAGCACGAATCCCATTGTAAAGAGGATTTCACCCTTGCGTAGAAACTTGCTAAATTCCATAATCTTTTATTGTTTTAATTGGTTTATTTATTGATTTTCGATATGCAAAAGTACATGATCTATTCTAAACTGCCAAATAAAAACAATAAAACTTTATCGAAAAGCGATAAATTTAACGTTCGTTACATGTTTAGGTGGGATTAGTGATGATTTTGGCTTCAACAAGTCTTCTCTCGTAACTTTTCTTACTTGAGAATCGTGAACTTGGCGAACTTCAGAAGTAACTGCTTGGTTCCTGCGTTGCGGAACTCGACGGTGGCCTTCTGGTTCTCACCTGTCCCCTCCAGTTTCAATACGGTTCCTATGCCGAAACGCTGGTGCTCAATGGTGGCACCTTCATGAAGAGTACCATCGGCAACAGGAGCCGGCGCAGAAGGACGCATTGAAGAGACTGGCTTGAAACGGCGTGCATTGGCCCCAGCGATCTGTTGCTTGAAGCTGTTGGAGAAGGGATCAACAGGTGGCTCTTCTCTTCTTGGCATCACTTGGCGAGGCTTTGGGTCAGCCACGAATTGCGTAGCCACAGGCCTTGGATTTTGCGTCCAGGGAAGTCGGCGAGTCCCATAATCTTCATCGTGTCCCCCACCCTTCTGTGATTCGACACGCAGATAGGCGGGATCAATATCACGGATGAAACGTGAAGGCGTGTCATACTCCATACGCCCGAAGCGGAAACGGTTTTGCGCACAGGTGAGAATGCAATGCTTCTCGGCACGAGTAATGGCTACATAAAGCAATCGGCGTTCCTCCTCCAGCTCACGCATCGAATTGGTACACATGGGCGAAGGGAAGATGTTCTCTTCAAGTCCTACCACAAAAACGGTTGGGAACTCCAGTCCCTTTGCCGAATGGACGGTCATCAATGATACCTTCGGTCCCTCTTCTGAGCCCTCGCTGTCAAGGTCGGTCAATAGCGACACCTCCTGCAGGAAGTCCGTCAAAGCTACCTGGTCGCCCATATCCTCCTCACGACGTGACTCCACGAAGTCCTGCATACCGTTAAGAAACTCCTCAAGATTCTCCTGTCGTGAGATGTCCTCAGGGTTACGGCTGCTATAGATGTCTTTTGAAATGCCGCTCTGCATGATGATGTCGTGTCCCAATAGATAGGCGTCTTCCGATGTCTGGCGCCCGGCCCATCCCTCAATCAACTGTCGGAAAGCCTCCAACTTCGTGGCCGTGCTCTTGGCCACCTCAAGATGGAAGAGCGTTGGTTGGCAGATAACCGTCCAAAGGGACACCCCGTAGGCAGTAGCAGTATTGACAATCTTGGCTACCGTCGTATCGCCGATGCCACGTGTGGGATAGTTGATGATGCGCTTCAACGCCTCTTCGTCGTTGGGATTAGCCACCACACGGAAATAGGCTATCACGTCCTTGATTTCCTTTCGCTGATAGAACGACAGGCCGCCATAGATGCGATAAGGAATGTTCTGCTTTCGCATGTATTCCTCGAAGGAGCGGCTCTGTGCATTGGTGCGGTACAGGATGGCAAAGTCGCTGTATTCGCATCTCTCCATACTGCGAATGCGCTGGATGTCGTTGCAGACGATCAGGGCTTCCTCCTTGTCGCTATAGGCAGGCTTCAGCACCACCTTCTCGCCCTCGTCATTCCGGCTATAGACATCCTTTGGAATCTGCCGTTCGTTCTTCCTGATCAGACTGTTGGCTGCTTGCACAATCAACTGAGTGGAACGGTAGTTGCGCTCCAGTTTAAAGAGTTTGGTGTCTGTGTAAGAGTCGTTGAAATTCAGAATATTATCTATGTTGGCTCCACGAAAGCTATAGATGCTTTGGGCATCATCGCCGACGACACAGACACGCTGACGCTCTCGGGTAAGTTGCAGCACAATGGCCTGTTGAACAAAGTTGGTGTCCTGATACTCGTCGACCAAGACATACTGAAATTTCTCTACGTATTTACGCCTCACCTCCTCATGTTGGTCGAAGAGACGGTAAGTGTAGACCAACAAATCATCAAAGTCCATGGCGTTGGCTTGTCTGCAACGCTCCGCATACCTTATATAAATATCACTTACCTTCGGCTTGCTTGAATCGAAAAGTGAGCTGCGGCCAAATCCATCGGGCAAGACCAAATGATTCTTGGCCATGGAAATCTGGTCGCTGACCGTTGCGGGCTTATAGACTTTGTCGTCGAGTCCCATCTCCTTGCAGATGCTCTTCACCAAGGAACGGGCATCGGACTGGTCGTAAATCGTGAAGTTGGAGTTGAAGCCTAATAGCTCTGCCTCGGCACGAAGGATGCGGGCAAAGATGGAATGGAAAGTGCCCATCTGCAAATATCTCGCCTGCTCTTCTCCCACCAGCCTTCCGATGCGCTCCTTCATCTCTCTTGCGGCCTTGTTGGTGAATGTCAAGGCGAGGATATTCCAGGGCTTCATCCCCTTTTCCTGCAACAAATAGGCTATCTTATAGGTAAGGACACGGGTCTTGCCTGAGCCAGCACCAGCAATAACAAGCGAGGCGCCGTCGCAATAGACGACCGCCTCGCGTTGACTATCATTTAATTGTTCCAGTAGGTTCACAGGCTCAAGCTCTTCTTGATGGCCTCAATTTTCACCTCGGCAGCCTTCATGCAGCGCTCATAGCAGTCGGCGCACTTGAATGAAGGATCTTTCACCTCGGTATAGAATTTGATCTTCGGCTCGGTGCCGCTGGGACGTACAGACACCTTGGTGCCATCCTCGCAGAACCACTGCAGCACATTGGAAGTAGCAGGCATGTCAATCTTGGTCACGGAACCATCGGCATTCTTCTGCTCCAGCGACTTGAAGTCCTTCCAAGTGATAATCTTGCTGCCTCCCAACTCGGTCGGCGGGTTGTTGCGGAATTGCTCCATCATGGCCTTGATCTCGTCAGCACCGCTCTTGCCTGGCTTCACCACGTTGATGGTAGACTCTCTTGAGAAGCCATACTCTGCATAGATGTCCATCAGCAAGTCATAGAGCGTCTTGCCCTGATCCTTTGCCCAGGCTGCAATCTCGCAGATGAGGCAGATGGCTGCAGGTGCGTCCTTGTCACGAACCTTGTCGAACGGCAGGAAGCCGAACGATTCCTCACCACCACCAATATACTTCTTCTTGCCCTCGTTGACGCGAATGCGATAGGCAATCCACTTGAAGCCGGTAAATTCGTCATACAGCTCAACATTGTTCTTCTTGGCAATCTGGGCAATTACCTCAGAGGTCACGATGGTCTTCACCAGGAACTCGTTGCCCTTCATCTGGCCAAGCTTAATCTTATTGGTGATGATATACCAGCAGAACATCATGCATGTCTGGTTGCCATTGATGATTTCCCACTCGCCCTTCGGGTTGCGAACCACGATAGCCAGACGGTCGGCATCGGGGTCACTGGCAATCACAAGGTCAGCGTTGAGGCGTGTACCAAGCTTCATGCCTAATGTCATAGCCTCGGCATTCTCAGGATTGGGGCTGACGACCGTGGGGAAGTTGCCATCAATCACCATCTGCTCGGGCACCACATGGATGTTCTGGAAGCCCCAAGAACGCAGGGCCATAGGAACAATCTGGCGACCTGTGCCGTGCATGGCCGAATAGACGATGTTAAGATCCTTCTGGCGCAAGATGACATCCTGATCGATCATGGCCTCCTTGACAGCCTGGACATAATCCCAGTCCATTTCGCCACCGATGATCTCGATGAGCTCCTTGTTGCCTTCAAACTTCACATCGCCAATCTTCACCTTGTTCACCTCGTCGATGATACCCTTGTCGTGCGGAGAAAGCACTTGGGCACCGTCGTCCCAATAGGCCTTGTAGCCATTGTACTCACGAGGATTGTGGGATGCGGTGACATTGACACCAGCCTGGGCACCCAACTGACGGATGGCGAATGAGATCTCTGGTGTAGGACGGAGGCTCTCGAAGAGATATACCTTGATGCCGTTAGCCGAGAAGATGTCGGCCACGGTCTCTGCAAACATACGACCGTTGTTACGGCAGTCATGACCTACTACCACCGAGCATTGCTTGCCAGGGAAGGCTTTCAGTATATAGTTGGCAAAACCCTGAGTGGCCATACCCACGATGTACTTGTTCATACGGTTGGTACCTGCACCCATGATGCCACGCAGACCACCTGTTCCAAACTCCAGGCTCTGATAGAAAGCGTCGATGAGGGCAGTCTTGTCCTCATTGTCGAGCATAGCCTGAACTTCCTTACGGGTCTCCTCGTCAAAGGCCGGAGTTAACCACTCTTTAGCCAGTGCCTCACACTTGGCGATAAGCTGAGCATTATTTTCCATAATCTTTTGTTTTTTTAAAGTTTTAGATTTGCTTTTCCTAATGTTTGACAAAGTTACAAATAAATATGGAAACGACGAAAGCTTTTAGGCGTTTTTTGTTTTTTTAGCAGTTTCTTGGGGCTAATCGTGGTGGAATAACTACAAAAAGAAATCTGCCATACTCCTTTTTCAAGAGCATGGCAGAAATCTCTTACCTCTTACCTCCCCACTTGCCGCTTATGAGAAGCAAGCAGGGCTTGAGGTGGTTGAAGAACCTTACTTGAAGGGAAGATACCAGTTCTTCTCGTCTAACAGAGAGACAACGGGATTCTTATACTTCAGCTTGTCAGCCAACCATCTGCTTCCATAATCAGCGCCGTAGAGTCCTGCCTCATTCTTATGACGGGCAAAGCGGGTAAGGTCACCGAAGCGATTGCCTTCGAATGCCAGTTCGAGTGCCATCTCGTCACAGAGTAAGTCCTCGACAGCATTGATAGTGTCGTTGAGCGTTCCGGTTGGGGTGATCTGAAGCTTCGTTTTCAGTTCCTCTATCTTCTTGCCAATGATAGCGTCCATCTGATAGGGCGAATAGGCACCACGGGTATAATAAGTTCCGCGAGAATGAATGCCCCAGTTGTCCACAAACATCGACTTGTACTCATTGGAAAGGAAGGGAACGGTCGTGGTAAGGAACTGAACGGTAGCAGGACGAATGTATCGACCAGTTGCCAAGTCAGCTGAGTCACCCTTTTGCACGTAGTCAAGAAGGTCCTCATTGATACCATCCTTCAGAATGGCAAAGGCTGCATCCGGATAACCCAGACGGTTGATGGCCTCGGCCAGTCGCAGATAGACCGTAGCGGTACGATAGATGGGGATGTTGGCGCTATTGAACTTGGTCATCACGGTAAAGGTGGAGTCATCCTTGGATACCTGACGCATCGTTAAGTAGCGACGCAAATCACCCAATTCAGCAACACGTACATCCTCAGTACCGCCTGTTCCCGTATTTGCCAGGTAATAGTAATCCTGGTTGTTGTTCAATGCCACATAACTGGGCGAGGGATCAATCTGACGTTCTACCAGATAACGAGTCGTAGAGGAAGCACTACCACCAGTGGTGCTATAGAAGTCGTAGCCAAAGTAGCGCGGCAATTCTGTCGTTACACCACGTAGACGGTTTGCTGCCAACGGGATAATGGTAATCATATCGTTAGTGGCATCCGTGTTGAAGATGCTCGACCACTCGAAACTTGAATTCTTAGTGATGTAGCTTGCAGACGAGGAAGAGGGAATACGATCTTTCAGCAGAGTTTGCAGATAGGTACTGTTTGGGAAGAGGTATGCCTGGCGTACCTGCCACTCGTTGACGCGCAGATAGTTGAAATAATACTTGGCAGCCAATTCGTATTGGTGGGTCTCCAAATACAAGTCGCCTAATATCAAGTCAATGGGAATCATCGCGTATTTCGACTGGATCTTCTTCTCAACGGGATTATCCGAACTACTGCTATTCAGCACACCGGCACTCATCTCTCCGTAGGTAGGAACGGGCGTTCCACTAAACTTGATGAGATCGGGGGCGAGAGCATCACAGATACCCTGTAAATCCTTCTGGGCCAACTGGTTATTAGCTTCACCAATGCTCGTAATGGGATCGGTGTAGAAAGGTACGGAACCATAGTTCTTGGCCAGTTGCAGATAAGCCCAGGCGCGAACGGCATAGGCCTCGGCATATTCGAGCAACGCTACCTGACGGCTGCCTGTGCGGAGTGAAGTATCACGATGGGCAATGAAGTAATTGCAGTTGTTGATGATACGATAGTACTGATAGGCAGAGTCATACTTGTTGGTGGCATCGGCCGAGAAATTGGCCAATTTGCGCAAATCAATCTCGGTGTACTGATTGGTAGCCACGAGGTCGCCACGCATCTCGCCCGTCATCACGTATTGGTCAGCCACCTGTTGCATGCCTTTCAGGATGCCAAGCGTATAGAACATGGAGTCGGTCTTCTCTGACAGGTCGGGATCGAATATCTGTCGGTCGGAATCGGTCTCAAACATATCCTCGCAAGAGGTGAACGCAACGCTAATGAACAATGAACAAAGAACAAAGAACAATGCTCTGGCGCACTTCGTCGAAAATATTATCGTTTTCATAATCTTTAATTTTTCTCTTGTTAAATTCTCATTAGCAGTTCGTTATAGGTTAATCTTCATACCCAAAGTGAAGGCACGTCCCATAGCCACATTGCCTGCGTCGATACCCTGATAGAGCACGGAATTGGCAACGGAGAACTCGGGATCGCTACCCAGATAATGAGTGAGGGTGAAGAGGTTGTTGGCCTCGGCCCATACTGCCAATCCTGGCAACCATGAAAGATTAACTGGCACCTGATAGTTCAGTCGTACGGTCTTCAGACGCAGGTAGCTGCCATCCTCAATCCAACGGTCGCTAAAGCGGCTATTTCCCATGGGGTCTCCGTAGGTGATACGAGGCATATCGGTCTGCTGACCCTCTGTACGCCAACGGTTGGTCATGGATGTGGTCTGGTTGTAGAAGTTATAACCTCCCTCCAGGATGCTGCGCTGATAGTTGAAGACATCGTTGCCAAGCGAGTAGTTGAAACCAATATAAAGGGTCAGGTTCTTCCAGCTGACATTGGCAAAGATGTTACCATAGATGTCGGGATTGGGATTGCCGATGATGGTCTTGTCGGCCACGCCAATCTCTCCATCACCATTAATATCCTCAAACCATACGTCACCAGCCTTGAAATACTTGTGGTCGCCGGTCTTGTCAACCAGGTACAGATAGTCGTTGTTGCCTGCCGATTTGGCCTGAGCATCGTCGACGAACACTCCTTTGGTACGATAGCCATAGAACAATCCCACAGGTTGTCCTACAATCGTAGCGATGTTGTCCGTTCCATAGATTGACGAAGTAAAGCCTTGTGCCGAGAGCTGACCACCAATATAGATCTTGCTGTCGTTGGGCAGGGTCTTCACCTTGTTGACGTAGTGGCCCAAGCTGGCGCCCACTTCCACGTTCAGGTCGCGAGCCACGACAGGCTTAGTGGTGATGGACAACTCGAAGCCGGTGTTGTCAAGCGAACCGCCATTGCTCCAGTAGTTGTTGATACCAGCCACGGGATTTTCAAAGCTCTTCAGCGTGAGCAAATTGCTGGTGTGGTTCAGGTAGTAGTCGAAGTCAATGCCCAAGCGGTTGTTCAGCAGATAGGTCTTGAATCCGAAGTTCATCTTGCGGGTCTGCTCCCAGCTGATCTCTTCGTTACCAATATTGTTGAGCTGAGCGGTAGTTGACTTCCACAGGTACTTGGTCACGCCAAACGAGGTGCGGGCTGCATAGTTGTTGATGTCGTCGTTGCCGCTGATGTCGAAGCCGGCCTTCAGAAGGAGGTAGTTGATACCTTTCACCTTGGGGAACCATGCTTCATTGGTCAGGGCCCAACCCAACTGCACATTGGGGAATAGTCCCCACTTCACACCGCCAATGCCAATACCATTGGCCTTCTTACCGAAGCGGCTGCTTGTCTCCATTGCGAAGGAGACCTGAGCGAAATAGCGGTTGCGGTAGTTATAGTCCACGTTGGCATACCAAGTAAGACTGCGCCACTGGTCATCGGCACCCGTAGCATCGATAAAGTCCATGTTGCGACTGACGTTTGGCGTCTTGTCGTTACCGGCAGTCTGATACTGACCTTCAGGTGCATTGTCATCGTAGGCAAACGAGGTGAAGCGAAGACCTGCATAGGCATCGAGGAAGTGCTCGCCCAGGTTCTTGGTGAATTGCAGGCGAGTGTCACTCATCACGCTGGTCTCCTTGGAGAACATGGATTTGGACATGTTCTGAACGCGGCCGATTCCGTCAATCAAGAACGTAGGCATGCCACCGGTAGGACGATAGTATCGCTGCGAGATACGGTCGAGGGTGTAGCTGAAAGTCTCAGTTAAGACCAGGAAACGGTTGAACTCAAAGCGAGGAGCGATAACCGTATTGAAATGAGTCGTTTCCACCCTATTCTTGTTAATGTCGCTACCATTGGACAACAGCGCCGTCGGGTTACCTAAGGTGAGGTCCTCGTCAAGTATGGTCAGGTAATCATCGGCTTCGGAAAGCGTCGAAGAAAGCCTATGCGTCAAGTTATTATAGGTATAGGGATTGAGGAAAGGTGACTTGATCAGTCCCAGGAACGTCGGCGAAGAAACTGTAGAGGTGGTGAAGTCCTCAGGTGCTCCGTTGTCAAAGACATCGCGGTTTACCTTCGTATAGGACATGTCAAAACGTGTCGTCAGATTGCCGACCACATTGATGTCGGTATTGAAGCGGACGTTCAGGCGGTTGAAGCCATTTTCGCGAGCCGTGCTCTGTCCGTCGGTATAGCCTAATGACAGATTGTACATACCCACGTTGTCACCACCCTGCACGTTGATGTTGTAGTTCTGCGTTAACGCTGTGTGATAGACCTCGTCTTTCCAGTCCGTCTCGTTATGATACTTCATATAGTAGTACTTCGACGGATCGTCAATCAGGAACTTGAACGTCAGCGGGTCGGTGTACTTGTTGATGTCGGGATATGAGCCTAACATCTCCGTAGCATAGAGACGATACTGACCAGCATCCAGCATGTCGGGAAGACGGGGCTTCAGGGAGACGCCCACGCCCACGTTGGCATCGATGCGGGTAGCCATAGAGCGACCACGCTTGGTTTCAATGAGGATGACGCCATTACCACCTTTGGCACCGTAGAGTGCAGTAGCATTCTTCAGGATGGTCACTTTCTCCACATCCTCAGGATTGATGTTCAGCATGAGGTTGGTAAAGTCGCCATAGTGCAAGGATAGGCGGTCCAACTGCATGTCGCGTATCACACCGTCAACAACAATCAGCGGCTGTGCATTGGCGGTAAGCGAGTTCAGACCACGAATGAACATTGCTGCACCGTAGCCAGGTCCACCAGAACGAGTGGTGGCATGAATGTCGGCACCCAAGAGATTCTCGATGTCTGTGTCAACCGTCTGCGAAGTGGTGTTGTTGACTATAGCCGTAGCAGAAGCCAGAATGTTGGTTCTGTTCTCATACATCGGGCGGAACTTATCGGCTACCATCTCCACTTTCATCACCTTCGCCAGGTCGCCTATGCCGACTTGCTGAGCAAGATACTCGGGTGCATAGACATACAATGCGGTGGCAAAAGTTGGGACTTTGATTACGAACTCTCCCTGCTCGTCGGACATGGCTGTATAGTTGTCATTGCCCAAGGTCTTGACCATGATACCAGGAAGAGGGGCCTTGGTAGCAGCATCGATACAGATACCCTTCACCTCCATCGTGGGATAAGTAGGTACCTTTATCACCGCCTTTTTCTTTACAGAAGACACCTCCATGTCGTCTGCCGACTCATCGTCTTGTGCCACTGCCTTCGTGCTGAAGCCCAGTGTCAAAAGGATGGCAAAACAAAGAATATTATGTCTTTTCATTTTATTCAACTTGATTTGGTGAGACTTAATAGTTTCCGTCATCATACTTGTAGTCAGGATGCTCCTTCAGATAGTTGTCGAGATTCTTCGGACGAAGAATGATGCAATCTATTCGCAAGGTACGGTCGTAGAGATCCTTGTCCTTGTTCTGCACCTGACTCAGGATACGCAGACAGGGATAGTAGTTGCCCGTACCGAGGTATGCCACCGGGAAGGTGATGTCGCCAAGATAAAGAGTATCCACTTTTGTCGGATCGTTACTGAAGTTGTAAGAGTCGTCCACAGGATTCTTCAAGCGGTCTTCCGCCACCTTGCCCGTCTCATCGGCATAGCGCATACGGAACTGCATGCGGTATGGCAAGCCCTCACGGTTGGTATTATTGATGTTGGCTGGCACAAAGACGACATAGATGCTGTACTCAGTAGAACGAATATCCGGGAGATAGTAGTCAATCTCAGGATTGGCATTCGAAGCACTGGGCTGGACCTCCATGTAACTCTGGTTCGAGATGCGACCAGGAACGGCGGGATTTCTGGTGCCCGATGCAATGTAAACCCTCGTAGGCTCATTGTTGGCAATAGCGGACTTACCAGCTATCATCATGGCGTTTTCACCCTCCAACTTTATCTCAGGATTCCATGAAGTCCAAGGACGAACACGAAGGCTGTCCGTCAACCAGATCGCGCCGTTGCTCTTGTTCACTCGTTGGGCATTCTCAAACAGGCGGGCAGCATCTTCCGTATATATTTTCGCCCTTGTAGTAGCATAGAGCGAGTCGCAATATAATGTCTGTCCGGTTTGCAAGTCATTGAGACGCTTGTTGTCGTACAAGTTGTTGTTGTAGAACAAGTCATTCATCATCACCAAGTTCGAGATAGAGTCCTGCAGATAGTTCGTATCTCTCAGTTTGACCTCTGTGTTTTCACGCTCTTTGGTGACGGCTAAGTTGCCCTCCTCAAAAGTGAACGTGGGAACGAAATGATAGAGCTTCTTGATGGCCTCCTTGGCCTTGATCCATGCCTCGTTGGTGGGGATGATCATCGTGTAGTTGCTATCCTCACGGTTGATGAAGGAGTTGTACAACAGATACAGATCGTTGTTTTCGTCGAACACCGAGTCGAGATAGGTCTTCTCACCATTCACGATAGGGCCGGCAACACTTCTATATTCGTTCAGCTCCTTCTTGTCGTAACCATGGAAATAGTTGCTGATGGAGTCGATGGCATAGTCATCGCTGTTGAGCGACTCATAGATGTTGGCCAGGAATGGGATCTGCTCTTTCAGGGTATGCAGGATACCATTGCTGCTTGAGACATTCATCTTGTCGAAGCCGATGCCCTGAATAGCATAGTTGCCATTGCCATCAAGAAGCATCATCTTCTCGTTGAGCATGAAGACCTTCCTATCCTTGTCGTTCACTTTGCCCGTCAACACGTAGTTGCTACGGGAGATGTGGTTCTGGATGAACTCCTTCACCACCTTCTCATTGCTGGCTGCCGACAGGGCGTCGAAGTTGAAAGACCCGTTTACTGGTGCCCAGACGGTGTAGGTCTGAGAGGCTCCCAGCACCTTGTCGTAGCCAGTCTTCTTCAGCAGCGAGGCGAAGTTGGATAGGTTGGAGTTGCTTTCAATATTTTCCCACAAAGTGGCATTTTGAGTATTCAACACCGAAGTATTTGCTTCGTAGTGATCGTCCCAATCTGCGCAGGCCGTGAGAGCGAGGGCTGCGACAATGCCGCATCCCACGCTGTACCTTATATTCTTGAAACTAATCATAATCTTTACTTTTCAATTATCTGCATTCAAATTAGTACATATCCTCAACATACCGGGTGTTGTTGTAGACATTCTCCGGACAGAATTCAATGTAGTCAAGGTGGAACTCGCCCTGCGGGTTGTCAATCACGTTCTTGAAGCGCAGCCAGTAGTCGCTTTGCTCAAGCTGCTGACGGGTAATGATTCGGCGCAAGTCCTTGGGGTTGTTACGGGCATAGTTACCAGTATTGACACCTACCGTGTAGTAGAGAGGTCCACGCATGTAACCGAGGTTGCGCATGTTGGCATCACTCTCAATACCCTTGTCGTCCAATCTGGTCCAGTCGCACCAGCCTGTGATAGCATCGGGCGACAGGTCTGCGTTGTTGCTTGGAATATGACGCATATCGAGAGGGATGTCGAGGGCCTTCATCGTGGTCAATTCCGAGCTGGTACCCATATAGATCTGCAACATGCCTCGCTGCGGGTCCTCAGCCGTGTATCCCAGACGAATCTCGTAAGTGCCATCGGGTACTGGTGGCAGACGCATAGCGAAGTCATACTGACCCATGCAGTTGAACTCATCCTCCTGATAGTTGCTCCAGCCACTTCCCTGACCTGGGAAATAGTAGAGGCGCGTATCGTCACCATTGTAGATGGCTACATTCTTGAAGAATCGCGGTGGGAAGCGGATATAGTCGCAATTGCCGTGGCGACCGTCCGTGCCCTGCTTACCGTTGTTCAACGCCTTAACGGTGGCGTATGCAATACCTCGGAAAGAGTTAGACATCATCTCACCGAAGATAGCCGTATCGTCTATACGAATGCGCTCATTGAGTGCTCCACGAGGTACACGCTCCTCATAGGCAAGCAAGCCCTTCACAGGATGGATATAGCCATTCACGGCCGATACCTGCTCCTTGATACCCTTCAGCTCAATGCCCTCAAACAGTACCGAGTGCATTGCTGCCGAACCCATCTCTGCCACCTGATCGGTCAGAGAGCTGTTGGCTATCCAGCGGTTGAGCATCAACTTACCCGTATTGCGGGTCACCTTCAAGAGCGTGTAAGGCAACATGGTCTCGTAGTATTCCACCAAGGTCACCTTCGAAATCTGATTGTGCGAGTTCACCAGCTTCTCGTAAGGAATCTTATAGTCCAATACGTGGTAGCGAACGAACATGCTCAGCGTGTTCCAGGGATTCTTGTAGTCGTTGCCTGTGCTGATTGTGATGTGGTGGTTGCGAGCATAGTCATACCAACCGGTACCTTGGTCAGCGCAATGACCATAGACGCTGTCGGCGTAAGCTTTCAGCTGGTCTATATCATAAATGCCATGTTCGGCCAGCGCCTCGTCGGTCTCTGCGAAGATGGTGTAGCCCAACTCACACTTCTTAGGCGTATAGAAACCTCTCGTGTTGTCAATCTTGTCGAAATCAGTCGTGCTGATATTGGTCAGCGAGTCGGCAAGACCCGTGAGCTTCATAGCCTGAGAGAACAGCTTGTAGATATCAGGACGATTCTCCATCTCACCTGACACCAACATGTTGGAGCGTCGGATCACCTGGTCTATCTCATGCAGCACGCCATTCTCCAATTCATTGTCCATACTGGTCACCATAGAGGCGCGGCTGATGAGGATGCCACCAGTAATGGAGTCGATGCTGGTGTTGATGTCACGTCCCAACATGGTCTTGATGGTCATGCCATTACCCATATTCACGCCCATGACCTTTGTGGCCAGCAGATGGAAGAGGGCAATATCATTGCACAACGAGTCGGTCAGACCTTCGAGCCCACGTTGCGTCATTCCGTTATGGGGCAGGTCCTTGTTCACGTTGTCGTCGTACAGACTGTCAATATAGGAGATGACGGCCTCATTGGTAGGAGCAAAACAGGTATAGGTGCCGTATGCTGCCAATATCTTGTCGTAGCCAATGCGAGAGAGGATATAGTTGAAGTTGCTGAACTTCTCGCTATTGTTCAGCAGGTAGTCCTCAATGGTCTCGCCTGTGAACGTGTATAAGTTCGATTCATCAATATCCTCCTTACATGAGGTGAGCGTGTTGACCGCAGCGAAGCCGCAGCACAGGCACCCCATTACGATATACTTTTTTATCTTGGTATTCATAATCATCTGTTCTTTAGTTCTTGCTTGTTGACTTCTCCTGGATGTAGACAGGATTCTGTTTCAAGAGACTGTTCACTTTTAATTCGCTTTCCAGAATGGGCCAGTAGAGATAAGGCTCGCTCTTCATCTTGTATGACACAGCGTCGCCGCCTCCATCATTGGCGTACTTCCTGACCACCATTTTCAGCATGGGCTGGTAAAGGGCAGGCCAAGAGGACGTGCTGGCAAGAGTCTGATTGATGTTGACACCACTCATGTGGCGGTAGCAGTAGCGCATCAGGTCAAACCAGCGCTTTCCCTCGAAGCAAAGCTCACGTTCACGCTCACCCAGCACCAGCAGTTCCATCGCACTCTTCGACTTGTAGTTGGTGAAAAGCAACGTGTCCTTCGCAGTCTTCATCAGCGAACGCTTGTTGACTACCTGCACCAGGTCAAAAGCCTGTTTCAGGTTGACCTCGTCGCTATCATTGGCAGCAATCTCGGTCAAAGCCTCGGCCTTCATTAGCATCAGGTCGGTCAGACGATAGACAATCCAATTCTGGTGGAACTCGTTGAAGGCACGAGAGTTGTCTTGTTTGGCTCCAGACATATCAGTATTGTCATACAACTTTGACGACGTCTCAATCATCTTGCGGACACCCATCTGCTGGGCTTCCTCGTTGTTGGCGTCATACACATTGTTCCAATAGCGGTAGTCGTTCTTCGACAGATAGAACTTCTGTCCCTGATCGGTATCGGCGTTTTTGTCAACAGAGTTGAAGAGACTCGAAGCCATAAGCATCGGAGTAGTGCTATGATTGTCGGCATTACCACTCTCATAGTAATAGTTCTCAAGAGCCTGGTTTGAGTTGTTGCGGCCATTGTACTGCCACTCCAAGATGCTCTCGTGGGAATTGCCTGCATTATTGTTGAAGATGGTGTATAAAGCCATGTCGCCATCTTCCAAGTGATACTTATCTTCCTCTTTGTCATTGACCAAGTCGATGTGGTAGAGATTATAGTAATCATCCTTTGCAGCAACCACCTTGTCGATGTAGGAGATAGCCTGCTGATAATCGCCGGTGTTATGGGTCATGGAAGCACGCCACAGATAAATGTCGGCAATAAGTGCATCCACGGCGTCACGGGTCATGTATCCCCAGTTGCGCCAGTTGTTCTTACCGTAGGCACCCGTCTTCATGATATCACGCTCAGCCTCGATCAAGTCGTCCAGGCAATGCTGCAAGACCACTTCAGGTGTGCTCTGCTCCAGGATAAGGACCTGGTCATCGTACGTATAGGCTGAGGCTGAGTAGGGAACATCGCGGAAAGCACGTACCAGATAGAAGTAGCACAAGCTGCGCAGGGCCAACATCTGAGCACGAATGGTGTTGTAGTCACCCTCCGTAAACTCAGGGTCTTCAAGCAACACATTGGGAGCGTTGTCGAGCACGATGTTGCAGTTGTTAATCACTTTATAGAAGCCTTCCCATTTATTATAATAATTGGTGGGCAGCAGGTTAACAGCACTAATATTATCCAGCGTCAGGTTGCTCAGGTCCGACTGCTTTACCAATTCATCCGAACGATAGGCACCCCAGACGATGGCTCTTTCCTGAATACCGTATTCAATCATGCTCTTGTAGGCACCATCCATCATCTCTTCCACATCAGCCTTGGTCTTCCAGAAATCGGTTCCAATAGTGCGGTCAGTTGGGTAGATGGTCAGGAAGTCGTTGCAACTGCTGAAGAGTAGCGTACCCACCACCAAGGTGCATACACCTGCAATAACCTTATTTATACTTTTAGTAATCATAATTCTTTATTTCAATTTAAGATTAGAATCCTACCTGTAAGTTCATCGTCACAGACTTTGAACGTGGTGTCTGAGAGTTATCGTAGGCTATACCCCATGAACCGGGCGAGTGCTCAGGATCGGTACCGCTGTACTTGCTCCAGCATAACAGGTTCTGACCTGACAGGCTTACTTGCAAACGACGCAGGCCGAGAGGCTTCAGCATCTTCTTCTTGAAGTTGTAGACCAACTGAATGTAGCTCATTCTTACGAAAGAAGCATCCTCCACGTAGCGGTCACTACCCAAGAAGTTGTAGGCGGTATCAAACATAGCACGAGGAATTATGGTCTGGTCGCCGTTCTTGCGCCAACGCCAGTTCACGGCAGAGCTCTGGTTGTAGGCGTTGAACATTTCTTCCAGACCCATCTTGGCAGAGTTGACAATCTTGATGCCCTGACGGTAGTTGAAGTTTGACCTGAGCGACCAGTCGCCATATTGCAGGTTAAATCCAAAACCACCATTGATGTGTGGGTTAGAATTGCCAAGATAGACGATATCCAGCGAGTTGATCTGTCCATCGTGGTTCACGTCTTCATAGATAGCGTCACCACCCTGGAACTCATAGGTAGCATCACCATCCACGAAGTTATACACTTGACGGATAGGCAGGCCCGTGGCATCCATCATCACCTTGCCGTTGTTGTCAATAGCGATAGGAGCGGTCTTGCCCTTGGCCAGGAACTCATCATCGATATACTGGCGGAGCTGCTCGCCGTCCCAGTGGTTGCTGGCCTTCAAATTGGTCAGGTACTCGTAGGTGTACTGGTAGACACCTTGGTAGCGCAGGCCATAGATAGAACCTAAGGGATTGCCCTTCTGGATACGATTGAGGTACTGGCCGCGGCTGTCTGCACTCCATTCGGAGTTGATGCTCTCCAGCACACTCTCGTCCATATCGACGATCTCATTGAAGTTCTGCGAGATATTGAAGTTGGCACTCAGCTTGAACTTGCCGATTTGTAGGAACTTGTTGGCGTTGACGTTCAATTCCCAACCCTTGTTGGTCATCTCACCGACGTTAGCCCACGAGAGCGAGCCGAAACCGACGGAAGTAGGTACGCGAACACCACTCATCAGCAAGGACTTGGTGCGCTTGAAGTAGTAGTTGAAGTCACCCGTGATGACAGAATCGAAGAAGCCGAAGTCACCACCAATATTATACTGGGTGGTGCGCTCCCATTGCAGCTTGTCGAGTTGCAAGCCTTCCAGATAGGTGACACTCTTTGTATCGCTGATGTTTCCATAGAGTCCAGAGGTCACATACTTTGCATACTGCAGATACTGTGAACCGGGCTGGCGACCGACGATACCCCAAGAGGGACGGAACGACAGCATGGAAACCCATTTCTTGGCCCAATCCATGAAAGGTTCATCAATGATGTTCCAACGGGCAGAAAGACCAGGGAACCAACCCCACTTCTTGGAATCACCGAACTTGGTTGTACCGTCGGCACGAACCGAGAAGTCCAGATTGTACTTGGACTTGTAGGAGAAGTGTCCGCTGTAAGTCATAGACATCGAACGCCACTGGCCATTGCCTGAGCTCATGTCTTCCAGCGAGGAGTCAACGGTAGGAGAAGTGACGCCATTAGGCAAATTCCTGTTCACTACCGTCTGGCTGTTGTCGTTGCCTGAAGTCATTTCCCAACGAAACAGCATGGTGGATTTGAAATCCTCGTTGGTGAAGTATGGATTGAACGTCATCGTGTGACGGGTGGTGAAAGCCAGCGAGTTATAGTCATAAACCTGACTGCGGTTGTAGTCGCCGTCATTCCAACCCTTTGTCGACAGCGAACCAGGCCAGTACTTAGGTTCACTCTTCGAGAAGATGTCAATATAGACCAGACCTGTATAGTTCAACTGCGTGTGGCCATCGTCCTTGCCCAGCAGATAGTAATCCAGGCGGAACTCCGGCGAGATACGATAGGTCTTCTCATCGCGCCATGCTTTCTTGGCGATGGCGACGGGGTTGCCCAAGTCGCGAATGTTGCTCAACTGCTTGGAAGAAGTCTGTGAAACAGAAGAACCCAATTCGTAGCTGGCGCCCTCTGGCAGCATGATATAGAATTCGTCGGTATCGTTGCCATTGGCATCCTGACGATAGATGCTCATGTTTGGAGCCATCTTCTGGGCACGACCCAGGATGTTGTCGTCGTAGTTACGATGGTTGTTGGTATAGGTCAACGGGAAGGTAGTACGGAAGGTGATGCGATCACTCACGAAGTAGTCGAGAGCCAACTTTGTGGTGAAGCGGTCGAGACGCTGCTCGATGATGGTACCGTTCTGATGGTCATAGCCAGCGGAAACGCGGAAGTTGGCCTTCTCACCACCACCCGTGATAGTCAGGTAGTGATACTGGCTCCAAGCCGTCTGCTGTACCTCATCCACCCAATCGGTATTGTTATTCCAGTTTTCAAACTCAGCCCACGAGCGGTTATAGTTAATCTCGTTGATGTTGGTCGTTGCGGTAGGGCTCTGAGAGGGATTATAGTACATCTCCTTCAGCATCATGGTGTAGTCGTCACCATTCAGCAGATTGTAGCCCTTCGGTTGCCAGCTGGTCTGCAGACGCAAGGAGTAGTCGACGCGAGTAGCACCACGGGCACCACGCTTGGTGATAATCTGAATCACACCATTGGCACCACGTGAACCCCAGATAGCCGTAGCAGCGGCATCCTTCAGGACCTGAATGTTCTCAATGTCGGAAGGGTTCACGGAAAGCAGCGAGGCGTAGGTCTCCTCATTGGCATTCTGGAAGTCGAAGTTCTCATCAGGGTTGTCGAAGATGTTGCCATCGACCACGATGAGCGGTTCGGCAGAACCATTAATCGAGGTGACACCACGCAAGCGCATCGAGGTACCGGCACCCAGGTTACCTGAGTTGGCCACAATGTCAAGACCGGCGATCTGACCCTGCAGGGCCTCGTCGGCAGTAGTGAAGGCAAGGCCTTCCACGGAGCTCATGTTAAAGGTCTGTGCAGCCACGGAGACTTCTCGCTCAGGAATGGCCAGACCACCCTGATTAAACTTTTTCTTCGCCGTCACGGTCACCTCCTGAATCTGGGTAGCGTTTTGCAGCTTTATATTAAAAGTGGTTCGCGTACCTATTGGTAATACTTGGGTCTTGAAGCCCACGTAGGAGATCTTCAGCTTGTTCTTCGTGTTCTTCACGGTCATGGAGAAGTTACCGTTGAAGTCGGTCTGGGCAAACGAGATATTACGGTTGTTTCCGTCCACCTCGACCACGTTACACATCATCACAGGCCCCATATCGTCATTTACTACGCCTGATATGCGTGCCCCCTGTGCCGAAGCTTTCAAGGAGAATCCGCAAACGAGGCAGATGACGCAGATAATATATTTCACTTTGGTAATCATAATTGTCAATTATCAGTTCTATGGTTATTCTTAGTAGCGCTCATACAGCTTCGTTTCAAACTGTTTCCTGAAAGCAGCAAGGCGCTTCTTTGCTCCTGCCCCACTCCACAGCCTGTCGTAGCGACTGCCAGCGGCATGCGTATTTAACGGCTGACTGATCTGATGGACTACGGCAAACGACGACGTAGAGATGGTGTGCTTCTTCTTGTCGAGGACGTAGTCGCGGGTCATCTGGTTGGAAAGCTTTGTGGAGTTGCTGGCATCGATGGTAATCTTTTGTCCAGCGTTGTCTTCCACCACAATGCGGTCATTTCCGCCTGTCACGATCAGACGTTCACGAATACCGAGGGTATCGGCACAAGCCGTAGCATAGACGCCATTATCGACCACCTTGTCTGCGTAGATAGAATTGTCCTGGAAGTGATAACGGATGAAGGCATTGATCTCTTCGACCATTGCCAAGGCCTTGTCACGGGCAAGCTGGATCTCCTCGCTCACCTCAATACCTCTTAGCTTCATCTCCTGCAGTTCCTCGTTATACTGGTCGTAGAGCACCTTGATGTCGCTCCAACGGGGCAGACCGTTCTCGTAGGCAGTACGCATAGCAGCGTTGTCAGGAGCATAGACCGTATAGTTATAGGTGTTGAAATAATTGACATTATCGGTCAGGCCACCTTTGGCCACGAAGGTCTTGTATGCCTCCAAGCGCTTTTTCTTGGTGACGGGGTTCACCTCAATCAGCTTGTCGCTGGCAAACTCCATCAGGCTATCCATATCGAAGTCGTTGCAGAGAGCCATGAACTCAGAGAAGCGCTCGTCGCTCAGCACGTTGAATACCGACTTGTGAGGCGGCTGGATGATATGGTCGATGGCATAGGAGACACCATTCTTCTGGTTATAGACCTGCGTGATCTTGGAGGCGGGCACGTTGTTGTCAATCTGCGAGCCGCTCTTCACGGTATTACCTTCAAACAGGATTTCTCCGCCGTGCTTGGTCTTGTAGTACTTGCGACCGCCTTCACCCATTACCTCGTTGTCACCGAGGACGACGGTGTGATAATTCAGGATGTCAGTCAGCTGAGTGGTGAACTGTGCGATGGGCACACGACCGATGGAGTCACCCACCTCACCAGTTGTCGGATCATACTTCCAAGCCGAGCAGAATACATGCGACGTGCTGTTGAGACGGTTGGCGTCGTAATAGAACTTCAGCACACGAGGCTGGTCATCGCCCAGATAGGTGGGGTCAACATAGTAGCGTCCGAAGGCATCGTCGGTCGGGATGAAGAAGCCGTAATTGGCGCTCATGGCCAACAGGTAGGCGTAGTAGTTCAGGTTCAGCGAAAGGGTCTTCGTCTTCTTGCCATCGTTCACGGCCTCATTCATGATTCTCATGTTGTCGCTCAGGGTGACGGGAGCCGAAACGGCCACCAGAGAGGGCGGTGCAAACATGGTGTTGAGCATGTAGGCCACACCGTTGTTGGCAATCTTTACGTCATATTTGCCTTCGCTGGTCTTGTTCAGCACATCGAGGGTGAGGCCCATGGGGTCCTGCGCCTCGTCCATCACGTGACCGAACTTCGAGGGAACGGCACTTACGAAGGAGTTCTTCATCAGGTTGCTGACGATCTGCTCGATATTCTGCAAGGGGATGGAGTCGATGTTCTCGCCTAAGTTCTCCAGGGTGTTTGGCTTTGCACCGAACTGCTGGATAAGGAACTCGCCCGAACCGCCGGGGAGGAAATACTCCTGCAGGGCCTGGTCGGTAGGAACAAACATCACGGCGATGTCCTTGTTGGGGTTCTCGCCCGTATTACCATTGCTATAGTTGTTCCAACCTGGATCGAAGGGCAGCATGTAGTCAGCCTGGTTGCCGTTGGGGTCACGATCCAGCTTGCTGCCTTGTGAGCGCAGGCTCATGTAGCGCTTCTGATAGATGGAGTCTATCTGAGGCAGGCCGTTGGCTTGTGCATAGTCGTTATAGTTCTTGGTGGTCGTCACGTCATAGTAGGGAGCGCTGAAGCGGTCGAGCATGCGACTGAACAGGTAGCTCTCACCATTAGTGCGGATGACCTCTGCCAGGTTGCCCGGTGGAACCAGCACATCCTCCATCTGGTGGATATAACCGTTCTTACAGGTCACGTCGGCATGGATGATCTTGTTGCGGTAGATGTAGGCAGACTTCTCCTCCGTGCTGTAGGGCGTGCCCGTCACCACCTCGAAGTCGCTGTTCTCGCCAATCGTCGTGATGTTGTTGGCCGTCATCTGCTCCTCGGTGAAGTGCACCATCATGGGTCGTGTGGCGTCCATCACCATGTGGATGCCTTTGTCATAGAACTTCTCCCAGTACTTGTTGTTCACTGGCATCGCATTCTTTCCACGCAGGTAGGTGATGGAGTCGATGACGTTGATGCTGGTGATGTGCTTCATGGCCTCGCCCATCGTGACCGATGTGGCATCAAAAGGCACGTTCGACAGCATCTCCACGAGCAAGGCGTTGTCGAGCATGGAAGCATAGAGCAACTGTTTCTTCATGGCCTCTGTAAGGTCTTCATACTTGCTCACTCCCCAACTGTTGTTGGCGTAGAAGCGGGCGAAAGCATCATCGTTGGCCGGGAACACGGTCTTGGAACCGGTCTTGCCTAAGGTCTCGGCATAGCCAAGGTCTTCGATGAGCCGCACATAGTTGCTGAAGGTGCCTGATAGTACCTCACCTCCAGAACTGCTCAAAGTCTCAGGACTTTTCAGGGCTTCATAGATGCTGCTACCCAGCCACGAGGGATAGTTGCCCTCGTCGTCCAGATCGTAGTCGTCTGTGCATGCCGTGAATCCACCCAAGACCAAAGCCAGGGTCACTCCCATTGCAGAGCTCCTGGCCAGTTCAATAAAGCGGTAATTCATACTTTGTTTAGATTTGAATATTTAGATTATTAGTGATGTTTCTCTTTTGGTTGCTCCCACCTTGTTGGGCGGGTGCTATTGTTGTCACAGGGGTTTCGCCTGCCGTCCTTTTCTCTTGATTTTCATAGTGGTTAAGTAAAGCCCCGTGCCCTCTCAGAGGAGAGCACAGGGCCTAAGTCATTATCGCTTATTTCACCATCACCTTCACGGCCTTGCCGTTCTGGATGACGATATTCAGACCACGCTGCATCTTGGCAACCTTCTGTCCATTGAGCGTGTAGATGCCGTCAACCACCTTCTTGGTGTTGCTGATGGTCTCGATGCCATCGGCCAACGGGCCTTCCCATCCGGTATTGTCGCCCTTGGCTGTCAGCGTGAGCGTCCAAGCACCAGTAGAGAACCAATTTCCGCCAAAGTCCTTCTCTGTCTTGCGCAACTCGATGCTGCCAGCCAGCATACCGATGCACAGCTCATGATTGGTCACTATGACGTTGGTGATTTCCATGCGCTTCCAGCCACGACCCTGACCATTGTTGGCATCATAGGTAGCGGTCTGGACGTCGTCAGCATAGCCACCCTCAACGGCTGCCTTTGCCTCGTCCCAGATAGGACCGTACTTGTCGGATGCAATAGCAGGCTCACCAGTGGTCTCCTCGATGTAGTAGTCGATAGGAATCTCCACATAGGCGGTATCAGCAGAAACGGCGGTGAAGACATAGGCACCCTCGGCAGGAGTACGGGCGCAGAGACCTACGCTGTAGGTGCCGTTGGGCAGACCGGTGATGATCTGATAGCCCTTGAATCCGCTCAGGCCAGCCGAGTGGTAAGAATCGAAGTAAGCCGTGTTGCTTCCGTCGTACCATTGTCCGCTCTTGCGACCGTTGCCGTCGCCGTTACCCATCTCGAATACCCAGCCGTCACCAGCCTCGGCCTTCGGGTTGCGAATGAAGGCGGTGTAGTCGGTAGCATTGGCATCCTCGTAGATGTTCTGACGCTCCACGGCGTTCATGATGCGCTTCAGCTCAGCTACATACTCGTCGATGACGGCCTTCTCGCACATAGAAGCGGTGAGGACGGCCTTCTGCTCATTCATGGTGCGCTGCAGCCAATCCTTGGCCACAGAGGTAGCCAGCAGCTCAGCAGCCTGGTTGTAAACCGGAGTGTAGGTGTTCAGATAGTTCTTCAGCAGGTTGATCGTAGCGTCCATCTTGGTGTAGGTAGCGCTGTCGCCATTGATCCAAGCCATTGTCTGGTCATAGGCAAACTGCATGATCTCCTGTGCAGCACCATAGGTCTCGCCCTTCAGGGTCTGTGGAACCTCACGCAGGGTCTTGCCCTCGATGATGGTCTCGTCGGCAGGCAGGTATTCCAGATACTTAGCCTCGCTCTTCACGGCTTCGTCGTAGCCCTCGTTCATAGCGACCATAGCGGTCACGATGTCCTCAGAGCCGGTATTGGCAGCGACAACCTCCTGGAAGGCCTTTCTGTCAACGGCCAGGTGCATAGCGTTTGCATAGGCATTGTAGTTGTCCACCATAGCGGTGTACTTCGTATTGATGGCAGCCTCGTCGGCAGCACCCAGGAACTCCAGGCGGAAGTTGGTGACGAGGAACCAGCCCTTCGCACCTTCGCCAGTACCGGTACCCTCGGCACCGATCGTCAACTTGCCGTCGACGACAAGTGCAGCCTCAGTCGTGGTCAGGGTGCTCCAGTCGCCCATATCCCAGTTCTCCTCCTGCAGATAGGCAGAGATGGTCTTCTCGGCTGTGCTCTTGGCAAATACATGCTGGTCGTTGGCGCAAGAAGCCTGCGTGATCAGGTCGGCGGTCACCTTGTAATAGCCGTTAGGCAGGTTCTCCAGATCCTGTGCAACACCAATCACGGAGGTGAAGTTGTTGTTCCAGGCATTCCAGCAAGTGCGGCCCTGCTGGTAGTTTAGGCGCTGGTCACCGCCTTCGCTGCCGCTGATATACCATCCCTCGCTGGTCTGGTCTTCGTTCGAACCGCTGCCCACGGAATAGCTGTCGCCATTCTCATAGACATACTGGCCGTAATCATCGAGCATAGGCTCTGCGGCGGGCTTCACAAACCAAGGATTCTTGATCAGCAGGGTGTAGTCGGCAGGTGTCTCAGGAGTAGCGACCTGCGAGAAGATGTAGTCGCGAATCACGGCTTCAGCCTCCTCGGCCACGTTCAGGATCTGGTCGGCAGTACCGTTCTCGATATATCCGGCGATGCGGTCGACGGCAGCCTGGAAGGCTTCCTTGCCAGCATAGTCCTTGGTCTCAAGAATCTTCTGCAGGCGAGCTACGACAGCCTCGAAGGCGGGAATTGCATCGACAATGCCCTTATACTTCTGCAACAGGGCGTCAAACTCCTCAATCTTGGCGGGTTGTTCCGACTCGTCGAGGTCCATAGCCTCGCTGATGTTGTCCATGATGTCGGTGATCTCATTGGACACGCCGATGAAGCCAAGGGCGTTCAGCTCATTCTGCAAGGAGAAGAAGTCGTTCTGCAAGCTCTCCAGCAGCTCATAGGGATCGGCGTCGGCAATCTTGTAGAGCTTGATGGCGTCGATGCAAAGGAATGGGTTGCTGCCCGAACCACCAGAGGACTCGAAGCCGAACTCCATCGTGAACTCAGAAGTCGGGGTGAACTCGATGGCGTGGAGGGTCCACTCGGTGTCGTTGAATCCAGTCTCGTCAGCCCAGGTATCGCTACGGCAGACAATCTTCGAGAGGTTCTTACCTTTGGAGGCACCAGAGTTGATGTTGATGGCCCAGTACTCCAGACGATACTGTGCACAAGGCAGTTTCACGGTCTGCTTGTAGGTAGCCTTGCCACCCCAGCCAGCACGCATATAGACGAAACCTACGTTGTCGCTGCCACTTGCCACCTCAGGACGCTCGGGCACCTCAAGGTAGGTAGTACCATCGTCGGCGATGGGAATTGCCTGCGACACCAAGTCGTATGGAATCGTGCCGAAATAGGTCCATTCACAAGCAGGAAGCTTGGAGCCAGTCGTTACTTCCCAGCCCTGTACCTGTCCGACGAAGCCGTTGACGGCGTCCATCTTACGACCGTCTTGGCGGTTCTGCGAACTGGTCGACTTTGGACGAGCATAAACCGTGCCGTCGGCTGCGATGTAGGCCCAGCTACGCTCACTCAGCGAAGTGGTCGTGCTGACGGCTTCCTTCATCGTACCATCAACCTGGAAGGTAAGATCCTCGTCGAATCCTGCATTCTGGATGTAGTGAGTCACATCCTCTTCTTGTGCGAATAAGGGCATAGCCACAAATGCGCCCAATGCAAATAGTAGACTTTTTTTCATGTTAGTTGTTTGAAAATTAAGTTAGTAAAAGTAGATGTAATTAATTACGGTTGTGTTATCGGTCATAACGGGTGCAAAAATAACAAAAAAAAAGCAATTATCAAAGTATTTTAACCAAAAAATCTCATTTTATCACCTATTCCCTCCTGCCTCTTGATAAGTGATCTGTTGCACCATCTGGCCAGGGTCCCCGATATGGAGCCTCAGATAGTGGTTTTGCACAGACCGGTCGAGGGGCAAAGTGAGGAGAAAATCCTTGCGGTTGGCCAGCACTTGGAGCTTCCACGGATAGGACCACTCCGTGAACTGATTCTCGCAGACCACTGGGGTGCCGCCGTCGACGCTGACGCCCAGTCGGTTGCTGCGGTCTTGGGTGACGGGCCAGAAGGGCACGACCGAGATGCAGAGACGGATGGAGTCGGCATCGGCAGTCACGTGGGCGATGGGCAGGTCGATGTGCGGGGAGTTGAGGCTGGCCGCATCCTGCACCTCGTCAAGCGGCTGGCCGAGCTGCAGGGCCACCCAGTCCGTCCCGATACCTTCGAGCAGGCGGAACGGCGCTGCGGTCTTCACCTTGGTGAGGTCTATCTGACGGGCCAAGGTGGTGCGACGCTGGCTCTTGGGCAACTGATAGGCCGTCGTGGGCGTGTCCACCAAGTCGGGCATCCGGTCATATTTGGCCGTGTAGCCAGGAGGAATCTGCGAAAGCATCTGGTTCCATTTCCCGTCGAGCTGCGTGTTGTAGCGGTGCAGCAAGGCCATCAGGCTGTCGTTGGCTGCCCGGCTCTCGCGAGCCATCTCCTGGCTGCCCGTCTCATGGTTGCGCTGGGCCAACAGGAACTTTCTATTCATCTGATAGGCCGACTTCACGGCATAGCCCAACATCTCGAAGAAGGCGGGACGCAGCTCTACGGCAAGGGCTTTCTCGATAGCATCCACTTCGTCGGAAATGGTCTGATAGGCCGTTAAACGATTGGTGAGCTCTTCGGGTGATAAGTCGCTGTCATGCAGTCGGTTGTTCTCGTCGCTGTCCCACTCCATCTCGTAGCCCATGAACTCGGGTTTGCGTTGCCAGGCCAACTGGTAGTAGGTGTCGAGAATCTGCTGGAATCGGTCGGTGAGCTGTGGGCCGAAGACCTTCCCCAACCACGCCGCCTGATAGCGGTTGGCGTTGTCGTAGTTGAAGGCTGGCAAGTCCCACGCCATATCGAAGAAGTGCTGTACCTCCACCTCCATCGGCTTGATGTCGCCCACGTTGAGCAGCCAGTAGCGGTCGGCTCCTGCATCGTAGGCCTTCTTCAGCTCCTCATACATCAGCATGGGCGCGGTGGTGGCTATCCACAGGTTGTCGTGCGGCGTCCCCAGGTAGCTCAGGTGATAGTAGACGCCAGCGCCGCCCTTCCGTTGCCGTTCGGCCACGTTTGAGACCCGCTTCATGTATCCATAGTTGTCGTCGGGCCACACGAGGGTGATGTCTTCGGGCACCCGAAGTCCTGCGTCGTAGATGTCGAGCGTCTCCTTGTAGGGGACGAATATCTGGGGAATCTCCGTGGCCTTCCTGCCCTTGTGGCTTTCGAGTATCTGCCGCTGGTCGACGAAGACCGTCTCCAAGGTACGCGCCCTCACGGTGGGGTCGGTGGACCCTTTCATCGCCTCGTCGTGCAGGCCGCGCATGCCCATCGTGTAGATATTGTCATACTGCGCCGTCTCTTTCAGTCGGTCGTCCAGCTTCTTCCAGATGGTCGCCTTGTTGGTCAGGTAGTTCCACTCTCCGTCGCGGGACTTGTCCCACTCCGAGGGTGCCGCGTTGTTGAAGAGCAGCGGTTCGCAATGGCTGGTGGTGATCATGATGCCCCACGCTGCCGCCACCTGCTGGCTCTCGGGATGACTGTAGAAGGCATCCGTGCAAGTGTGCATGGCGGGCGCCAACATGTTGCCGCGCAGGCGCAGGATGAGTTCACAGACCTTATCGTAGGTCTTGGGGCCGATGTTCCCCACCTCCTTCTCGAAGGTATGTTCTGCCCACGTCTTCAAGCCCCAGTCCTCGTCGTTGATGAAGACGCCGCGATACTTGATGGTGGGCGACTTCGAGGTGTACTCCTCCGTATAGTCGAGCTGCGAACGCTTTGCCACCGGCACGTCGGCAAACCAGTACCAGGGACTCACGCCAATCCGCTCGCTGACATGCAGGGCGCCATAGGCCAGTCCCCTCGCATCGCTGCCGATGATGACGAGCTGCTGGCCGCGGGTGGTGATGCGAAAGCGTTCCCATGAGCCTTTCAGGTCATCGACTTTGACGTCGGGCGCCAGCTCCGCGGCATGCTCCGACGTAGCCAGAATGACCGTCGCCCCCTTGCCATTACGGTGCGCCACCTGGGGCAGGACGCCGGTCACTCGCTCGATGTCCTGACTGAGCACGGTCGCCATCTTCTGCGCCAACGGCACGTCGTTCTCCGACACGACTACCCTACACTTTTTCAGGTCAACTGCCCCAGCCTGCATCGTGCAGAGGGCAAGCAAAAGAAGCCAATACTTTTTCTTCATGGTGAACTGTTTTTCTGTTTTCAGAGGAGCAAATATGCTGTCTGCTGGATGAATTTTGGTCGTTTTTTGTAATTCCGAGTGCAAATATACCAAATTATACGGATTTTTTGCTATCTTTGCGCAATGAAATTTCATTTTTAACTAAAAACCTATGAAAAAAAGTCCTTTCCTCAGGGTGCTCTTTGCGCTCTTTTGTCTGTCACAAGTAGCCTATTCCGCTACTTCTTATAATAATAGCCTGCTCCAAAAGAATACCAAGACCAGCGTGACGCAGGTCACCACCGCCGTCGTGGTCAGCGAGGACGAGGATTTCGTGGTCACCGGCACGCCACCCTTCGCCGAGTCGGGCTCTGTCAACATCGTCAACACGGAGCACGGTGTGCTGATCCTCGAGAAGGTGAGGCCCTCCGTGACCATCGGCACGCTGTTGGCCAAGTATGTCCAAGTCAACGGCGAGCAGGCCCGCAACGGTGTGAACTGCCAGGTGCGACTCTACGGCACGTTGGGTTCCATGATCCTCCCCTATGCCGCTACTGACAAGCCGCTCACCGTCTATAGCGAACAGCAATTTGCGGGAGAGGCCTGTAGTGACTTCGGCCTTGAGAACGACGGCGGCTACATGGTGACCCTCACCGATGCCAAGCTCAACAACCGCATCCGCTCGTTCCGGCTGAAGCGCGGCTACATGGTGACCTTCGCCACACAGCCCAGCGGCTATGGCTACCAGCGTTGTTTCATCGCCAACGACAGGGACCTCGAGATGGCCACCCTACCCCAGATCCTCGATGGGAAGATCTCCTCCTACCGCATCTTCAAGTGGAACACCGCCGGCAAGAAGGGACTGGCCAGCAACGTCGATGCGGCGGCTTGCAAGGCCCTCAACGTCATCAGTTGCTACGGCTGGGACACCGGCCACGACATGTATCCCGATGTGGAGTGCGTGGCCAACCACCTCTATGAGGACTACCCCTCTTCCTCCGCCTGCGGCAAAGCCACATGGACTGCCCACATGAAGACCAACAACGAGCCGCGCAACTCGTCGGACGACCATCCGCAGTCGCTCAGCACCATCCTCTCCAACTGGCAAAACCTGATGCGCACCGGCATGCGGCTCTGTTCGCCCTCCTCTTGGGACGGCAGCGACTATACCGACGGAACGGGATTCCTCAAGCAGTTCTTCGACTCCATCGACGCCCGCGGATGGCGCTGCGACATCGCCGACCTGCATTGCTACTGGCTGGTGGACACCTTCGACAAGATTGGCGCCATGCAGAGCAAGTACAAGCGTCCCATCTGGGTGTCCGAATGGATCTGGGGTGCTTCATGGAACAAGAACGGCATCTTTGAGAGCGGCAAGACCAAGTGGGACAACGAGTGGGCGGTGAAGACCATCTGCACCAAGATGAACAGCATGCCCTACGTCGAGCGTTACTTCTATTGGAACAGCGAGGGCGGCAACTCCAAACTCTACGAAGGGGGCTCGCTGACGCCTGCCGGCACTTGGTATGCCAACCAGCTCACGGGAATGGGCTACAACCCCAACTACGAGAAGATTCCCAACACGCCTCGCATGCGCGGTGGTTTCCGTGATTTCCACGTGGCTACCTCGGCAGAGAAGGCCACCATCACCTGGCATGAGTATGACGGCGAATACAATCAGCTGATGGAACTGCTGCGCAAGGAGCCCGACGGCGCTTGGCAGAGCTGGAAGACCATCACCCCGCAGGACGCGGAGGCCGACTACCTCGTGGAGGATGCCACATGGCACGACGGCGTGCGCTATAGGCTGCATATCAAGAGCTTCAGCGGACGCGAATACTATAGCAGTCAGGATATGGAGCCGGGCGAAGCCATTGAGATGGCCGACGGCACCTTGCGCTATGTCGGTGGCAACGTCATTCCCAACGGACAGTTCCGCATGGGACTCTTCGGCTTGACCGACGGCACAGGCAAGATGCCCGGACAGCCTTGGTTCGAGGTCTTCCCACAGGGACGCAGCGACGGCTACTTCCTGCAGGCATTCGGCAATCAGGGGAAAGACGGTGAGGCCTCGCTGAAGACGGCCTTCCCCATCGTGCCTGGTCAGGACTATGTGCTTCGGTTGGCAAACCAGAATGCCGGCGACTATGTAAAGCTGGACGTGAGACATCACGGGGCGTCCACCGATGCCAACAGGCTCACCATGAAGAACCAGACCTACTGGAACACCCAGCAAGCCGTGTTCAACAGCGGCGAATATGACGAGGCTCTCCTCAGCTTCCGTTGGCTGGGTGGTACGGCCCAGTTTGCCGACATCGAGCTGTGCCCCCTCTTCGACACCCGCGAGAAGGCCATCGACGACGCCTTTGCCCAGTTGCAGACGAAGCTGTCGGCGGTCACCGCTTGGAACAAGGTCCTGCCTGCCCTCAACGACGAACTGAAGGCGCGGACGACCGCCCTTCCCACCAACAAGGAGGAAGCGCTCTATCTTACCAACCTCGCCATCGAGGACTTGCTGCAGGCCGTCGCCGACAAGCAGGCCATCGACTCGCTGCTCCTCGTGGCCAGCCACATCGCCTACATGAACTTTGAGGGACGCGACGAACTGCAGGAGGCTATCACGGCGGGGACTGCCGAATGGCCGACGGCGGCAGCCTATGCCGAGGCAAGGCTACAACTGGAGGAGTGTCTCCAGCGGTTCCTCCTGATGAGTCCTTCGCAGACCCAACCGCAGAACGCCGACTTCGCCGCTACTGATGGCTGGCTGACGAAAGTGGGCACCTATCAAGGCGGCGACCAGCGCACCGCCACCCACGACGGCAAGACCTGTTGGAATGCGTGGTGGAGCAATATCGAGGCTTCGCAGGGCACGGCGATGAGCATGGAGATCCAACAGAAGATCGGTGGGCTCCCCGAAGGTCTCTACTCCCTGGAGTGCAAGGCCGCTACGCAGCACTATTGCCTGAGCGACCAGCACGGCTATCTCTCCACCGCTACCGAGACCGCCGTCACGCCCATCCTGAGCCGCGACTACCTCGACGTGCCGGGCACCGTCTCTCCCTGGCAGACGCTCACCACCACGCCGGTCTATGTCTCAGCCTCCGACACCCTCACCATCGGCTTCGTCGGCACCAAGGAGCAGGCCACCGACAATGCGTGGCACCGCTACGGCAAGCCCGACGAGTCGCCAGACAAACGTGAAGGCTGGTGGTGCGCTACCGACTTCCGTCTGCTCTATCATCCCGTCTTCCGCTTCGACGTCACGCCCGCCAAGTGGGGCACCATCTGCCTGCCCTACTACTATCGAGTCCCCGACGGCATTCGTCTCTACCGCATCGCAGGCCTGTTGAGCGACTATAGCCGCATCGCCATCGAAGAGGTGGTCGCCACCGCTCAGGGCGTGCCCTACATCTACGTGGCCGACCAGTCGCCCGTGACCTATTACACCGAAGGTGAGCCCGTCGCCCATCCTGACAACAGCGGCACCAACAACCTCTACGGCACGTTCCTGCCTGCTGGCCGAGTGGCCGAGGGCCGCTACGTGTTGGGTGACGATGGTGAGTGGTATCGTGTCAGTGGCGACAACCGTCCTCAGAACGTGGCTTACACGGCCGTCATCCGCCGTGCCGACGGCATTCCCGTCCTCGAGGAGTGGGAAGGCCTCACGATGCCCATCCACGGCGTCATCGACGAGTTGGGCGACCCCAACGCCATCGCTCCTGTGGAAGCAGACGCGGCAGCGCCCTCCACCACCCCCCAGCACTATCTGCTGGACGGTCGCCGATCCTCCACCAAGCCCTCCGGCATCTACATCCAGCGCAACGGCAAGCACACCGTCAAGCGGATGGCTACGTCAAAGTAGGAGCTGCTGATATGGACAAGGGGTAGCCCTTTTCGATGAGATGGGCAATTTATGGTAAAGATCGTCGTACACATAACGAGCATTACTCGGTATGAAGAATGAAAGTCGCATGGGGTGGCGCGGTCCTAAGAAGAACTACCGGTGGCCGGGCACCTACCATATCACCATCAATGTGATGAATCGCAAGCAACAGCCGTTGGGATATATCGAGGGTGATGTGAGCAAGCCCTACGGCGATCCTCTTGCCCCGAGAGTTCACCTCTCGGAGATAGGACGCATGGTGGAGCAGGAACTGCTGGTCAGCATCCGTAAGCACTATCCTATGGTGGAGGTGCAGGACTATGTCGTCATGCCTGACCACCTGCATTTTATCGTGGTGGTCCATCGGGTGATCTATAGCAGCAATGGGCGGGAGACTCACCTGGGGCAGATCATCGCCGGCTTTAAGAAAGGATGCAACCGCCGCTACTGGGAGATCACGGGGCAGACTGGCGCAAATCAGCAGGGTGAACCTGCTGATACGGGACGGCAAGGACTGACTGATGCGGGACGGCAGGAGCTGACCGCCGCGAATGGGCAGGGGTTGACCGCCGAGAATGGGCAGGGGCGGAGGGTCCCCTCTACGGGCAGCACGGGACGGCCGCCGCTCTTTGACTATGGCTATGTAGATGTGATGCCGCTGAAAGAGGGGCAGTTGGAACGGCAGCGCGAATATATCCGCAATAACCCGCGGTACCGGCTGATGCGGCAGCTCAATCCCTTGTGGCTGCGACCACAACGGGGGGCGGTGGCTACGGCGCTCACCCTCCCGGCATTAAGGGGCTACCTGCTGCGCGAATGCGGGACCACCCTCTTTGATGATGAGATATGGGAGGCGCTCAGGCAACGGCTACTCACTACCGACAATATGATCACTTGCGACAGCTACGGAAACACGCAACTGCTCAATGGACACCTGCTCCCTGTGGTCTGCCACCGAAAGGATGCCCACCTGCAGGAAGTCCAAAAGACCCGCTGCCTTGCCGCCGCTGCCGCTGGGGCCATCCTGGTCTCTGCCCGCATAGCCAAAGGCGAGCGCGACATCATGGAAAGTGCCATGCGTCAAGGTCTGCCTGTGGTGACGGTCGAAGACAACGGCTTTTCATCCCTCTATCATCCGTCGGAGATTCGCATGGAGCTATGTAGTGACGACAAACTGCTGATTGTCAGCCCTTGGCAATACGCCTATCGCCATGTGGGCGACACGATAACGGTGGCAGAATGCAAAGCCATGAACTGCGTCGTCCAGGCTCTGTGCCGCACCAAGGATTCGTGGTGGAAGGAATAATTTCCGCCTTTCGTCCCCCACCCTTATTTCCGTTACGTGGAAAAAACGGGCAGAGCGTGTAAGCGATTTGTTTTTTTATAACTACCATTGAGCTTTCACCATGCCCGCAGCATCTTCGTTTTCTACCCCAAAGCCCAAGGCAACCAAGCATAAGAATGCGGGTGAAAAGAAATTGAGTGGCAAGCTGAAGAGGCTCAAGTATTATACTCACGGCTATAAAGCTGTCTCGATGTACTGGATGCGACGGAGAAATTCGTCGAAGGTAATATAGCCTTGTTTGTAGCGCGCTATTTGTGCGCTGACGCGATCGTTGGTGATGGGGCCATAGACGATGTCCTAGTCATGAAGCGTCTTGCCTTGTGGCTCTGTGCGGTGGTCATAGACGAAGTGTGCCCATTCCTCGGTATATTCCTCGAAGCGTTTATAACGGAATTGCTGGAAAAGCGTCTCGTCGAACTCATAGATGTTGATAACGGGAACAGTATCCTCAAACTCCGCCCTGAACTGTGCCAACTCCAAGGCTTGCTGCTCATCGTCAGACAGGTAGAAGGCGCGACCGAAATCCTTGTTAGGCTAAGATTTGGCGAGTTCTATTTGCTGAATATCAACTGTAGAGCCGTGATAGAGTTTCATAGCTTTCCTCCTTTTCTCTGGCAGTAGGCTTGTAGGGTGTCGATGTTCTCTTCAAGGGATAGGGTGTGCATGATGCCATAGTGCTTGTCGCATAATGCCAAGGCACCATACTGGCTTAGATAACGGTAAGCCTGTGCCTCTGTCACCTTGCTGCGGTCTGCAAACGCTGCCACCAGCAGGATAAGGTATTCTATTTTGTTTAGCACCGATGTTGCCATAATCGCGCTGTTTACGCCGCAAAGATACAAAATGTTTTGGTATTATACTCTTCTTTGCATCACCTTTTTATATTTTTATAGCAATTATCCAACAACCGATGTATGCGATTCTTGGGAAAGTGCTTACGTGAGGAGGGGTAGTTTCCCCATTGCTGACGGCAGCAGAAAAACAAATCCTGCTTGCCTGAAGCAATATGAAAAATAATAAAAGATCTCGCGTAAGGTCTGAAGCACAGTACGGCCCACGCACCGTAGGAGAAATCCTGCACAACTATCTGGAGAACAGCAACGAACCTTTGGCTCGTGCTTATCGTGAACACTCGACCGTAGCCGAGCATGAAGGTTGGCATCCCAACACGGAATTTTCCGTAGATCTGAAAACCATCCTTAGGAGCGAACATGAGTGTTGACAACTACGCCTTCGAGGTGTACCGTGAACTTCGTCAAGTGCTGAAAGGCCTTGTAGAGAATTGAGAATTGACGGGCACCGACGTTTCAGTTATTTCAGTTTCAGTTAGGATTCAGCGGGTCTGTTTTGCTTATATCATATTTATAACTATCTAATAATAAGAGAGTTATAGAAGAATAGACGACAACTGACACCCCTCGAAAACTAACTGAAACAACTGAAACTGAAAGTTCGGCCAGCGTAATATTCATCTAAAAAGCAGAAAATCAATGAGATACGACATTTCTAAAACATCTGCTCCTAAGATGCCGATGCTCGGTCGGGGCTCAGAATGCATCAAAATCCTGCTCTCGCAGGTATCAAAAGACAATTATGAACCCTTCGTTCCGATGTTTTTCCCCGTTCTTGGCGCACACATCAGCGGTGCGGAATTTCAGTACCCCGACCTCACTTGGAAGGAGTTGTGTGGCCAAATGGCCAAAGAAGTATCAGGCATGGCAGAAACTGGAGAAATCGAAGGGCAACAACCAGGCCAAACCCGTAGAACCCATTATCGCCTACCGGGATATTTGGAGCAAGATGCAGCTCTTTGCCGACATGCTGGGCGAGTACCTGAAGGGGAACTAAGAGCTAAGAACTAAGAACTGAGAACTAAGAGCTAAGAACTTGCTAACGCAGGGACGCAAGAGGTAAGGGCTGAAAAGTGCGGAAATCGGGGGAGAAGGGCAGGTATCGTCACAATGGGGAGGGGGGAAGTTGTATTTTTGCGGTGTGTTTGAAACGCAGCGAGAGGCTACACGTGCAGACTCCCCAAGGCGATATTTGCAGACTCCCCGAGGTGACATGTGCAGGCTCCTCGAGG
>Ga0326511_10000191_pt1 | contig 51194 bp, 87 predicted proteins | sample 0_2496_0518_D_FD_203701 | JGI IMG/M metagenome (GOLD analysis project Ga0326511, IMG submission 203701) | Bovine rumen microbial communities from UC Davis, California, United States - 0_2496_0518 | ecosystem: Host-associated > Mammals > Digestive system > Stomach > Rumen | place: USA... | reverse complement strand
TCAGCAACCATTGGATTGTCTTTAACTGGGACTTTATAACTGCAAGGTCAATAGTGATATTGTTCACACGGTCATCCATGGCGCCCATATCTCGGGCGCATTCCTCCCTTGTGACAAATACCTCCTTCAGACGCTCAATGTCTGCCCGGTCAATCATCGAATTTCACCTCACAAATGACTCGAATCTGTGGGGTTGTTCACAATTCCGAATCCGACGAGCACAGGCAAGAGGACATTCATAAAACCGTTTACGGTTTCAGAGATATCAATCTTGCAGAACGTTTTTACGAGGAACACAATCAGCGCCGCAATGCTCAACCACAGCGCCCAACTTTTCAGTCGATTCTGTTTCGTTTCCATGAAATACACCTCCCCCAGCCATTGTATCTTCCAAGAACTTATTTGTCAATTCTTCCAGCTCGTTTTCATCAGGCATGATATCACTCCATCACAATGTCAGCAGTTGGGAATTGCTTCAGAATTGCAGATGCCTGTGTTTTGCTCAAGCCAGTTATCGTGGCAGTATATCTGGGTTCTTCTGCCTTTTCAAGCGCCTCCCAAGTTTTGGGACCGACAACCCCGTCAGCAGTCAAGCCCATATTGCTCTGAAATGCCTTGACTGCCTTTTCGGTTGCCTTTCCAAACTTGCCGTCTGCACCATAAGTCCCCAGATCATACCCTCGATTAATCAGGGCGGTCTGTAGTACAACAACATACTCTCCAGAGTCACCTTTAGCAAGAGTCGGTTTGGATACAGTATGTTCTCCATACGCTACTCCCTTCAGCTCTCCCCAGTATGTCCATTTACTATCAGAAACCTTCGACTTGACCACGCCAGACTGCGTACCCTTTGCTTCAATAACCCATCCGTCTCCAATGTAAAGCCCGACATGGCCGTGCCTCTTGTCATCGCCTGTGAAAACAGCAGTTCCGGGCAACATGTCTTTCCCATCATCCCTGCATCCCTTCTTCAGCTTGCCTTTGGAAGTACACCACGAATCGTACATAGTGTTGCTTCCGTGATACATCTTTCCTCCGAGCTGTTCAAACGCCCAAGAGAAAAGCCCTGAACAGTCAGCGACTATGTGCCCAATCCATTTTGCTCCATACTTCACAGTCTGCTCTCTTGTAGCCGCATTCTGCTTTGCCTGAGTCCACTTCTGACCTGACGTACCCCAGATGTAGCCCCAATCGTTATTAAGCGCATACTGAAATTTCTCCACAAGGGCCTGTGTGCTAATCATCAGAACACCTCCGATCCGGTTCCTGCATTGTTATTGATAAGAGGAAGAAGGTGATTTTTCATAAAGTTTCTGACCGCTGTATCCGTTGTTTTCCCAGTCTTTTTGTCGCTTGCCGTTGCGGATGCCATAATACTGATATAGGTCACTCGCTTGTCGTTCGTCTGAGCTGTGACGGTGAAATTAACACCGTTCATTTCCCTCTCATACTTGTAGGTCGTTCCGAGTGATGTTGTGGACGGATCTGTCCACCCTCCTGCGACTGCCATATTTTACCTCCTTGCTATTTTCATTAACCTGACTGTTGTGTGCTTGCTGTACGGAGCTTTTGCTGTCAAAGTTAGCGAGCTTCCAGATATAGAACTGCTGTAATACGTAGAATCGATATTGACTCCGCTCTTCTGCCACGCTGTTCCATCATATGCGAATGTCTGCAATGCAAATAAGGATGAACCTGTTCCAACTGCAGAAGAAGAGGATGTCGGTGTTGTTCTTGTTCTCACATCACAAATTGCCGCATAGACCGAGGCAGTGTCCAAGGTGTAAGTTCTTGATGTATGTGTCGCTTGCGAGCTTGAAGTTGTCGGACCACCTTGCATAATAGACCCTACCAGCTCTGGACTCGGACTGACGTTCCCTGATGCAGGATAATATGTCGATGTTGCCATTTTTATTCCTCCTCGCATTCTGCCAAGAACATTACAATCGTGTTAGGCGTTCTCGAATTGCTCCCGTGAACAGTTACGCTTCCGTTGCTTGTGGTGATGCTTAACGAACCAGAAATCGCACTCGGAACACCAACCTCTGCATTAATAAGATACATATTCGACTTAATCCTGCTATCAGAAAATGTAACCAGATCCGTAGCTGATCCCGAAGGCAGACTTATCGTTCCTGTTCTGGGGACTCGAATAATTCGGCTTGCTCCGATATTTTCTCTGACCTGATCCTTCTGAGCATCATCAAGTGTCTGCTGACTGATTGTCAACACGTTTCGACGCAGTTTGTCCTTCAGGGACTGACCATAAATCATGGAACAGTCAATTTCAGTTGCTGAATTGAAAAACTCCAGACCGTGCGATGAAACAGTCACGCTGTTATCCATCGTATACGTGCCGGAGATAGGCTCTTCAAGCACATAATAGATATAGTTAGTATCATAGGTATAATCTGTCCCAAGTGCAATCACAGACTCAAGGTTCGCCTGAGAATAGGCCAGCCTGTTGATTCTACGGACATAAGTCTGGCTATACGGATTCAGCTCATCCCTGACTGTCCCCACACTGCACAGTCCTGCCGCAAAAATCGCATTGATGGCAATAGTCAGAGGAATAGTGTACTCCACATAGCTCTCGAATGCTTCAGGAGTGCCATTAATCCAATCGCTCCAAGTAGGATAGATTGCAGTATCAGTATTGTTGCCTCCGACAATGTGAATGTATCCATCAGAAGGAACATTAAACAGACCGTTCGCATCAACTGAAACGGAAATCTCGCTTCCGCCCTGCTCTGTGCAGAACTTGATCGTGGAATACGTTCCATCAATCCTGTATCCATATTCATCTGAATATCGAACAACTCTGGCATAGCCTGTGGTATTATCATAAAGATTCCAGCCAGTAGCGGTAAATGATGTCGGGAACGAATTTGTAATAGTCCCCCTGACCTCGACTTCATAGGAAAGATGGATGATGTCACCACTAACAGGAGTGCCTGATGCAATCGTCACGCCATAGGTCGCAAGGTTATAGTCCCAGTCATCGCCATCGTAAGAGATGTTCAGAGTAGTGTCCACAGCGCCTACCTGAGAAATGAACACATCCCAGTCAACCTCGACTTCAATAGGCGCTTGTTCATCCGTTCTTGTTCCGAACGTTATTGTCATATCACGAACTTCAGGCAGGTATCCAGTCCTCACACTTCGTCCACGAATTCGCCTGATCGATGCGACACCGTCTGCAATACTCGCATTGCCTCCAGCCATTCTGACGATGAATACTCCGCTGTTTTCCTGAGTAGTATCAGTATACAAATCGTCTGCAAGTGATACATGCGAGATATCCACATCTCCACTTTCATCAGGCTGTGTACCATTGACCGTGCGCACAACATCAAGCTCGATATTGCCATTTTCAGGCGCATCTCCGTTTACGGTCATCACGCCTGTATTTACAAGAATCGCTCCATTTTCATCAGGAGTATTACCATTCACAGAAATGTTCGGATTTCCAGTTTCAATCTGAATATTCCCTGCTTCATCAGGCGCATTCCCATTGACTGTCATCACACCTGTGTCAATGTCAACATTCCCGTCTGCATCAGGTGCATTTCCATTTACAGTCTGGACAGCCGCATTCAGGATCGCATTCAGAGCTTCAGAAACAGTCGTAGCCTCCAGAGGAAGCGGAGTGTTACCGATCAAGGAAACAACTTCATTAATAGCCTGCGTGAGCGTCTTTCCTTCGATGCCAGTACCAGCAACTTCAGACAGTTCGTCAGAAATCGATTTTAAGGCATCTGTGAGCGTTTCTGAGCCGCTTGGAAGTGCAGTCTGACCTATTTTATTATAGATTGCCACAACGGCTCCAAGGAGGCTTGCAGAGCCTCCAGGAATAGTGCCAGCGCCAACGTAGTCGCTGACCTCTTTGATAGCATCGCCGACAGCCTTAGAATCTGCCGCCATGCCAGTGATTGTCAGGCTTGTGTCAATCGGCGCCTGCTGGACATTTCGACTCGCTTCGATATTCATGATAATGTCTGCCATATTATACCTCCCCAACCGTGTCTAAAATTTCAAGCATCATGGGCAAATTGGGTGTTATTACCTGATCCCCGTCCACAATCGCTCCATTCTCGTCATAAAAAGGATTAATTATATAGCGCACATCCCAAGTGTACGAGCCTGTGGGACGAGAATCAGTATCAGCATTCCTGAACTGCACTGTGAATTCACCATTGACAATCGGATATTGCTTCTGCATCACGATTGCGCCTGTGCCATCTTTTAGCGTAAACAACGCTCTGTCGTTTTCGCTGAAATCATACCCTTCTGAAGTGATCGTGACGCTTCCTGTGTCACCTCTGCTGAGGACAATTCTTGTGTCTTTCACATAAAACAAGCTCATTCCCCCTCTACAAACTCAATAAAGTCGGAAAGTGCCTTGATGTCCTGTGAGCTTATCCGAATCGCCTGAAGATTTACCGCCACCTTCTCAATCTCGAAATCAACCTTTACATCAGAGATTTCTTTCTGTTTACGAGAGAATTTATCGAATGATTCTTTGCTCGTAAACCTGATCGTTCCATCCTCGTTCTCAATACCTCCGAACTCGTCACGCAGTTTGCGCTCTTCCCCTGCCTGAAAGTTTATGATCTGTTCCAAAGACTGCATCAGACCATAGAGCTTCCACGCAGTTTGTCCATCCATACTCTGAACAGACAGTCGCAATAATGCAGGATACGCTTTTACAACTTCACCGTGAGTCATTTCTTTTCCTCCCCCTTATGATGGCAATTTCAAGTATGCAATCGCATTTGATCCGTATTTTAACGTGACATATCCGCTTCTCAAGTTCTTTCCAAGCGAGAATGACTTGTTCGTGGTAACGATCTGCGACTTTGCCGTCCCATTTACTGTAACACCGATGTTGAATCTTGCCTTTGAGGACTCCACAAATTTTACGCCCCCAGAAGTGTCCGGCTGATACCCATCTCCCACAAACCAGCTCGTCAAGGTAGGCGCACTTGCCACGATATCAAGCTTGGCAACATTCAACGCTCCAACCTTACAATAAACCGTATCGCCACTTTGCGCAAGGGAAATAGTCACATCATTTTGTGCCATATTGCCCCAGCTTCCTTCACCTATTTTCCTTTGCGCCGCATAAGTAAATTTGTTGCTGTCCTTGATTTTACTTGATCCCGGCTTCGTCCCCCATTCTGCATTCAGCCTGACCTTGAACCACACTTCGGCAGTCGTTGCGGCAGGATCGGCTTTAGGTCTGTACACTTTTTTCGTCGTATCCTTAGAATCAGCCTCAATGCTCCATTTGTTGCTTGCGTGATATCCTGCCCATCCTGCATTATAGGCTTCGCTCGCATCAATATTGATTGTCGGAGCAAAGCCTGTATCACCTCCAGAGCTGCCAATGGTAACAGGGAACGAAAGCCACTTTACTGAGGAAAGATAGGTCACAGTCCCGGGCGTTGCGCTATTCAGCGTGGTTGCCTTGACCGCTGTCCCATCAGCCTTGACGGTGTACGTTCCATTTGCCCATGCTTCGCTGTATACTGGCGTTGGAATCTCTACCGATGCTTGTCCTGCCTGAAAGGCTTCGATTGCAGATACCCATACGAGCTTCCCCGTACTGACATATTCACCATCTTCGATATATCCGACATATCCTTCATACCGGGTATCTTCAGCATTATACTGGAGATTTACAAGCCCAGGAGCGAGCGTGGTTGTGGCAGTAGTAGAACTTCCCCTTGCATTCGGTGAAGCTGTGTATACGCCGCCCGACCAACTGCCACGCAGAAGGGCGGCTTTACTAAAACTTACCTCACCCGTAATTCCGTTAAACTTCGTATATTTCAGATAAACGGTGTTTCCTTCAGTCTTTTCGTATTCCAGATTTTCGATTCCTGACCATACGTTCTTTTCTGTCCCTCCCGCCTTCATCTTGAGCGTGTAGACTGTAAGCGTCCCGGGAACAGTTAGGTGGTCAATCCTTCCGATTGCCGCACTTACAGCTTCAGCAGTCACCATCCCTTCGACAATCAGATTGCCATTTGATACCTTCACATTCCCGACTTCAACAGTCAAGGCTGTTGCGACATCACCTTTCCTGACTCGCAATGCAATCTGCTCCCTATTCAGCGAAATTGCGGCGCCCATATCGTTTTGCAGATCGTCTACCCTTGCATTAATACCACTTGAAGTAATGGTCAATGCACTCTGCAAACCATTCACTGTATCGTTAACTTGTGCCCTTATGGAATTTGCAGTTTGTTCGATAAAACTTTCAAAACCATTTTGTGTATCAGCAAGCTCTGATCTGATCCTTTGAGCGGTGATGGTCAACTCTGAATGTAACTGATTCACCATATCATTCGCTTCAAGACGAATCATGGTTGCAGTCTGCGAAATCAGGGTGTTTAGTCCTGCCACATCCCCTATGAATTGATTCCACGCCTGCTGAGTCTGTGCTTTTGCTCTTCCTGCTGAGCGTCCAGCACTCGACGCTGAAGTTGTCGTTTCTGCAAGCGCCGAAGACAGATCCTTCCTATGCGTTCCAAGAGTGATTCTGACATCATGCGGTCTGAGCAGTAAATCTTCATACTGCAACTCGGTTATTTGCTCTTCAATAACCGTCTTGTATTTAGGAATAGCAAGCCTGTATATTGAGCCCAAAAGCACCTTATCCAAGCTCACGCCTGTAAGCTTGGAAAAGTCTGCACCATCAATATTGACTGAAATCTGCGGATTTTCCCGATTCTTCAGATAAACCTCGCAAGCTCTTTTCACCCAAGAGGCTTCAGTATTTTCAGCAATATACAGAAACTGTTCACGAATCCCATACTTTGAGATATTCTTAGAATCGATCTTTTTATTCGGCAATGCATTGCAATACAGCCTTGTGCAAAGGTCAGAATCATCATAAGACACTTCGGCGCTTCGTACATTGCGTGATAATCTTCCTTCTGCCACAACCTCTGTTGGGACTTTCAGGATATTCACAGACCACGGATAGGATGTTTGATCGAAATCAATATAGTACCCCGGAAGTTGGTCCATGACATCATTTAACAGAGTCAGCGCATCAGGGAACTCGACTGCCACCTTCACATTGTCCGTCGCCTGAATCGTTCCTACCTTCCAATGCTTGGTCTTCTGATAGGTCAGGATTTTTTCGACAACTGTTTTGGGCGAACCAGAGAAATAGGTATCTTCAGCCTTACCATTGGAATCAGTCTTGTATCCTTCAGTCACGATATTATCTGCAAGCGTGGAACTCCCATGCGTCAAGCGTACAGACTCTTTATCATTCTCATAGTTATACGTTGGATTTCCACAGCGATAGACTGCAACCTTGCCATTCGGGAAATAAATCTTTACCCAGTCACCGAACTCTACGCCCTCTGAAATAAGGACTTCAAGCTCGGCAGACGCAACCGACAGTATGGACAACGTTGCAGACATTCTTGCAGGATGCAGGATCCTGTAAGGCTTCATTGTGCTTTTATTCAGCACTTCAGGCATATTCACAGCCAATACCCACTCACCTCCAAAACACACGTCACAGCGGTATTCGATGTCACCTTGACATTCGACTTCTTACCGCAAGGGAGTCTTAACTCATCTGAACCAGTCCTGTATTGCATCAGGTCTGTACCATCGCTCGTCTTAATAGTGAGGAATCCATATTCGTCATAGTCTATCAGGATTCGCTTGTTCTTTGCAACATTTATTCCTGATAAAGTAATGCTCGTGTCAGCACAGGTCACGGTCAGAGAAGTAAAGGCAACCCCAGTATTGGTTGCGTTACCGCTTGAGATAGTCGCCTTGACAGGAGCTGTATCCACACAGCCTCCTACACTGAACTTTCCTGAAGTAGTAATCGTCAAGGTTTGCGGCACAGACTCTGTCCAGAAAGGCTTCTCGCTTGCAGTAAACTCGACAGTCACCTTGTCTGTCCATCGCAAAGCAGAGGCGATCCCAGGCGCATTCGTACACAGCACCATCAGATACTGATTGGGCCTGTCTGAGGTTTCAAGCCTTCCACCACGACTGGCCCAACTGAGCAGTTTTTGACAGGCAGTATTCCGAACCACAGGATCGTACTCATGAATCTCGACTTCAATACCCACTTTGGCGCCATTGAATTTCCTGTCAGTCAGGATACCTCCACTCTTGTTCCCGAACTCGAATAGCGTGTCTGAAATTGTCGCCGGAGTGTAGACGATGTCAAGCACGCGCAATTCAGGAATATATTCCAGCAAATTGATGCTGTTCAATACTGCATTAAATCTGCTATCCATCAATACCTCCAAGCGTTTACGCCATTCGCAATATTCCTCGAAACAGAATCGGTCACAGCAGATGCCACCTGCTCTTTATCGAAATAGAATCCGACTCCTTCAAGCCCTGCCCTGATCCCTTCCTGAACAGCCGCCGCAATCGCCGCTGTATCCACACCAGAGCCTCTGTTTCCGCTTCTCCAGTCATTCGCTTCTGCACGAGTCAGAACTGCTTCACCCCTATGCAATTCCGCTCTGTACCCATCATATGGCACATCATCCAGCCCTGTGGCGTGAGGTCTGAAACCATCAAGAACCGAATTAAATGTATCCCAGATGGAATTTACCTTGATCGTAACCTCGCTAAAAATGCCTGAAGGAATCGCATTCAGTTTGTCAATTACTGTCTGAACAGCGGCTGAATACTCATCTGCCGCAGTCTTGGCTTTTTCGTAATCAGTTGTCGCTTTTTCAAGTTTCTTGTTAGCCTCGTCAACCTTTGCGCTTGCGTCTGTGTATTCCTTCATCGCATCAGCAAATGCGTATCCATACTGTTCATTGCTGTATAGCTTCTCGACATCTTGAATAGTGTTCACAGCACCAAGCCCATACATTGCGGCAACTTTTCTCGCTTCTTCAATCGCCCTCTGTTCCGCATTGCTTCTTCTATCCTGTGCTTCAGTCAATTCGACTTCTGCCTTTGCGGCATCAGACAACGCCTGTCGTACTATTGCACGCTGTTCTTCAGTCGCAAGCAGAAGGGCTTGCTGTTTTTCATACCTTGCCTGTTCCGCTATGTTCTTCGACAGCTCATCAGTACTTGTCTTTATATAACCATTCTGAACATCAATATATTCATTCAGATTCGGGAACAGTTGTACAAGTCTACTTGCATAGGCTTGCCACTTCTCGAAATTACCCTTGACATGACCGGACTCGTCAGACAGATCCTTCAGGTTCTTCAGCAGATCCTGTGCGACATCTTCCTTATCTTCAGTTTCTGTTAGAGCAACATTCAGGTCTTTCCAAGTTCCAGTAATTTTATCATAGGCAGTCAACTGAGTCCGTCCATTGAATGTCGACACAAGATTGGCCATAGCAAGTGCGGCTTCAGTCAGTAAAGGAAACAGACCAGAAACTATATTCTGTTTCAGCGCATCCACAGCCTGATTCATGTCAGACATGGCATCGCCGAAAGCAACACCCTTTGTGATATCTTCATCGCTCATGACCAGACCCAGATCGTGCGCTCTCTGAATCAGGTCATCCATGCCCTCTGTCCCACTATTCAGAAGGGCATTCAATTGCATACCATTGCGTCCAAATAAAGCTGTAACAAGATTATTCCTCTCATCACTTGCTTCCATTGACGCAAGATTATGCATGATATTGTCGAACAATTCTTCAGCAGATGCAAATTTACGGGGATCGATCCCCATAGTGTCAAACGCCTTTTTTACATCGCTTGTATCCTCACTCCACGCCTCAAGGTTTGTCTTGCTTGTTGTTATTGCTTCGGTAATATTTATCCAACCACGACGAATATTACTGATGTCCGCACCACTCTGGCCAAGGGCATACCTCCATTCCTGAAAAGTCGCTGTCGACATACCCAGAGCTTGCGAACTTTTATCGACTGTGTCAGCATATGTAGACGCATTGTTGATAGCTTCCTGAAATGCACCTGATACAGCCTTGATTGATGCAACAATCCCTGCTCCTGTAAGGACTCCCGCAAGTTTTCCTGCGATTTCCCTGAAGTCAGTTTCAAACTCTCGTGCAGACTGCCGAGCGTCCGCAAAACCACTTTCATACTCATTTGTATCAAGCGAAAGCTCGCCTGTTACATCACCTTCAAAGTCGTTTGCAGATGCTTCTGATTCTTGGATAGCTTTTTCATAGTCAGTATTGTCTCCATCGATTTCCCCATCGGCATCGCCATCGAAATTGTCTGCTAACTCTTCAGATTCGCCGATGGCGCCCTCGTAGTCAGTGTTGTCTCCATCGATGGTACCTGTCGCATCCCCTTGAAAGTTCATTGCGTCAGTTTCCGCAATGTCGATAGCTTCAGAATACTCATTTTCTCCTGTAATAATTCCTTCTGCATCACCATCAAAGCTGTGCGCTTTTGCTTCAGCGGCCTGTAGGGCTTTATCATATTCTTTATCGTCAAGCGTCAGGCTTGCGACCAGATCAAACAGTGTATTCATTCTTTCACCTCCCCCAACCGCTTTATCAAGTCAGGAATAATCTCATTATCCGGCTTGTACTGTCGCCTGGGCGCAAACATCTCTTCATAAAAATCCTTCGGCGCAACAAGCCCTTTATAGTGACGCTTTACATCCAAGTAAAGCAGATGCTGTCTATAGATTTCAACTTTTTCCTGCTTCAGCCGTGCAATCAAAAGCGTTCCCAAGCTATGAACTGACAAAGGAATAGTGCTCGACGATAATGCAAGAACTATTCTGTCTTTCCCGAATGCACGGACTTGATAAAAAAAGGCTCCAGATGCTCCTTGTATGCAGTCATGAAATCCTTCAGAACTTCCGCACCGTTCATGTGCATCAGTTCTTCAAGCCGTTTCCCTTCAATAATCGAAAGGATTTTCAGCGTATCCATCCTGTGTTTCCCAAGCAATGCAGGGCCAAGGCTCCCATATGCTTTCAGGATAAACTGTAGCCCATCCTTGCGCTTCAAGGTCACGCCCCTTGCTGTGCATTCCTTGAAAGCATTCCATAGCTCGTCATCATTCACAAGGTTGCTCACAGGCTCTGCAAGGTCTGCAAGCGTACCCATCAGCTCCCAAGCTTCCATTTCAATCAATTTCTTCATATCTGCTCCCAATATAAAAGCGGAGGTGGGACAAGTCCACACCTCCACTATTTTGATCTTAGCCCTGCGCCGAAAGCATTACTACATCAAACGGAGGCGTATCGTAATCGGTCACCGCATCCTGATGCGCATAAAAGTCGAACGGGATCGTACCTTCACCCTTATCTGTGAATGTAAGCGTCAGCCCTCCCGTATTCAGGGCATTCTTCAGAGTGATGGCAATCACGCCGCCATCTGACATATCGCCAACCCAAGTCAGCTTGTTGATATAATCACTCTGAGCGACAGTCGTACTCATTGTGATCGTGGTCTTTGCACCACTGGTCTGCGCTGTGCCGGAAGCCATGAGCTTCGCAAGGATAGCAGGTTTGATTTCAACAAGCGTTCCAGTCAGATGCGCATCGATAGAATCCACAAACGTGCCACCCTTGAACCGATAGCGCCGACCATCGACATCAGGATCACGGGTTTCTCGATCAATCACGAATGTGCCGCCTCCACGAGTCGCACCCAGCACATCCGTACCAGCGGCCAGAGCAGTCTGCAAAGCCGATCGCAAAGCCGCCGCTGTCGTGTGAGCAGAAGTATCGAAATTCATGATAAACGCCCCTGCGTTTAGCTGAAGGTTATTAAACGTTCCAGCCCGAAGAGCGGTAATCATATCCATGTTTTATCCCTCCCCGTCAGTAAGTTGTTACGAACAAAAATTCAAAGGTCAGATTCTTTCTCTTGATCATGTTATCAGAATCGTCCCCCATAGGTTGTGCCCAAGGGCTTCCTTTGCGAATAATCATTCCACCCTCGTCACATTCAAGCCGATATCCTGAACCAACGACTCGGGATATTTCATCGACTTTAGCATTGACACCTGTCCAGCTTTCCGATCTGTACATCAGAGAAGCGACTGCCATCGTACGCCCCAACTCTGTATCCGTACTCACATTATAGGTCAAGTATGGAAATTCGGGCATCTCATCCCCTGAAGTGGGAACGGACGTTGCAGGAAAAGCAGATAGCCCGAATGAACTGAAGAAGTTGTAAATCGCCGCATTCTTTGTCATGTCGGCAACACCCATTCTTCTGCGGTCACCTGAAGGTACTGTCCAAACCTCGCTCGCACAGGAGTTTGCTTGTCATCTCCATCACTGGTGATTCTGAACACCTTACCGTCAGAGATTCGCTTAATTACATCATGATACTCAAGGGAAGCATTCTTAGCAGTCGTGACTGTGTACAGGGAAGTCACACCTTGCTTATCGCCAATCCGTGCTTGCATAGAAGTATCGAAAGTGATGGACGCTTTAAACTCTGCACCTTCAGTCCATTGCGTGATGAAACCACCTTCACCGTCAGGGATGCGTGTCTTCTGCATGAATACGCATTGTTCCATGCTTTCTTCAATCATGCTCATAGCTTCCTCCATCTGTTCAGTCGGCTACCGAACACGCTCATCCAGCTCACCGCTCCGCTCTCGGCGCCCCCGCTCTTCAGAGAGTAGGAATAGCCTCCCCACGATTCGGACTGATACGGAGAAGTGACTGCTTCCCCATTCTTCTCAATCCAAGTGTCAATCTCTGAGGCAAGAGCTACAACAGATGGAGGAATACGCATGGCCCAGACAGTACCTGTAAAGGTTTCATCATGAAGCTCGCTTGCGGGATACAGATGTACTCCGTCATTCAAGGCAGAACCTGTAATGCGGAAATATTGTCCTTCCTGAAGAAAGGGAAGTGATACCGATCCGTTGCTGATCTCGAATGTGCCAGAGTGGATATCCTTGTCGATATCACAGAACCAGTTCTTCAGCTCTTGACACAGCTCTGTCAACACCATGGTATCACCTCCCTTTTTATCACTTCACGAATTCCTTCATTACGAATCCTCCATCCTTGACTGCAAGCCATCCCTCGGGCGCTTCCACAGCATTGTCAGCTTCAATCCTGTCATTCCACGAGAATACTTTCAGGATTTCAGCAGACAGGCTCGGTTCCTTCCTGAGGTTCAGCCCAGTTTCGGATGTTACCACATAATACTTCTTAGCCGCCATAACAGCCTCCATTAACCAGCCGCATTGCTCCCGCTACCAGATACGGTAGCAATATACAGACTCTGAGGATCGTACAGCACGGGAATGAACAGACCGGACGCCTTGGTCCACAGGACAGCAGGATCATCTTCCATCCACTGGTGGATGTACACATAAGGCGACTGACCAGAAACCTGAGTGTTGCCCAGCAGGTCAGGACGATCGGCTTCGGGCGGATCGCCCCACAGACCGATACCAAGCCGTCCAGCAGGCGTAGTCGCAAAGAAGGTGATCTTATCTTCAGGGAAATACCGCTCGGTCGTGATGCTGGGGCGACCATTCGCATCAATCACCGCATCAGCGCCATAGGTCAGGTCATTCGTCACGATCCGGGCGATGCCGAATTCCTCTTCCAGATAAGCGGCCAGAGCAGAGGCGCGGAGCAGAGCACCAGCACCAACGTTGCCATTGATCGCTTTCTGAAGGACTGCATTGTTCCGCATCTTGGTCAGATTCTTACGAGCAGTCATCATACCCGTAATCGTCTTACCCTGCGCCAGAGCAGCGTCCACAATCGTCTGAAGCTGAGCAGGAATATCAGCATTCGTGCCAAGGTCAAGAGTGAACGCGATGTTCCCGGAAGGCACGCCGTAGTCCACAGTCAGGTCAAGGTTGTTTTCCTTGATGGTGACCTTGCCAGAGGCCATCAGTTCATTCTTGGCAACCTTCGTGCGAGTGACTACCTGATCCGCAAGGCGGATACCGTCATTCATCACGTAATCGAACATCTCATCATTCTGCACCCCAGCGCGAGTCAGAGCACGCAGACGCTCGGACTGATTGATTTTGACCTTGATAAGCCCCTTCTCGATATTGTGAGTATCGACAGGCACACGGAAAGTAGTCTTGGCTTCCACATCAAAGCCGTGGAACTGTGCCATCATAGGAACCTGAAATTCGGCGGCGATAGACTCCCACTTGGCGACCAGATTGGCAGTCCGCTCATCACCGAACAGAGCATCCACAGGATCGTTGGGACGAGTCACGTTAAAGCCGACATTCAGCCACTCTTCCCGGGGAATCATACCAAAGATTTTATTTTCCCATTCCATAACTTCTTACCTCCCCTTATTCGCCGTAGTCAGGGCGCGTCACAGTCCCTTCGGTCAGGAACTGGAATCCCAGAGCGACCAGAGCGGTCTTTGCGGCCTGTGCAAGCTCGACAGGCAGGCGATTTTCATAAACCACGCCACGAGTCACCAGAGAACCGGGCATATTACCTTCAGACACATCCACATCCTCATAGACAATGCCCTTTGCAGTCGCCCCATTCGCGGGCCAGATGGTGCCCATCTTGATATACTTGGCAGTGCCAACCGTCACAGCCTGAGCGTTGGAAGCATCTGCCTCAAACGTGATCCGAGTGCAATCCTCGTTATTAGCGAGGAAATAGCCCGGAGCGTAGACCTTACCAACAGAGGCGTTTCGCTTGATGAAACTCATTTGTTTTCCTCCACCTTTCCGTACATTTGCTCCTGATACCTACGAGCCAATTCAGCGGCACGACTCGGTTTCTTTTCCTGACCACCATTGTTTTCCGGAGGCTTGGGACTTTCGATTCCGGTCTCTTTTGCGGTAGGGATAAAGTCGCCCCACTCTTCTTTCGCTGAAGCCTTCAGCTTGTCGACATCTTCCAGCTTACCGTCCTTCAGTTTCAGCTCGTCCAGATCGACAGTTTTCAGGATCACCGCAAACCGCTTTTCAGGAACTCCGATGTCCCGCAGGACTTCCCGGTACGCATCCTGTTTCTGGATTCGGATTTCCTTGTTTTCCTGCTCATTCTTGTACGCATCATATTCGGTCTTCAGTTTGTCATACTTGCCCTGAAGCCCTTCGGACTCTTCCAGTTTTGTCTGAAGCTCGTCAACCTGTGACTTCTTAGAGTTGTACCTGTCGATGGTCACAAACCCTTCTCCCACAGCCTTCTGGATAGCCTGCACCAAACCCGGAATGGAATCAGCAGAAATACTACCTTCATCGTTCACATGTTTGCGGATAACCTTCTCGAAATCTGCCATTGTCACAATCTCCTTCGCTGTTAACGGGTGCTACCCTGATTGTTTACATTAAGAATACAACCTGTGGATAACTTTGTCAAGTATTTTGCTCTGTGGATAATTCTGTGGAAAATAAAATCAGTTTTGAGCGAAATTTTCACGAATGCCCTCCAGAGCCACAAAAAGGCCCTTCTGGGCGCTTCCAGATTAAGATGAATTAATACTCATGCTAAAGGTCAGAGAGGGCTCTGTGCGATTATTCATGTTTTATGCAGATTTGACCAGATTTGACAAATTGAGCAAAACCTTATATATCAAGGCTTCTGGGACTTTTGCATAATAGTTATTAATAATTATTCATATAAATAATTATCCACAGCTTTGACCTTTGCCCAAACCCTTACAAATATTACATTTGCACAGGTTAATAATTATGCATAAGGTCAAGCTGTGGATAAACCTGTGGAAAACTTACGATGTAGGTTAGTGTAGGATTTTCCTACATTTCTATTATTATTATATATATTTTCTTTCTCCTTATATAATAATAGGAAATGTAGGATTATACTACACTACTTTAATACTGGTTTATAAGAAGTGTTCAAATGCTTCCTTGAACAGCTTCTCATACTCGTCTCGACCACTTAAAATTGCCTGAGACAAAAATGGTCTGGCGACCATCTTTCTGGTCCCGAATTCAACGTAAGGCGCATAGTATACATTCGATCCGATGTATACAACTCGTCTGCCATCCTGAGAATTCTCCGCAAACCCTTCGTACTTTCCCTGCTTTTCTCCATTGTCCGAGGTGTACTCTTCCTGATTCGCTGGTTCGCCATCCAATGCCCAAGTGATGCTGTTCCGCAGAAATCCGGTATCGACTGCCTCCATATCCGAGATGGTTTCTTTCGCTTTTCTTTCTGCCGCACCACCCACATAGCGCAAGGCTTTCTCAACAGCCTGTGCGTATCTCTTGTCATACTCGCTTTTGTGACTGTGAAACTCGGCCATATATCCATTCCTCCTGTTTCTTTAACAACTTCTTCTTCCTTTCGATGGAACGCCTGATATCAGCAGGGCACCCACTCTTGATTGGACATCCGAACTTTTTCATGTCCATCCAGTTTCTTTCAGCATCAGAAAACATAATATGCATTACTTATACCACCTTTTAAAGAATTCTCCAAACGCCTTGGCAAATTCAGTTTTGCCGCCAGAAGACCATTCCGCAAATCCTTCTGCGAATAATTCAAGCGAATTAGTGTTTGAATATTCAGACGATCCTGGAAGACCAATCAACGCCCTTAATCCTGCATCATATTCTGCTTTTTCTGCTCGGTATGCCGCTACCGCTTGTTTATAGGCATCGAACGAATCGTAATTCTTACGCCAGTCATCAACAAAATAATGATACTTGCCAGCCATCTGAGCTTCAATATAATCTTGCACATTATGACCAAACTCATGTCTAATATAAGAGCTGAAAGTTCCATCGCCACGAACTGTAAAGCCGCTTGTTTGTCCTCTCATTGCATCCATCAAGCCGTACTCATAATCCTTAAATGCACGTGGATTAAAATTAAGTCCACCATTTGCACTTAACAATCCAGAATCATCAAGTCCTATGTTGAAACTTGTTCTAAAAGTGTTACCATCGAAATCTTCTCTGATATAACTTTTTACTTCTGGGAACCGTTCAAACATTTCATCCAAAGCAACAGAAGTTTCGTTAAAAGCACGCGAATCAATCTTTTCCAATACGTCATTTTCAATAGTGATATCTTTTTCTTCTGCCCACTTCACAAAATCGTCTTTGGTCTCAAATCGTTCAAATGATGCACCTTTTTCAACAATTTCATTAAGCTGTGCAGTGTATGCATCTCTTTCTTCCTTAAACACCTGTCGTGCCGCATAATAATCATCCTCATTCTCAAAATCAGATTTGTGCGGTCGTTCTGGCTCTGTCAATCCATTAGACGAATAGTCAGGCTTCGGAATTGTTGTTTGTTCTTCTTCCTGCACTTCTTCTTTCGGCTTAAACCCAAGCACTACTTCCGCAATGGTACACCTGCAGTTGTAAGTGTTCGCCGGATCCGCATCAGGATCACCCGGATACATGATCTGTCCTATCTCATTCTCGAAAGGTTCATCAGCCTTGACTACAGTCCTGTCCAGCTCAAGGTGCGCCTCTCTTGTGCGCTCATCCTTTGTGGCAATCCATTCCTTTCCCATGATCACACCGTCATCTTCCGCTTTCAACATTGCGTCTATACGCCCTTTATTCTGAGCAGAAGTTACAGCAGTACGAGCGTTCCTTAACGCACTTTCCTCATTCATTCTCGTAACAGACTGGAGTCTTTTTGCAAGCTGTGCCGCATCTTCTCCCTGAAGAATACCCTGCAACACCTGTGAATTTACACGCTTGCTGTTCCATCGAACATCCCTTCTTCCGTCTACGAACTTGTATGGAAGTAGGGTTTTGTCAGAAGTCGAAAGTTTGCGAATGGTCCGCTCGTTCACGATATCGAATGAAAAGCCCTTCACCTTACTTTCGACATCATGCATCAGGTCGTTCCAATTGTGTGCGTACACAGATGGAAGTTCGTGATTCATGTATCGTGCCGCAATCTGATTCGCTGAAGTCATCCTTTGCGCCATAGTATCACGCAGGTCGTTCCAGCGCTTCCCTGTCATCATCTGATTTTCACGCCATGCAATCCACCTGTGCTTGGTGATTTCCCCTGCTTCATACAGGGCACGCATTTCTGCATCCTTCTTTTCAAACTGTTTAAAAAAGGAATCGGCCTTTTCGGTCAATTCCCTGCTCGCTTGTGCGTAAATCTTATGCAGTCGTGCCCCAAGCCGCCTCATGCGAGCGTCTCCATAATTACTCGATAGGCTCATCGGTCACAACCTCCCCCGAAAACCTTGCGGTATCTTCCATAATCAGTCGGTCCATAACTTCCTGCACTTTATCACCATCGCCCATCAGATTCAGAATCTTTTCAGTGATGTATTCGCTGTCCAGATACTGTGCCGCAGAAAGGACTGTCTGAATCTCATCACTCATGTTCACAATCTTGGAACGAGTGAAACTGACCTCGTCATCAATCCCTGCAAGGGCAAGCACACCTTGTACGAATTCGATTACATGAAACTCGAACTGGTCACACTTGGAATTCAGAGGTTCATATGCCGCCATGATCTGCGTGGCAGTAATAGCACCTCCTGCGATCTCTTTTGTATCCAGAGCCATGAAATCATCGAATAATTGCCTACGCAGATTGTCCAGAGTCGATGTGTTGGCCGCATATGGGGCTTCGACCATATGCGCTTCCACGCCTGCACCTGAGTCGCCATCAGCATGTGCGACATGCGTGATTTTCAACTGCGAAATGAATCGCTCATCATCCACCTCGTCCATGCCTCCGCAATTCTTCAGCACCCAGTAAATAAAGTTCCCGTCATCAACATTGTTCACCATCTGGCTTAAAGTCAGATCATAAGCATCAAGAGTGTTCTGTTTCCCGACAATTGCGCTCTGACGATCCTCGTTATACAAAGGCACGACTGGCAGAGATGCATAATTGCTGTATTCGGTTACAATTTCCCCTTCTGCTTTTGTGGACATTTTTAGGGCCTTGTAGCCACGCTTCGGAGTGCGAATAGTAATATCCTTTCCTGCTTCACGGATGTACTCTGTGAGGCCATCAGGCTCAAATAAAGCTATACACAGAGGCTTGGTATCATCGATCTGCCAGAATCGGATTCCTGCCATCAGTTCGCCAGTATACTCATCATAAAGCGGAACAAATTCAAGGTAATCGAATGCTTCAAGATGGTCGTAATTCCAGAATCCGTATCCGCAGCTTCCATTGATCGCATTCTTTGCAATGGTCTGTAGAACAGTATCAAAGTTCCTGCCGAGCTTTTCCTTTGTGTCATCCTTTGCGAATGTCGCACCATTGCCCAGAAGCGTCTGCACTTCCTGAGTCACAAAGTAGTGATACAGGTTGCTTGGAATCTTGTTATTTGGCGAAAAAACATCAGGGACAGACTGTCCCATAGTATTAGTGATAAACTTCTGAAGACGCATGATGGTAGGATTCAGATTTTTATAATAAAGCGTAGCATCCTGTGCTATTTTATACTTATCGCTTACCTTGTGCACGTTTATTGCGTCTATGCAGAATTGCATTCTGTCCTTCTCTTCCATTCCGACAGCGATCAAATCCTGATATGTTTTCATTCTCTGCCTCCATCTCACAGATTGGGCAAACCATTCTTCCTTCAGGAATTACGTCCCCACAAACCACACAATGTTCCACATGATAGGGCGGGGACTTCTCTTTTCTCTTGAACATTGTAGCCTCCATAAAATGCGGGTGAGGATTTGCACCTCACATAGCTGTTTTTCAGCCATGCTTTACATTCCCCGCAATAGGAATGTCATAGCACACAGCCTTGCCATAAGCGTCTACTGATGCAACCGGACTCCATAGGCTTAATTGCGCCGCCTGTTTCTGTCTGTACGCATCTGGGCTTCTCGCCACATCTATTCCGCCACCGCATATTGTTGATTAATTATACTCGCACCATGTATAAATCACATACTGACATATTTCCCAGAGATTTTCAAGAGTGATATTTTCATTTCCTTTCCAGTTGCAGTCATCGTGCATTTGTTCTTTCCACTCTTCTTGTGACATTCCTTTTTCAAGACAGCATAGCCCGTTTTCTACCAAATGTTCTAAATTACTCATCGGCTATATCATCTCCTTTCTAATAAGTTAAAGTGTTATTTAATTAGTTGTTTTATCGATGGAGTATACATGCCCAAATAGCAAGTATGATCATTTCTAAAATATAAATCCAATACATAACGTCACCTCTTGTCCAATATGTTACTGTGAACTCTAAATCACTCTATTTAGTTTCAAGAGCATTTCGAGCTGTTCGATTTCATCATATAAGTGCGAATAGATGCACCAGTTATCTGGAGATACAGCAAGACGCACATCGTTATCTACAATGTTTTTGATACTCTCAAGCTGTCCTTCGATTTCCTTTTTGCTAATGTCCTCTTTTGTCATAATGCCCTCCATTGTGTTATTTAAATCAATGAATTAGCATATGCTCTAACTGCACTTTTGATGTTTGCGATATAATGGCATTCCATTAATGTGACACCTTTATCAAATCCGAGTGCAGTTAATGCGGCAATTCCTTCAATCGGACTGTACATTACATCAAAATTGTTTTCTGCCGCAAAATCAATAAAAGATGATGTTGGCACAGTACCAATTGGTCTGAAAGCAAGATACACCTTGTTATATCCAGTTAACAATTCTGCAAGCGTTGTTAACTGGCTCTGCGTTTGTTCAAACGTTCCGGCGAACAGAAATGAAAGCCGTTTGCTTTTTGCTTTAAACCTCGCCATGTTCTGCGTTGTTAACGCAAACAGGATTGCATCAAGCTGACCATATTTCGCAAGCATAGCAAAGATGTTATCCACGTCAGTCTGTGAAAATGTCGATACCCATTTGAAATCCAGTGCAATAGTTAAACCGTACATGCTTGCGTATTTAATACAATCATCAAGCATCGGCACTTGCAATCCTCTGTATTTTTCGCCGAATTTCAGTCCCCAATCATACTGATTCAGCTGTTCAAGCGTAACATCAAACGGACTTATCTGTGTAGAAATCGGAGTGCCATCCATATTCACTGCTAAGTTATTTATTGTTGTATCGTGAATGGCTACATACTGATCATCAAGTGTTTTTGACACAGAAAATCTGACTTTATCATACTGATTTTTTGCAGTTTCAGCGATTGCATAAACTGAATTTGGCGGTACATCTCTTGTGGCCATTGCATCCCTGCACAAGTATATGATGTTCGGACAAGACGAAGGAACGAACAAATCAGAATATGTCACTAAATCAGCTTCCGTTGCAACTTTAAACGTCTGCTTTAAATAAACATCACTTTCAGTCACGCTTGACGGACTAATTGCAGACGATGGATTGCTTTTATTTCTAACGCTTATCCGCATAAATACAGCGTTGCTTGGGACAGTAACATCTGTTCCAAGTTTCCTGTTTCCGTCAGTCCATGTGTCCATGCTGATATATCCATTTAATTCGGTTGACGAATAGAAAAATAGTGCACTTTGGAAATTCTCAGATACGCAAATTTCCATATCATCTTTAATTTCAATATACGGTGATGAAATTCTGATCGTTGATGATGTATCAAGTGTTCCATACGTTGAATTAATTGCACCCTGTACAAATGCAATAGGCGTGTTAATAGACTGATATTTTGTTTCCGCTTCCACTGCTTGTATATTAGCGTTAACATTATTGAACTGACTATCCACTTTGGAAGCATAACTTTCTTTTGTAAACACATAATCAACAGTTTTAATCCTGTTTGTAACATCAGAAAACATCACATAATATGCGTTGCTTGGGACTTCTTTTGTTTCTCCATCAGTTAATGCAAAGAAAGAAATGAATGTTTTGTCTTCAGTAAAAAATCCGTTTTGTCTTACATTTGCACCAACGACCGATATGGTTAAATATTTGTCAACAGGAATATAATCTGTGCGTGACCACAAAGCATCTGTATCAATAACTCCCGTAGATTTGAGATATTCGCCTTCAATAATGGACGGCTTTACATGCTTTTGTACGTTGCCGTTAGTGAACTCATCTTCTACAGAATTGATTGCGCTCCTTAACTCAATAACTTCATCTGTCAAATTCGGGTCTTTTAAGTCATAAGTAGTGCCGCCAATAGTTACTCCGTCAATAATTAGATTTGGCATCCTATTTTACCTCCATCACTCTGCTGAAATCACAAGCTTGTTATTGCTTACAGAGATTGTATTTGAAATAACTTCACCTTTTGTCAGTTTTCCATCCTGCCCTACAACAATCGTTGCTCCTGCATCTTCAGGCGTTGTTTTAGGAAGCAGTTTGTTCTTCACAAGCGCCAGAGCCGCTCCCAAGGTTTCAGCGTCCATATCATTCACCTCCCAAAGGAATCCAGTTGCCGCTTGTGTTCAACTGCCACATATCGGCAAATCCGGCAGTAAAGGCGATAGTTCCCGACGCACAATCTGTAAGCCCTGCAAGGTCACTCTCCGCATTTACGAGAATCGACTTAGATTCAGCACCTACATGAAGCGTGCCATTTTTCACAAAGTCGATTTCTCCAGAAACCCTTGTTTTGCCGGGCTCTGAATGGTTGTATGGATACGCAGACTTCCTCATTTCTCATTCCTCCCCTTTCACGAAAATATAAGCTTTGTCCCTGAAACTGACGGAATAGGCATAGTGAAATCAATATGCTTATGCCCATCGACATTCCTGATTGTTGCGCCCGGATTGCCACTCGTAGCAGATACTGTCAGGTTTTCGATAGCTCCTGCCGCCTGCGTAGCCGCTTCCTGTGCCATTTCCCTCGCTTTTTCATCAGCCGCATCCATCCAATTCTGAAGAGGTGTGGGCGCTTCTCCGGTTGCCTCAATGCTTGGATCGATGCTTGTTCTGCCAATAATACTGCGAATCACTTCACCTTGATAGGTGAATGTAAGCTGGATTTGCCCGCTTCCTGAATAGGCGACATCGCTGTTCGTGATCTCCCAGATAATCTTGCGTCCATCTCTTTCAATCAGCGAATGATACAAATCACCGACAGGAGGCTTTACAACCATGCTTGCCTCTGCATCAGGATAATCAACGAAAACCTCCGAGCAGTTTATGACGATCTGCGTGTGGATGTTTTCGCCTACATACCCCAGATACAGGATCTCTGTACCAAGGCTCTTCAGAGGAACTTGCTGTATGCGTTTACCCATATCACACCTCCCTGAACAGATTCATTCCTCCACGACGAGGCTTGTTAGGAATCGCTCTTATCAGACTGGCCAAGCTGTCCGGTGCGTCATCGTGTTCCGCATTGTCGTTAAAGTCACAAATCTGCTCAATATACTCTGCGTCCGTTCCCTTGACAAATATAACATTGTCCCACTCAAATTTCAAGTAACTTGTTATTTTTAGATATTTATTCATGGACTCTGCATAAATAACCACTCGTTCGCCACGCTTGCGCAAGTCCCTTCCAAGGTATCCCTTGTCGCCATTTTCCTCGCAATAGATTTTCCCTGCATTGAACGCATGGTGCAGGTTCACTATGTTGTCCAGAACATCATCAATATGCTTTCGCCACAGTTTCCCGAACACATAGTATTTTCCATCATGAATCTTTATAAGAGTGTATGCAGTAAAATCTTCACCATGATAGGCGGCATCAATATGCCCAGTTCCCTGCTCGACCATTGAAGGATCAGCACCAATCTGCGGAGATGTGAACAGCACATCATCCGAGGCGATGTGTCGAAGCTCATAATTCGCCGCAAACAGGCTGGGACTCATAGACCTCTTCAGAGTTTCAATCTGTTCTTCCGATAGCAGACCTGTGTTATAACAGTCATACTGTTCTATGTTAGGCATCAGGGAAAATGCATCATCCTTGTGCCAAGGCGTGCCTGTGTTTATAATCACTCCGCCTCTGTTACGGATGTTCTGCAATTCCTGATACACGAGCTTGATGCGGTCACGTTCTGCCTGACTAATTCTATCCTGCACATTCACGATATCATCAGTAATCACACAGTCTGCGTGCTTACCTGTCAGGCTTCCGACAGTACCTACTCCGAGAAGCTGTGCAGAACCACGAGCGGCGCCATAATTATTCAGAGTAATCGACCCGCTGTTCTCACTTGTAACCTCCAGATCGTATCCGTATAGCTTTCTGAAGATGAATCCGAATGCATCGCTATGTAACAGCTTGGAAACAAGGCGAATAACCTCGACTACATCACTGCCTGTCTTACGCATAAAGATAATATTCTGAGTCGGATAGAATATCATGCGTAAAGCTATCCCTTCAGCGAGGCAAGTGGTCTTGTAACTCCCACGATGCGCCTGAAGAGTGAAATCACCCGGAGGCAGGATAATCTTTTTCAGCCATCCATTATGCAGGTCTGTGAAATCCTTAAAGCCACAAACCCTGCCTATATCGGCAGGGTAGTTGGTAAGGTAATCAAGCATTTCGTTCCGAGTTGCGTCGTTTAAAGTATTCATTCAGAGCCTCCACATCCTGTGATTGCCGGGACTCTACGCTCATGTCCATATTATCCCTCTGACCAAGCCATTGCTTACCAAGCCAGATCGCCATAGCATAGGATTTTTCGGCTTGCCTGAACTGAAACCTGCGTAGACTGATTTTCCCATCGACCGAATATACTTTAAAGGCATCCGAAAAACCCATTGGATTTCCATCTTCATCCTGATAAGTCGCCTTGCACCAGTTTTCAATAGTGTCCTCCGAGCACTTGAACCAAGCGGCAATTTCCTTCAGAGTACACTGAATGGCGCACAGCTTTTCAAATTGCTCTTTATCGATTTCCTTTCTCGGTCTGGCCATATTTTCCCTCCTGTTCAACCCATCTTTTTAGCAATTCGACTTCTTCATAATTATCGAATTTTATAGCTCGTCTGTCAGTAAACTTTTGCTTTTTTATGCTCCTTCCACCTATCAGATAATCAATATGTTCGACCATGCAATCTTCAAGAATGTTTACACATGAATCCTTGCAATACTTGCGTACAAGCCCTCTGAATACGTTATCGCTATAAAGCGTTCCGCAATCATACTGCCGTTTGTGGTATAATCCAGTATTGACATACTTGTCAACAAAATATATGAATCCTTTCAAGTAAAAGTTCGGAATGTATATGCATTGCATTCCATATGGTAAACATTGAACAGGCAATTTCCCTGTTTTTCCCTTGAAATCAGCGAAAGGATTATTCGTAACAAATCCCTGCACTATAATTCCTTCCGCTGACACACTGTCTGCAATTGCCTTAAAGTTTTTGCATGGAACGACATCGTCCTCCAAATGCCATGTGCCTTCATAGTCAGGCTTGTTCATCACAATCCATTCTGCACATTTTGTCCATGCTTGCAATTGCCCTTCCATCTTCACATCGTTCCAAACGATTATATCCTTTATGCCATATCTTTCAAAACATGGTATCATATACCCTTGAACAAAGTCTATTCTTTTTGGAGAAGTATGAATCACATATAAATTTTTCATGTTCTCATCTTTACCATTTCAGCTATTGAAAGCAGTTTTCCGAATTTGTATCCACCAACAGGTGGGTAGTCCCCATTGGCTACATACTTCTCGAAATATTTTCTGCTTCCAAACTGTTCGACATCGATATGGGGAGAATAGACTTTCGACACCTTGTTCTTATTGTTGTATCCCATAGCAGAATCGTTGTGCGCAAGATGTTGAAGGATGCAAGGGTTTGTTGCCATAACGCTAACGTTATTCTTCAGGCAGAAAGCTCCAATTGGTATGTCGGAGTGAGTATAATCTAATCCATAATTGCAGTCAATCCAATCGAACATGATATTTATGATACTTGAAGGAATCATGATACATTGTCCATACATTCCACAACCGTTTATCTTTACATAAGGTGAATCAGGAAGTTTATCTGCTTCAGTAAGTGTAGACTGATAAAACGAAAAGACTGCATTCGGGAAAGTTTCTGCACACTTTTCTGCGATCTCAACAAAATTATCACACAATTCAAGATCATCCTGCAAAACGCACACATGGGTTTTTGTGGTAGGTAAAAGGAATGCTCTTTTGCAACACCTGTATGCGTTTATATTCTTTTCTTTCTTGTTATACTCATCATCATACAGCACAATACTTTCATCCATTCCGAGTGATTTCAGCATAGGAAGGATATATTTCTCGCGTCTTTGTCTTACAGCCATAATTCTGAAGTCAACACTCAATTTATTTCTCCCCTTTCTCCAGTTGTCACTCTTTCACAGCATACTGCAAGGCGATACTTATTCAGCTCTGTTCCTACAAACTTTCGTCCAAACTTATTCGCATAGAATGCGACCAGCCCTAACCCCATACAAGGATCGGCTACGCACTGATAATCAAGGTTTGCACACAGATAGGCAATTGCATCTTCCTCATCGAAGAATGGCATGTCCAGAGCCGTCTGCGGGATAGGATCATTGCTTGCGAATAAAAAGAGACATTTGTTCTTCTTGTTTTTGTAATAATAGGACTCAACCACAGCAATGTTCTTATATTTTTCCTTCAGGATATTCCGATACATCTCTAATTGCGGAAGTCCTATCTCAAGGCACAAAAGCTTCGGATTGATTTCTGCAATCACTTCAAAGTAACGTGTCAGGAAGGACTCAAAGCTGTCAGGTTTTTTGTCAATCTCCGCTTTGGTATAAAAGGACGAGAGTGCAGATTTGTTATAAGGCGGGTCAGATATCACAAGATCTGCTTCAAGCATGAACGCAGGCGTAGGATTGAAAATATCATGCACCTTCACAATCCCACGACCAATATGGATATCTCCTTCCATATTATACTTCAGATAAAGGTTTCCATACTTAAAATCCACACTCATTCCTCCCATTCGGCCACACAGGCAAAGGCTGTCACCCAGCTTCCGTCATCTGGACCGAAAGCAGTTTCTGAGGCGATTTCCATTCGTTCCAGTTTCCAACCTCGCTTTTTGAATCCTTCACAGACCATAGATGTCACAACTTTTACTGCTTTTTCTTCAGAGCATTCGCCCTCGTACTCCATAATCACAGCGCAATGCTCTGCATCCTTATCAGCAGGGAATCCAATGGCGACAGCGGCAGATATCTGTCTGCCGGGGACATTCGTACTCTCAACCGCATAAGCAATAGGCAGTAAAGCCCCAAGAGGCTTTTCAATTTTGCGCTTGCGTTTTGAGTCAAGAGGCAGGATAGAAGACAGGCGTACCAGATTGTAATTCCCCACACCTGCCTGAAGCAAGGCAGAATCAAACGCAGTAATACGTTGTTCACCATACCCTGTGCCAGAGCTTATCTTATAATATTTCATTCCTATCACTCCACTCTGTCACAAATATCGCCTTCTCTGACGAACATGATGTGACCGCACTTCTCACACACGCACTTGTAATACCGAGGCGGAGGTGTTGCAGTTTCCTTCTGAGCTTCTTTCGCCTTGTCCAGTTCGGCCTGAGTGGTCATCTGCAAAGCTGGAGCAGAATCTTTCGCCGCCTGTTCTTCCTGCTGTTTTAGGAATTCTTCATAAAGTTTCTTACGCTGTTCTTCAGAAATTTCCTGCGTGCCAGAAGGTGTTTCAGGCTCGAAATCTTCAAAGGTCGGAATATCGTCCACAGCAGAAACATCAAGCCCAATACCTGAAAAATCGAAATCTATATTCAACATATCAAGCTCGTGCTTCAGTTCATCAGTCACCCATTCAGACAGCTCGGAGATTTTGTTGTCTGTAATACGATCAGCCTTGATTTCATCAGGACTTGCGTGAGAGATAATGCAGGGAAGTTCTGTCATTCCAAGCCTGATGGCGGCAGTAAACCTTGCATGGCCTTTGATAATCACGCCATCAGGATCAATCGTCAGAGGAACATTAAAGCCTACAATAGGGATAATCTTACAAAGCTGTTCCACAGTCTTATCATTCTTGCGAGGGTTACGAACATACGGCTTAATCTCCGAGATCTTTTTCATGACAAGCTCTTTTTCGACTCTAATCATTCTTTTTCTTCCTCCCATTTCTTTTGTTCTTCAACCTGTTTTTCTGAATAGGCCGCTCGGCTATATTCATTCTTCTCATAAAGCTTGGCATAACCAGTGATGTATTTCAGGCGCACAAGCTCTTCAGCTTCAAGCCCCAGATTGTTGCACACTTCAAGATCGCTGGCGCCATTGAGCAACATCTCCATGACAATATTACTCATACCCTGAACTGAATGCTTACCTCTGGCACGATTGTGCCTGATCGTACTTGCCATAAGGTCGTTCATAGTCTTGTTCTTTAAAACAACACAGGGCAGTTTTCCCTCGCACGAGGCATAGATATCCTTATAGCGTCGCATAATTGAATATCTATGAAATCCATCCACGATCACATAGCGATCCTTCTTCTCGTCATAGATCGTGACCACAGGCTGAGTGTATCCATCTTTCTTGACTGATACATAAAGCAGTTTCATTTCCTGCGTTGCCACAGAATTCGGGTTGTAATCATTTGCGTGCACCTTTTCGATAGGTATCCATTGCACTTCTGCAATCGGTTGGTCTTTGATCATGTCTTTCCCTCCATATATGCCTTGAATTTTGCCACGTCCTTGTTCTTATATTTCCCTTCAAGTCTGCCTTTGGAATAAACTTGATATGCGTGATTCGTATTTACCGTGCCGCAGGTATCATTCAGAATGACTTCTTTTACATGAACTTTGTACCAATCGTCACCTGACTGATTTTTCCATCGTGCGAGATAAATGGGTTGATCTTCAGCAGGAACAATGTGAACAAGCAGATAATCTCGATATTCCTTCCAGTCCTTAAAGGCAAATGGCAATTGGTGCGGAATAATGCCGCCTTCATCAAAGCTGTGATTGAAAGTTGACACTCCCGGGACTCTGGCACAGAACCGATTGTAAGTGTCACGCTCGAATTCCTGAAGCATCTCAATAGCGTGCCACGATGTTTCATGAATCAAAGCCGAAACACGCATATCCTGTTTCCGAATTCCCCAGCGATACATCAAGTCATAGACTTCATTATACTTCCAATGATTCTTGGCGATTGCTGTCCACACATCGTCATCAGTAAAGTCATATATGGGCCAGAACTTACGAGTTGTTCCGATTGGAGTAGTGCACCATGTCAGGCCATGCCATTTGCCAGAACTTCCAGTAATACTCATTCGCCGCCGTGGGCTTTCGCTCATTCTCATGCCCACAAGGACTGCACATTCTTTGTCCGTAATCGTTGTTGGTAGCTGCCTGACCAAAGTGTAAAACGCATCATCTCTTCCCTGCAAAGAGAGTCCAAGCGGAGATTCATGAATGGCAATATCAGACGCAGGATGTATCCATTTGTTCTTTTCCTTATCATCCCACACTCGCAACGTTTTGTTTTGCGGCGACAGGTTATTCGGAAAATCAAAAGGAATCTGATACCAATATGGATCGACTTCAGGAAGTCGCATGACCCAGTCCATATAATCCACAGTATGTTGCCATTCTGCTTCCTGATCAAGCCAGAATACTTTCAGAGGCAGTCTGCCTTTCTCTCGTGCAACCGTCAGGGCCAGATTGAACACAACAGTGCTGTCCTTGCCTCCGCTCATGCAAACGATAATTTCAGGAAAGTTGTCAAACAACATTCGGATTCGACTGATAGCTTCATCGAAAACATTGTTCTGTGAGTATAGCATTATTAGTTCCCATCCCCATTCACAGTACGTTCCATCTCTTGAATCATTCGCTCAAAGGTCTTTGTTTTGGTCAGACCAAGCGCAACGCAAAGCTCTTCAAACTTCTTCCACATGTCCAGAGTCAATTGCACGGTAATGGTCTTCTTTGGCACAAACTTCCGTTCCATCAGCTTCCCTCCTTCTCTACTGATTTATACTTGCATTATAGCATGGAATAAAATCAAAAACAAGGGCTTAAAAGGCCCTTGTCAGCTCTTCCAGATTTTAGATGAGTATTAATATCATCCTCGTAGCCTGCGGCGCACTGGAAGCCCATTCTGGGCCTTCTGTGCGCGCCTATGACGCAATAACTGCATGATAAAATCTTTTTCATACATGCAGAATATTTGGAATTCATCGTTATAGACATCTTCCTCGACTCTTGCATCACCATTCTCGTAATCGACTGCGGTCTGTTCCAGAATAGCGGCTGATAATATCCTGATAGTATCGTCATCCACTGTTTTCAGTCGTTTATCCTTGCAGAAGTGAGGACATTGTTTGACCTCATAGCTTATGATGTCTTTGTCTGCATTCCATCCGTCTACAGGGATCGCATAGTCACTCCACGAGCAACCACCGTAGGCATGACCGCAATGCCAGCAGATAGTGTTACTCATCGACCCATTTCGTCTCCCTTCTTAGAATGGCTGTCGGCTTGCGATCCCATACCCTCCATTGTTTATTGTGCAGGGTTTTCATCTGACGCATCCCATTGGCAAAGTCTACGGAGAAGTCAGTCATTCCTTTTATTGATGTTGCCACAAGCGTGTTCGGCCTTACTTCAAGCCATACTGCTTCTTCATGATCCTTCAGCTCGTTCAACCACATTGGTCTTGGACCTTCAACTATGTGACAGCTTCTGAAGAACTTCTCATGCGTCAGGAATTCGTATCCACAATTGTCACATTTTCGATGCCTCGAAACAAACTCTTTCCGTTCTCGTGATTCGATAACCCTGCATCTCATTCCACAGTTCGGACACTCCATCGTTCTCACCTCTCGAAGAGTAAAAATTCAGTCTTTACGAATCCGTGATCTGTGACCGCCCACAGATCGCTTATCCAGTATACCTGAAGTTTATCACCATTGCGTTTCCATTCTCTTCTGTCGCCGTTCACAGATCGTCTGAGTGCTACTCTTCCTTTCGCGTCTATCACAGCTTCCTGATTCAGCTCTTCAGGCTCGGACCATACTGCAAAGCCATTGGAAATCCATCCTTCTCCTGCTTCAACCGGAGCGTATACATGAATGTATCCATTCCTGATCGTTCCGTCTGTTTCAAAGGAATCTCCACAGAGGGCGTATCCAACCTCTTCACTGTGCGAGCTTGCTTTTCCCCTGATGTTCACATAGGAATCAGGCTGGCAGAGAACCCATACTGTGTCCGCACTTGCGCTTGTCATCAGAAGTAAGCAAAGCATTGTCACGATAAACCTTTTCATTCGTAGCCATCCTTCCTGTGTCGATTTTCACGATTCGCTTGCAAGATGTACACTTGATTTCAATCAGGAAAAACCCTTCCTTCAGGAAAAACATCCTGTGTCCGCATTCAGGGCAATGTACCCACTTGTTAGTCATTTTGCTAACACCCCTTTCAGATACTGTTCGGCTTCGTCGCCTTTCTTTGTAATGGTTTCACCGGAGAAGTAGATGGCGCTCTTTCCGAAGAGCTTTTTGTACTCTTCCTGAATCTGCTCTTGTGTCTTATCGTAGCAGATTGCGTGGCCATATCCTGATCTGTAAGTTCCTTTAGGAAACTTGCTGTACCAGTCGAACCCGATTCCTCGGAAGAATGCAGTATGTGCAATCGGAAAACTCATCCGCTTCAGGTCCATCGGCTGAGAAGCACTCTTCACTTTCACACAGAGCATGTCACATCCTGAAGTATTGTCATAATATCCCTGCACGCAGTAAAGATTGAATCTGTACCCCTGTGCTTCCAGTTCTGCAATCACTCCCAACATTTTCTGTCCGGCATTTATCAGGTCACTCGACTTGCGGAATGCCGGGCAAGTCATCTCATAGTAAATGTCCAGCACCTTGGTTTTGATCGGCTTCAGAGAAGAATTCACCATGGAGTTCGGAAGTCCCATGATAGCATTCGGGATAATCGGGGCGAATCCTGCGACATCATTGTAGGTTTTGAATCGTTTCCCCTGACCTGAAGCGGTAATCCGCATCTTGGTTTTTAAAGCATCAACCACAGGCTGGTATCCTTCACGAAGCATCTGCATGGCTTCCTCTTTGCTGGCGCCTACGAAGCGTCGGTTTTCGTAATGATCCTTATCCCATCTCCCAGCGGTTTGGGTTCGATTTTCCAGATCTGCGGCAACCTCCTGTGCACTATTATACATCTCAATATTGAGATGCCCTCCGAAGAATTTTGACTGATATGTTTTGATAATTCCCATGGTTCATGACCTCCCTTTCAATTCAGCTTGAACATTGTTCCGTTCTTGCTCTTGGAAATAATTCCTTTTGCTTCCATCCTGCGGATGATTTCAGCGACTTTGGCAATCTCTTTGGACTGGAACCTTCCATGCGGGAACTTGTACTCTTCATATCCCATCACTCTGTCAATGATTTTGACCAGCTCTTCATTGAAGTGATACTTTCCGTACCCACTCTTTGGCAGAGCCTTGATGGCATCGATGATGGCATTGGCTTTTTCTTCCTTCGTCATGGTTCCTTGACCTCCCTTTCCTTGATTGCCTTTCGGCATAGCCATTGTATCAAATCTTTTTCCAATTGTCAATAGTTTTTCATAAAAATTAATAAGAAAATTTCCGGGTCATCAAGCGATGGCCCGGGAGAATGCATCAGCGTATTCGTTGTGCACAGTCATGTTGCTCTTCAGCATGGTCAGATCGTCCTTCTCCAGTCCTTTAATCAGGCAGGTCTGGAGCATTTCAACCTTGTCCAGCAGTTTTTCCATCTTAGCCATCCTGCTCATCGCCCTGTAACTGACTGTGATGTACAGCCCTGACTTTTCAGCGGCCTTGCGGAAGTCCCTGCAGAACTTCACCAGCTCTGTGTTATTTCCGGTCACATTCATCTCAATCCGCTCATCGTAATCAATTTCGATCATGGCGAATCTGTCAAGGGATGCGGCATCAAGCGTGTTCCTTCCGACGTAGGAAGAATCGGCGCCATGCCCTGTGGTATTCCCAGCGGCGATCACTCGGAAGTTCGGATTGGCTTCAACCTTTCCGATCGGAGCAGGAAAATCAAAGTACCGATTCGCAATGGCGGCATTCAGGATAATCAGCACCTCTGGGATGCTGGCATCCATTTCGTCAAGCATGAAAACCCCACCGTTCGTGAAAGCCTTGTAGAACTGGGATTCATGAAATGTTCCATTCGCATCGGTGAATCCGGTCAGCTTGTATTCCTGCGTAACCGCATTAGTGAAATAGAAGTCAAGCCCCAGAGCCTCGGCCACCTGCTTGCAGATCACGTTCTTACCAGAGCCTGCGGGACCAGCGAGATAGACTGGCTCGTCATTCGCTACAAACTTCAGGACTGTTTCAAACTTGCTGTGCTGTACCCCCGGCAGTTCCTTCTTTCCGAACTCACTTATCAATGTGACCTTTTTCTCAATGGTGCCGTAGGTATCGATGATGTACTGATCAATCTTATCGGTCAACCTTGCGGTCACATTCTTTTCGATCTCATCGGATTTCATCTGGGCGACCATGTTAGTGACCACGCTGGCAAGGAAGTCAAGTCCCTGATTAGCCTGTGCCTGTGTAGGCATCTGCGGGACTTCCGCTTCTTTCTTAGCGGTATTGCGTTCATACTTGTACCAGTTTATGAAATTGGTGATGCTGTCATCCTTTCTCTCGGCCCATTCTGAAATGGCTTTGCGGATGTCGCTTACATTAGATTCATCAGCGGCAATAATCGACTCAAATTCTTCTCCGCGCTGTACTGCTCTGTAACGAGTCCCCACTTTCATGTTGAAGTAGGAAATCAGCATCCTCGTTGCATTCTCGTGTTTCATTGGTTCTGTGACCTCCTTTTCTTTATCGCCTTTCGGCGTAGCCATTGTATCAAATAAAAATTCCTTTGTCAATACTTTTTCATAAATTTTTATAAAGAAAAGTTTTCCACAGGTTGCAAGAACAAAATCGGGCCATTTTGAGGCTTCTGGGAGGCTTAAAAATCGCATATGCCTCTGGAAGCCCCAAAAAGGCCCCTGTCAGCTCTTCCACTTTCAAATGAGTATTAATTCATCTTAAATTCTACTCAAGATTCTGTGGAAAAGTCTGGTAAAAATCGTTACCAGATTTGACATTGTTTATAAACCTGTGGAAAACTTGTTCCAAGCCCTGATCGCAAGCCATATTGTCGGACGAGAATGTCCACACCAATGACATTCCTCACATTCCAGAAAGAATCGCTTCATTCTCTGAGAATAAAAATCGTTTAACCCAATCTCAACAGAGCCACACTCTGGACAAGGATGCGCCTTACTCTTCAACCATTGCCAACGTCTTTCAATTCTATTATACCTGCTCATTTCATCTTCACCATCCTTTCACCGTCAGCACAAAACCACGTTTCTGCATTCCCATGCGTATGACAGAAGTCACACATTCCAGTTTCATCTTTGTAATGTTTGCAATCCTTGCACCGGACAACATCTTCCTGCTCTTTTAACAATTCCAGAGTGTCAATAACAATAGACCCGATAATCGTTATGTTGGAAAATGCACGAGCGTACGGCTCGTAATTTTCCAATTCTTTTATAACCTTCTCCCTATCAATCATTATCAGCCCGCCTCTCTCCATCAGCGCAAAACCATATTTCTGCATCCCCATGTGTATGACAGAAGTCACACATTCCAGTTTCATCTTTATAATGTTTACAATACTTGCACCGGACAACCTTTACATATCCATCCCCATAAACATCCAGCAACTTTGTGAGTCTTGGCATATGCTTGATTGCCCTTGTCAAAACTCCAATGCGTTCATCCTTCTCTTTCAGCTCATTAAGCACATCCAGCGCCAAAGCTTTTGGAATACTCACTGACTGATGCTCTTCCTCGCACACACCTGGTATTCCCTCACAATCCCGACATCGTGGTTCCGTGATGCAATTGCGAAACTTATCAAATGTTGTCATCCCACTTCACCGACCCTTCCTCTGTTAGCCCGAACATATAATCCAACCATTTGCAAAACAACCTCGCTTTTTCTTCACTTCCGAAAGAAGCAACCTTAACCATCTGATTCGGATTGTCTGTTCCAATCCATAAACCATGGTTTTTCCCAAAGCCGTCAACCTTCTTGATGGATATACTGACCTGACCACGTTTGTATGTCATTCCACTTCACCGCCTTTCTCCTGCCGCGCAATAAAAGTCGCTATCTAAATACAACGGGTCACCACCATATGTTCCGTCCTCATCACCTTGCCAATATTTGCAATATTTAACTTCTCCGATTGTCGTAAGCACAGCCTGTCTGCAATCCTTACACCGGACAATCTCCGGTTGCTCTTTCAGCAAGGCAATTGCATCTGTATACATCTCATGCAGTTCCCAGTCGTCTTGAACTAATTCACAGTCTTCACACTTTCGATCACAGTCGCCATGTGATCCCTTCAGCATACACTCGTGCTCAATCTCCAGAAGTTCGATTATTCGTTTTGTTTCCATCATTTGCCCTCCAACCTCTTCTGCCAGCGTTCCAGCTTCATCTGCTTGTAATCTCGTATAACATTTCGGTTTATACTGAGCTGATCCAGATAAAGCTCAACATCACCTATTTCCTCCAGAAGTTTTTCATACTGCTCATCTTCATCGACAGGCGTAGGATTCGTTCCATCATAACACCTTCTGAGCTTCAGAGCGGCTTGCGCAAGCTCGGCGCACTCTTCAGCCAATCCAGCTAACAGCTCACATACAGGCATCTTAATCATATCTACCTCCATCAATGGAAATCAGAGAAGCTGTACTGCTTCGGTGCATCCAACAGTCTGATCTGCTTGTACACAATTCCTTTCGCTTCACGCTTCTTCTCCGGTAACTTTTTGCCTATTTCAGCGAAAAACTTTCGACTTGTCATCACATACTCATTATTCTTTTCGGCCCATCTCACATAGGCGGCGTACAATTCATTTGCAGGAATTCCCTGCACAACCGTATAGTCAATTTCAATGCACGAGTCGGTGAATGCCTGAAGTAAATCCATTTCGTTCTTGTATTCATCAGTCGCCTTTTTCACACAGCTCGGCATTTCAAGCCCTTCTTTTGCATACAGTCGAACACCATCCACAGCCCAATGCAGAATCTGAGGCATTTCCTCCCGAAGCTTGTACTTCAGGTTTTTATCCACCTGACTCTTCGGAATATTCACCTCGAAAGGAATCAGGCGAATCCGTCTCCAGATACCCACATCAGTTCCTCGAATCACAGGCTTATGATTCGTGGCAATCCAAATCTTAAATTCAGGCTCGTACTCAAACTCGTCACCGAACAGGAATCTGCAAGTAACCTTTCCTCCACCAGTCAACTGTTTGACAAGCCCTTCATTCAGTCGCACGCCCTCGCTCGGTTCCTCTGATGTTACGAACCTAACTGACTTCAGCCTCGCAATGTCAGAGTTCGGGCCTCCACCAGTACCGTCCTTCCGCATCATGAGCGTATCAGGCTGTGCGTTTGCTGCATAACCTCCAAGCATGTCTGCAATCGTGTCTAAAAATGTGCTTTTACCATTATTTCCTATCCCGTAAAGGAAGAATGCACATTGTTCCCTATTGCTTCCCGTCAGGGAATATCCTACGCACTTCTGAAGGTAATGCACCAGCTCTTCGTCACCATTGCATACTTCATGCAGGAACTTCAGCCAGCGTTCCGGACGCTTCTGTGATATATCATACTCGCTCAAGCAGATTTTCGTCATCATAAACTCTGGCACATGCGGCATCAGTTCCCCATTCCTGAGGTTTACGATTCCGTTCTGACAATTCAGATATTCCTGATAGGCATCCATCTGTTCCGGCAGAATCGGAATCCCTTCCAGGTGCTGTGTTTCTGCCACCATCGCATTCTTCCGATTGGAGTTTCCGCAAGCATTTACAAACTTCAGGAATTTCTCACGCTCATCTTCATCTTCTATCTCAAACGCCTGTGCCTTCATATCCGAAAGCACAAGGTCTGTATACTTCTTTATTTCACCAGTATCATCAAGCGCCCATGTTTTGCCTGTCCAGTAATACCATTTCTTTCTTGCATAGGAATATCTGATTTCCCCATTGCATCTGTCATAAAGCCTGTGAGCGTTTCCGGTATCGGTTCGATCATACTGCTTCTGTTTTGGTTTCTTCTTTCCGAAAAGCCCAAGCGCAAGCTCTGTATCATCGCCACCCCTTTGCGGAGTATAGACCTCTGAACAGGTCGTGATAGCTTTTGCCATCGTCATCTGTCCATAAGTGTTTTCGCCTCGCTTCTCATCCCATTTGGGACGCATCAAGCCTGATGAACGAAAGATTCGATCTATCTGTGTTTCATCCTTCTGACACCAGAAAGCAAGCTGTCCACACAAGGCAAGGTCTGCCTCTGATTGCGAATTGAACAAGCCCTGCCATGCACCTTCATACAAAAGCTGGAATACCCTGCCTGTCTTACAAGCCCTCGCTTTATCGATAATATCAGTATCAGACATCTCAAGCCGGACGAACTGCGTATCTCTGATCGTCTGCGGCGTTAATTCAGGCAAGTATTTACTGTGCAGGATTTTTATGCGTTCTGTACAGTCTACGATCTTATCATACTTTGGATTATACTGATTTCCAGTCATGATAAAATATCGACCTTCTGAATACATCTCTACTCGGCCTCTGCGACGTCCACCTTCAGGCAGGACTCCCTTGCAGATAATATGTATTCCATTCCCTGATTTGGATATCTCGTTATACGAGCGCAGCCCTTCAACGAATTCATCCACAAAATCCACATCGTCAAGGCACTTGTCCAAGTCCACTCCGAAATAGGGCGGCGCAAACTCGAATCCTACACCATCAAATCCATACTTCTTCACTGCCTCCACAGCAGTATCGTAATCAGACCATGTTGATGGGTTGTTGCTCATCGCATTTCCACCAGTGTAAGGATTTTTGGGAATCTTATCCTGAGTCCAGCAGACCCATTGTTTAAGTTCCTTCAGCTCTTGCGGAATCATCTAACCCCTCCAACTTTCCCGACAGTACCAACGCCGTCGCCTCACAAATAATCTGCCATTTTACGATATCCAACATCTCAAAAGGAATCCCTTTCCCTCGCTGTCCAGCATCCTTTTGTGTGGTCATCCCGATCAATGTGTAGACAGCATCCTTCAATGCAGGAATATTTGCTTCGTGGTGTCCATCTTTCAGGAAGTCCCACATGGAATCTTTCAAGTCATTTGCAGGATTCGTCATTCCAACCTCCTGTACAAGGTCAATCTCTTTTTCAACCAGTTTTTCAGCATGGACATATCATCTTCAAAGTCCCAGATCGTCCCGAATTCTTTACCTCCGAACTTTCGCATCACTCTCCCTGCTGATTGCGTAACCGCAATCACATCCTTGATCGGAGACGCCATCACCAGATGCTCAAGGCATGGAATATCAAGCCCTTCCTTTGCAATCGCATATGTCGCAAACAGTACCCTGATCTTTCCATCCCTCACATCCTGTAACATCGTCTTGCGCTCGCTCTTCTTAGCAGTCGATAAAATGCCTTTGCTATAATCGCACAGTTCGGCCAGAATTTCAAGATGTGCGACTCTTTCACTCAAAACCATCACCGGGCCAAACCTTGCGGCTGAGTTTATCGCATCAGCCACGACTGCATTCCTTACAGGGCTTGTGGTGCAGTTAGTTATCAGGCTCGTATAATTCAATGTTCCATCTGGCTCAAGGACTTCTTCGTAATCCGGTTCCCAATGCGTTTCAATAGGCTCAAGGACATTTAATGGAACAGTCGTATCTTTTACCTGATCCTTACTTATCTCGTAAAACTTCGGACCCAAAAGCGCATACATGGCTTGTTCCATTCCATCGCCACGCTTCGGAGTAGCTGTAAGTCCGATCTTATATCGTGCTGATAGACTCGAAAGAACCTTCCAGAACATCGTGATCCTTGTTGGTGTTCCTACGCACCTGTGACATTCGTCTACAATGATCACGTCCCAGAAATCCTTAAATAGACTCAAGTCTATTTTAGACATAGTTTGTACAGTGGCAAATGTGATGCCCTGACTCGCATCAATCTTTCCATCTGTAATCGTTCCCATTGGAACATCAAGGTATTGTTTCGCCCTGTTCATGCTCTGCTTCAACAACTCGTGCGTGTGAGTCAACCACAAAGCCCTGTATCCACAAGCGGCCATAATGGCAATTCCTATCTGAGTCTTACCTGAACCACATGGCGCAACCAATACCCCATTTCGGGCCAGAATGGCGCTTTTTAGCGCTTCTATCTGATAATCATATAAGTTACCTACCTTTCCCCAGAAGCACCTCTCAAGGTCAACTAGATGCTCTGAAGGGCCAACTGTAACTCCAAGCCTTTTCAGTTCCTGAAGCATCCCAAATGGCACGATCATGTCATTCCCTGACCTCTGCCACAGGACTATATCACGAGGCGTGTTCCATGTGCTTTTTCCAAGTTCCTGCTTTTTGATAAAGTCAGGATTCGGCCATTGCAACCGAATCCTGAGGTAATCAGCCAGCTCTTTGGTAGGCGACTCAATCCTTATCACATTGTCTGCATGTGCAATCATAGCGGCCTCCACTCTGGCAGTTCATTCACATCGATACTCTTATGTTCCATCCACATTTCAGTATGAATATGTGCCAGATCCATGTAGCGAATTTTTTCCTCTGCATAAATCAGCAACCCAATGTGTTCTGCGTTCACTTTCCTCTGAACCAGTTCAAAGGCGTTCAACTGATTTGCTTCAATCCTGCTGAATGGGAACCTGTGCCCTTCTGACAGCACCTTTGCATCGTATACACAGATCGTATCCCTGCGAATTGCAATGATGTCAAAGGGTTGTTGCCCCGATTCATCAGGATGAATCCTGTGCACCCAATACCCTGCCTTATGCAGTTCTTTCACACAGGCGTTCTCAAACTGTCTCCCGGTCATTTTCCATTGCCTCCAGAAGTTTGTCTGTCAATTGTGCAAGTCTGATGTTCGCTTCCTTCATCCCTTCAATTGCGGCATCCGCAATGCTCTTGAAAAGCTTGTACTGCTCGCCAGCCTTGTCCAGTTCTGCATTAATTTCCTGCTTATTCATGTTACACCTCCATCAATTTTAGGCAGGGCAAATGCCCTGCCTGAATAATCACCACGGAACATCATCATCTTCAACAGGAGTGAAAGCTTCACGCTTCGGCAGTTCACCCTTCCACGGAGGAAGTTTATCCTGCTTATCTTTATGAATGAACCATGCTACCTTAGAATATCCGTTCTCATCAATCTTCACATGAGCGGCGCCAGCCCTGCCCACATAGCTCGCAAGGTTGAAATTGCCATCCTCAATATCAAAGGAATCGAAAAACTGCGTCAGCTTCTGGTTCGTGATCTCCGGGCGCTGATCCATGAACACGATGTAATGCCAGAGCAGGGAATTGTATCCACTCACTCGCATCTTAATCACCAGCATGTCATTCCCGTTCTTGCTCTGCGCCTGTTCCGCAGACTCGATCACTACACGATGGTCACCCGCAGGAATCTGCTGAAAGGTCTGTTCCGTTCTCTGAAAGTTCCAAGCCATCTCTTTATTCCTCCCTCAAATGTTTCCGGATTTTAGCTCCGAGCAGAATTATAAATTTCGCAACCGCTTCGGTTTCTTCCTCATCATCAATATGTTCCAGCATCTCGACAAGCGTCTTTGCGACTGCAATATCGAATTTCTCAATCGTAAACTTATCCATTCAAAAATTCCTCCACAGCGCAAGCCTTTCTTGTATCCCTCTGATTCTTAGCGTACACATTCTGTGTCGCTTCCATCTGAATACCTCTCTGACCTTCCTTATTCGTGCGAATCTTTCCTACTACATCGCAAAGTCCGCAGATATTGTCTACAATCTTAGCAGATACCTTCGGGTACGAGCGAGTGTAATAGCTCCCATCCGGATTCTGATAGTTCTCATTGGTCTCCCATGCAGTGATGTACACATTGACCCCCAGCGACTTCAGGAATCTCAAGGTGTTCACGAGCTTAAACTGCATATACTGGTAATCCGCTTGTGCAGGGACTCCTTTGTTCTTGCCCTTGCTCCCGAGATCGGAAAGAATGCATCTTTCCAGCTCAGAAAGGTTGTCTACGCAGATGTTCTCGTAGTCAAGTTTCCCTTCATCATGCATCCTGTCCAGCTCTTTGAGCTTGTTCTCCCAGTCATCCCAAGTGTGGATATTATCGACCTGCCACACATCTATTCGGTCAAAGTCATGCACCACTTCATTCTTGCTCATTGTCGGAATAAAGGTTCTGTCAATGTCAAGCACGAGTGTCTTTCCCTTACTCTGCTCACCGATAATTCCGAGGAATGTCGACTTGCCCACACCCGGTGCGCAATATGCAAGGCAAGTCACAGGCTGTTTGGTCTTCACCAGTTCTGAAAGTTTCACGTTCTTCCTCCTTTCTCAAATCCTATGTACTCCATGCTTGGATCATAGTTCCTGCAAATGCTCATGTACTCGCAAGGTCTGTTCCACTTCATGCAATGGGACGGGACTCTGTAATAGAATTTGCAATCCCTGATTTCCTTTGCCATCTGTTTGATCTCGGAATCAAACTCTTCGATTTCTTCAGGACTTCTGTAGACATTGATCGTTCCGATCTTGGTAGCGGTATCGATGTCGTACCAGTATATGCATCTCTCTCTGAATTCTTCATCAGTCTCTGACTGTTTCTGACGAATCGTCGGAGTTTTGCAGACTGTGTACAGGATATTGTTGGTTCCATATGCCCACATGTAAGTCAGAATCTGCTCATCATTCTGCAATCCAGCAATGTAGGCTTCATCAAGGTCAGAGCTTGTGGTCTTGTGCTCAACCAGCTTGCCATCTGCAAGCCTCCCATCGCATCTCCCCACAATCGTATCACCATCTGGAAGGTCTTTGTGAAACCATTCCTCGACTGCCTGAACTTCTCCAATCTCGGGCATGATGTACTTGCGGAATGCAAGCGCCATCGCGTCAGTTTTCGGATCGTCCAGCTCAAATCCTTCTCCACGGAGAAGTAGTTCCACCTTCTCGTGATAGGATTTTCCACGCTCAAGGACTTCAGCAGACTGAACAGGGCGTACATCCTCAATGTACTTCAGCTCATACTTGCGTCTGCAAGCCTTGAAGCACTGTATCCCGCTGTTACTTAGACGCATTCTTCAGTTCCTCCAACTGTTTCTTGACCTTTTTCAGCTCATTGACTGCGTCCAGAATGTTGTCCATCTGGTCTTCAGGGATGTCAGCCTTCATTTCCTTCCGCAATTCCTTGACTTCTTCCGGCGTGCAGTCAATAATGATCCCAGAATCGATTCCTGTAATGAACAGTTTCTTAAAAGTCTTTGCAAAAGAATCGTCCACATTCTCAAGCAATGCATGTACCGCACTGGTAAAATCACTCATGATTTCAGGAATGGTACCAGAACCAATTACCTTAACAGCTTCACCCTTCTGCACATCAATCTTCAACATTGTTTTCTCCATCCTTTCTTAATACCATTTCGATCTTTGCCTTTGTCAGATTAGTCGGTTTCCTCTTCTCTGTTTCAATCGTGTTGATGGTCATTACATTGACCTGACATAGATTTGCAAACTCTTCCTGCGATACATTGTGCCTCGCTCGGTACTCAAGTATGCGATCCTTCAGACTCATCGTTTCACCTCCTTTCTGTACCCATTGTAGCATATTCTTCAGTATAAATCAACCCCTTTCTTTATTAATTCTGTGTAGTATAATCATACATTTCCTATTATTATATAAGGAAAAAGAAAATATATATAATAATAAGGAAAATGTATGAATATCCTACACTATCCTACATCAGGTGTACTTTGAAGGATCATTCCACCATGGTGTAAAGGCAAAGGGAATTTCATACCAGAGCGTTCCATCAATCCTCGAATGAAAGCTCGTAACCAGATGTCTATACTGATATCGATCAATCACACGCTCTGTATCTCTCGTAACCCTGCATTGTAGATCGGAGCACCAGTTTCCACGCTGTTCAGGCGTAGTCACCTTCACGATTTCTTCATACAGTTCCGCAGGACTCGCAATCATGATTTACCTCCAGTTTAGTATGGGTATACATACTTGAAGTTGTTTCCGTGTTCCCAAGTCATATGCTCGACCTTCAGGCGCATTGTGTCCTGGTCCATACTGATGCGATACTCTTCTTCCCCGATCTTCACATAGCGTCCTCCGCTTGTGAGCTTACCTCCAAAGTGTTCTGCGATTCGTTCCATATCTTTCTTACTGAATTTAGCTCGCAAAAAGTGATACTCGTCCAGATAAGCTTGGATTTCTTCGATCATACTTTTTCACCATTCATATAGATTCCATCGTCGTTCCAGTCGAACTGCTCGTCATGATCGTAGCAGTATTCGTGTGCGATCAACCGGATGGCTTCAAGCACGCCCTCGATCCGCCCCTGTGCGTAAATCAGAGATTCTTTGCTCATCCCATTGTCGATCTGACGCTTGTAATTCTGGAGCTCCACCTTTGCTCTTCCTACCAGCATTTCCGTAGCTCTGTTCATGATTCTACCTCCATATACTTATTAGCAATGGCCCAACCCTTTTCAGTCAAGCCAATGTAAACTGAACCGTGCTGTTTGCCTTTCCTGCCCCACCATTCGGGCTGGTATTCCCTGATGTATCCATTGTCAAGCAGGAACTTCTGACCGTTCCATATTTCTTCAAAGATTTCCATACCCTTCTTGGACTCAGGCGAATCATCATCGTGCCCATTAATCAGCGTAGCGACTTCAGTCTTTTTGTCCTCGAAGAACTTGGTTGACCAGTTGCGGACCATCTTCTTACTTCCGAACCCGTGAGCGTTCACAATGGCTTCAGCGTAGCTCTTAAAAATCTTTCCAGTCGTTGTCATGGTTCATGACCTCCTTATCAGAATGCGTATCCTACAATCTTGTAGAAGTTGTCTTTCTGTTCCAGCTTTTCGATGAATTTATCCATCGCCTTTTTCGTCTTGAAAAACTTATCCTTCATCACCAGTCTGTCATTGCGGTCAAATTCCTGCCACTCGACTCCGAATGGATACTCTTTTTCGCTGTAATACTTTTCCATGGTTCTTTGACCTCCCATCAATATTTGAAAATGTCCGTCAGGCTGTTCAGGTAGGTGATCGGGTATCCAGCTTCAAGATAGATTACCAAGTATTCATCGTGCGGGTCTTTTTCCGTGACCTTCTGCGGCAGGAATTCTTCACCCTGCACAACCTCGAATGATTCAACCCCTTCCAGATCATACTGGAAAACTTTTTCTGCATCCGCTTCGTACTTGCTCTTGTCGTATCCTTTAATGTAGCACTTCATGGTTCATTGACCTCCCTTTCATCACTTCCCTTGGTTCGTATATAGTGTACCACTAATTTCGATAGCTGTCAATACTTTTTCATAAAAAATTATAATTATTTTTCGATCAATGGCGCAAATGCTTTACGCATTTCTCTGGCCAGCTTTTTCTCCGCTTCAGTCAGGGCAACCTTTTCCCCTTTTACAATCGTGTACGGCTTGCTCTTCAGCCTGTGCACAAGGCGTCCTTCCAGTACAATCTTTCCGCTCGGAATCTCAATGTAGATGTTCATGCTTCTTCCTCCAGCTCAACATATTCTCTCACAACCTGTAACGCCTCTTCATAGGAATGACTGATTGTTGCCCGTTCCATCATCCTGCTTGCATCCTCTTTACGACCCTGTATAATCAATATCGCATATGCCTGTCCCAGAATGTAGAATATGTTTCCTGATTCACCGCTCTTATTAAACACGATCTTGTCCAACATTCTTCTTTTCCTCCAATATCAGTTTATCCGCAATCGTAATCAGTTTGTCCAGCAAATCCTGAGGCATTTGCTCGCCTTTTTCCCGCATGGCCCAATAGGCTTCGGACCCGAACTCGTAAGCGGCAGTCAGAACTTCCATTGTGTCACCTCCTTTCAGTATAGGAACCATGCGGCTTTTCTCAACCACACGTTCTCATCCGCCTTGATGTGATTCAGCTTCTTCTTCAGCTCGGACTTCCGAGTCGTATCAGCATTCGCCATCTGTGCGCCCAGCTTATTAATCCTATGCACTATGGCCATCCTGCGTTCCAGCTCTTCCTGCATCTGCACAGCAGTCAGCCCTTCAGTCCCCAGAGCCATAACCTGTTTGATAGTCATTTTTCATTCCTCCATCCAGTCAAGCAGTCGTTCATAGATCTCGTCAATCTCTTCGTCAGGCATGGACTCAAGGCGTCCCGGCTTGTAATACTGCCACTGTCTAATGATCTGAATCTTCAGTTCGCGTGCGCTCATGGTTCCTTGAACCTCCCTCTCTTGATGTACCCATTGTATCACCAATCTTAATACCTGTCAATACTTTTTCATAAAATTTATGAAAAAGTTTTGGCGCCAGTTCTCTGGCGCCAGATGTCAAAACTTTTCATAGAACAGCTCGCTGGAGCTTTCGGTAGTCCAGATTTCAGTGCGGAAAAGTTTCACCTGCTTTTCTTCGTGGAACTTCACCCCGCGCACTTCGTAGTCAAGGTTCACAGTCTCGTAGGCGGGTTCATTGACTTCAGTCAGCTGGAATCCATCATCGAAGATGTAGGTCTTCACATACCTTCCATACTCATCCATCGGAGAAGTTTCAACCTTCCAGTCGGCTTTATTGTGTGCTTTAATCCAGAGTCCTTTGTAGGTCAGAGCTGTCATATCAGCGGTGCGGGTGATTTTCTTCATGGATCATGTCCTCCCTTTCTCGATCAAGTCCCTTGATCTGTAACCATTGTACCACTAATCTTGATACCTGTCAATAGGTTTTCATAAAATTTTATAAAGAAATTTCCCGGCCATTCACTTCTTTCAATGTAAAGTATAGCTGTCCCCAAATTAAGGCAGTCTTATATATATCGGGATTTTCACTGTGCATCCGCATTTTTTCGATGGTTCCAATTACCTGAAGAGGAACTGCATACAGATTGGACGGATCGTAATTCATTCGATCTCCATCAAGAAAAACCACGCACCATCTCCATGGAAGAGACTTGCCAGTTGTCTGCTCCCACACGATGTTCTGCTTCATCTTCCAGTTAGCATTCCGCTTCCGATCTCTTTCCTGAGTGCTGACCTCATTGCGTACATGGCAGTCTCTAACCTTCACCATCATGCAGTCATAATACTTGTTGTATCGCTCTGTCCCAACGGGCAGGAAGTCATTGCTCTTCCTGCAAATCGGAATACCGAACTTGGTCAGAACTCTCCGCAAATGGGTTTGTCCCAAAGGTTCAGCGAATTTCTCGCTGAACGCTTTGGCACATTCCCTTGTACTCATAGTTTCCATAGACTTGCGGAGGAATTCGACTTTCTCTTCAGTCCAATCGTGCGTCTTCATTGCTCGGCTCCGATCATCTCATAGGAAACAATCTTTTTCAGATTGCGGGTTTGTGACGCAAGTTTTTCAATACGCAGAATCAGGTCACCATTATTGATCATCTGTTTGGCAATGTTCATAATTAGTGCACTCTGTTCGTTGTCCTCCTGCCGTTGTTCTGGGGTTTTGTTTTCCTGAAGCGAGATTTCAATTCTGTCCCCGAGAATTTTCTGTACCTGAACCAATGTCATATTTGACTCCTCTCTTTCTCCAGTGTCTGGCACTGGCTACGAGAGTCCTGACGGACTCACGTCTGCCAATGTCAGTCAGAAGTTCATCGCCATTAGTTTGTCGATCATTCCACGTTTCTGAGCGATTTTCCGTTCCAGACTGCGAATCATGCCCTTTGCCCATTCGGTATCGTGTACGCTTCCTGCTTTCAGGTTCCGCTCGTACCGCTCTTTAGCATCCTTTAAAGCGTTTCGCTCAATTCCTGCAATTTCATCTTCGTATCTTGCTATCCATGCGTTACGCTCTCTATCGTTACTCACAGTCATCGCACTGACTCTCATGTTCGTGCCTCCATCATCAAGGAAGAATATAGGCAATGGCAACGCCCTTGTAATCCTTCGGCGCAATCGCCTTGATCTGTTCCCGAACCTGTTTCTTAGCTTCAGTCAGAGTTCCGTATGCCCAGAACTCGTGACCTTCACATTCGAATCCCCAGTATCCGTATCCACCCTTCGGGCCCTTTCCATACTCTCTAATGTACTGACTGTTGCTGAATTCAATCTTCATGGTTCGTGACCTTCCTTTCGTTTGAGGCTCTTGCCTCATCTCTGTATGTATTGTATCACCAATCTTGATGCTTGTCAATACTTTTTAATAAAAATTTATAAGAAAAAATATGGCAGGACGAATCCTGCCATACTTTTATAGGTTTTCAATCTTGCGTATCACGCTGTCGTAAATTCTGGGCTGAAGGATTTTCATCGAATCCATCAGCTCGTCCATGATTCGCATCACACCATCAATCGGTTTCCCTTCAGTCGCCTCCAGGAATTCCGAATCACCATAGCGTTCCGCAGCTTCTGGAGGCGGCGCATAGGAATACAGCCCGGCGTCCTTTTCTTCCCCGAATAGCTCTTTCCTGATTGTGTAAAATGCCGCCAATTTCAGACAGGTGTTCGCATTGGGATTACGTTGTCCCTGACATTCCGCAATGGCTTCCTCCAAGTCATGCTTCGTTATCATAAGACATCACATCTCTTGTTCCAGCTTCTGAATGAATCGCTGAGCGTCCGTCTGCAAATTCTGAGGCAGTTCCTGCATCATACCACGAACGCTGTTCGCAAGTTCTTCAATGCCATCAGTGCGTGAATATCTGCCCATCGAATCTCGCCTCGTATTCCTGCGTGCATATGCATAGCGGTTTCCTCCATAGGAATAACGACCGTCTCCACGCATGGAATTGCCTTCTTCTTCATACGATTCGATGATTTTGCAGATGTTCTTGATGGCATGGGACAGTCTGTCTACCACTTCCAGACTGCCAGCAGTCAGTTCCTGCGTGCCATATTCATTCAGCTCTTTCATGAGCTTTTCCTTCAGTTCGTACAGCTCGTGCATAATTTCACCTCCTCTTTAAGCAATTCGTGAAACAGTCATGTTTGCATTCTGAACAAGGATTTCAGGCGCAATACCACCAGCGACAGCAGGCGTAGACACATTCTCCACAGCGACAGTAAAGCAACAGCCTTTAGGAACGGTGATAATCGCCGTACTGGTCACATTGAAGAAGTTCTCTGCTGTCGGAGGATCTGTCGCCACAGCGGCAGGTGTCACAATCGCCCTGCTCGTCAGGATCGGCTCACCATCAATCGCAAGCGCAATCGCAATAGGCCCAACTGTTCCACCTGCAGGAATGGCAATGTTGCCATTAAAGGTTACCTGATACCTCGCAAAGCATCCGCTCCCGTTCACGATACCACGGAGAATAATAATCCCTGATTCATTCCTATGCAGTACATATCCACGATTGCAGGGAATGTTATCATTCAGGATAATATTCTGTCCCGGTTCAACAAGCTGAACCGGATTGAAAGTATATTCTGCCATAGCTGTCACCTCTTAAATGTTGTTACACCCACAACCGCATCCCTGATTCTGATTGCAGGTGAAGATGGGCGTCATGCCATACACAGGCATGGACGGAACAGGACAACTGCGCATTTCCTGAATCAACTGATTAGCAGTAGTGGCCTGACCAGCCCGAATGGCGGCAGTCTGCACATCCTGAGAAGCCTGTCCACGAGCGTACAGCAGTTCCTGACGAAGCTGTGCAATCGTATCATTCTTCTCATCGATCTTGTCCTGACAGAGCTGATCCAGAATCCGCTGAGTGGACGCAGTCTGAGCAGTCAGAAGGTCACGAATGCCATCGGACAGCGCAGCTCGATCCGCACAGTTCTCGGTCGCAATCGTATACTTCAGGTCATTGGTCGCCGCTCTGTTATCACAGCAACACTGGGCCAGCTGTGCCTGAAGGGCAGTCATCCCCTGCGTGTTAGCAGTCTGGGCCGCAAAGCTCCGCTCAAGGTCAGCGATCTGATTCGTGTACAACTGCTGTGCGATAGCATTCTGAGCGCCAGTCACAGCCGCTGTAGTTCCTGCAAAGCCGGAGCACAGACTCTGCTGAACTCCCGCAAAGCCCTGATTGACGGTTCCCTGCATGTCACAGCAACATCCACAAAGCTGAGTGGAAAGACCAGAGATGCCGGACTGAAGACCATTCAGACCACCCATTACAGCCGCCTGATCAAACCCTCTCTGCACATAGCCGCCACCATTGTTATCAGTAATAACAACAGGCGTGCCAGCACCATTACCACTATTGTTGTTGCCCCAGTTTCCACCGAGCGCCGCAAAGATAATGATAAGCAGAACAATCCACCAACCGTTACCATCACCGAAGCCGCCATTGTTGTTATTGCCATACCCAGTCGGGCCGACAAGCATCGTGGCAGGAATGCCGCTTCCGTTTTCATCGTTCAAAGCCATAATAAAATCCTCCTGAGTTTATTTATACTCACCGCCCTGTGCACCGAACGGGTAGTATCAGAGCTTAAACATCTGTGCCATCTGTTGTGCCTGATTCAGCATTTGCTGATTTATTTGTCCAGTCTGTGTCAGATATTGAATAATCGCCTGAGGACTGTTCAAATTTGAAGGAACGTTGTATCCAGCTCGTTGCAGTAGTGCCATAGGATTCTGCTTCAACTGCGTAAGCATTGCCATCGGTCCCTGCATTCCTCCACCAAGCATGTTAAATAGCGGGTTAGCCATTCGGTTTCACCTCCTGATGAATCACATTGTGTAAAACCCCTTCTATTTCGCCTTTAAATGCCTCAAATTCGGCCTTTGTCGCATAACTCGATAAATCCATCGTCTGAACAACGGAAGGCTGAGAGGCGGCATTTTGTGCCTTTTCTGTGTATTCAAAAATTCTGAGCGGTAACGGCATTCCTGATGCATCCGAACTCTTCAGGTAAAATCTTTGAGATTCGCTGTCCATCAGCAATACAGTCGTGTTAGGCGCAACCATGTAAGATTTTGCACCTGACTCTCCCTGCACCCAGATAAGTCCATTGTTATTCTGTGGAACTTGCACGGGAGTATAAGCCTGTGCAAGCTGTTGTGTGTAATACTGGTTTTGATACGGATTGTAGTATGCCATTATTCCTTCCTCCAATAGTAAAGCGGTAATTCCTTTGAACTATCCCAACTGTCGTAAATATCCCCGTTCACGACTGTTGCCACATGACCGGGTAGGGCAACCACAAAGACACCTCTGGGATGATCCCTCGAAAACTCTTCCAACGTGTAACAGTCTGGGCAGGTGTTAGGAATGATCTCTCTCTTGAATCCGTTCTGTCTGAGGACAGATCCCCATACAGCATTTGAGCTTATGACATCCCCCATCAGAAATCCGTTCACCGCAATCTTTGCATATGCACTTTCCCAGTCCGTGTTCAGAGCTTTTGCGATGGCACGAACCGCACAGTCCCCTGCTCTCGACTGAGCAGGATTCGGGTTGTACTCTTTCCACACTCATCACCACCTCGTGGAAATTTTCGCAAAACAAAAGCCTGTTGACGATGAAGTCAACAGGCAGTTTTCGTGCATTTTCCACAGGTTTATCCACAATGTATTAATTGGTATGAATCTTTACCAGAGTTTTCCACAGAATCTTAAGTAGAAACAAGGATGAATAAATACTCATCTGAAACCTGGAAGGGCTCCAGACCCCCTTGGAAGCCCTTAAATGGGCATCCTTGATTTTTGGGCATAAAAATAAGGCTAAAATCGCCTTTCTGGACGACTTTAGCCTGTGGAAAACTTTACTCTTGCGAAAACTCGTTCTTGACCACGGTAGACAATTGTTTTGATCTGTCTGACAGACATATCGAATTCTTCAGCGAGCGGCTCGAAACGAATCCCATCAATCAATCGTCTTTTCAGGATCGCTCTGTCACGCTCCGAATGAATGTATTCGTCTATTGCTTCCGCAATCTGCGAATTCGCATAGTCTATCATTTCTTTACCCTGCCAGTTCCGTGACACATATTGCACACTCTGTAGCCTTTTGCAGTAGTGCCTTTCTTGACACGAACTCTCGTTTTGACGGTGCGTCTAATCCTGACCTTCTGTATCGCCATATGTCAAGTCACCACCACTTGCGAAATTGTGATGCCCGAACTGTGTGGCTTCGACTTCTACCTCTTCCCAACTCTCTGCTTCCTCGAATTGAGATTCATAGACGAAAAAGCCTGTCGCCATTCCTGCCATGAGCACAATCAGGATCAGGATTGTAATCCACAACCGTCTGATGGTACGTTCTGCCATCGCAAGGGCGGACTCTTCCTGAAGACGCTTGTATCTACATTCCTGACAATTCATTTTAGCCTCCCAAGAACAGCTTTACGAGTGTGGCAATA
>Ga0326511_10000190_pt1 | contig 51288 bp, 74 predicted proteins | sample 0_2496_0518_D_FD_203701 | JGI IMG/M metagenome (GOLD analysis project Ga0326511, IMG submission 203701) | Bovine rumen microbial communities from UC Davis, California, United States - 0_2496_0518 | ecosystem: Host-associated > Mammals > Digestive system > Stomach > Rumen | place: USA... | reverse complement strand
AAACTCTATAAGAAGAGACCTGAGCGCAAGATTGACTCAGTTGCAGCCATGATGGACGCTTATGTCGCTTATACAAATAACAGAGACGCATTTGGATGATTAATTCAAAATGGAACCAAGGAGGCTAATCCCATGGCAGATACTAGCGTGCCTAGTAGGTTTAAGAAAGCATGGAATGTCTTCTTTAGCAAACCTAAAAACGACACTTACAGCCCAACACCAGTCTCGTACAGTTATACCTCCACTACGGTAAGGCCTGATAAAGGCAAGCGTGTTAAGAGTATAAAGTACAAGACAATTCTATCAGCAATCTACACCAGAATAGCTGTCGATGTTGCTCAGATAAGGATTGAACATTGCAGAGTTGATGAGAACGACCGTTACACGGAAACTATTGACTCTTCATTTAATCGAATCCTAAATTATGAAGCAAACATCGACCAGTCAGGAAGAGACTTTAGACAGGATATGGTTGAATCAATGTTCGAGTGGGGCGTTGTAGCTCTTTGCCCTATCGATACAGACACCGATCCTGATGATACAAACTCTCCGACCATATACTCTATGCGAATAGGTAGGATTGTTGATTGGAAACCGTATAAGGTTCTCTGCACTGTCTGGAACGAAAGAACCGGACGGTATCAGAACGTGCAGTATAGAAAAGATGCAGTGCAAATCATTACCAATCCTTTCTACAGCGTTATGAATGAGAACAATTCCGTGGTTGATAGATTGACAAAGAAGCTTGCAATACTCGATGCTATAGACGAGCAGAGCGGAAGCGGTAAACTTGATCTTATCATTCAGCTTCCGTATATTGTAAAGTCTGAAGCAAAAAAACAGCAGGCCGAGAAGCGTCGTAAAGACATAGAAGACCAGCTGTCTGGTAGCAAATATGGCATAGCGTATATCGACGGTACGGAGCGTGTTACACAGCTCAATCGCGCAGTCGAGAACAACTTGCTTGAGCAGATTCAATACCTGACAGACATGCTATACTCACAGTTGGGGTTAACTCCTGCAGTATTTAATGGTACTGCAAACGAACAGGAGATGCTGAACTACTATAACAGGACAATCGAGCCGATTTTAGACGTGACTTGTGACGAGGCTAAGCGTAAATACTTGTCTCTTACCGCAATCACTCAGGGTCAGACCTTTAAGTATTTCAGAGACCCCTTCAAACTCGTTCCTGTAGAGAAGCTTGCGGACATTGCCGACAAGTTTACAAGAAACGAGATTCTGACCTCCAACGAGATCAGAGCAATTATTGGTTACAAGCCGTCTAGCGAACCCAACGCTGATGAGCTTCGTAATAAAAACCTTAATCAGTCCCCGCAGTCTATGGCCGAGGAACAGAAGCTTGGAAAACAGGCAGAAGCCGAGGAGAAAGACTCACAGAAGGCTGAACAAAAATCTTAAAGAAGGAGGAAATTCAAAATGGGAAAGTCTTATGACTTTAGCGGCTGGGCTACGCGCTTTGACCGGCTGTGCTCCGATGGAAGAACCATCCGCGACGGCGCATTTGACGATGACGACGGCAAGCAGGTTCCACTCATTTGGCAGCATGACCACAATTCCCCTGATATGGTTCTTGGACATGCTCTTCTTGAGAAAAGACCTGGGGAAGGAATGTATGCTTACTGCTCGTTTAACGACAGTGAGCTTGCGCAGGCTGCTAAGGAAGATGTCAGACACGGCGATGTCACAAGCCTGTCTATTCATGCCAACCGTCTTAAGCAGTCGAGCAAGGGCGATGTGCTGCATGGATGCATTAGGGAAGTTTCTCTGGTGCTTACTGGAGCCAACCCTGAAGCAAGAATCGATGTCCCTGTGATTCTCCATATGGATGATAGCGAGATAGACGACGCTATTATCTTTAGTGGCGAAGATATCGTGGACAGAGACGGTCTTATGCATGCTGACGAAAAGGAGGACAGCAAAATGGCTGACGGAAAAGCTAATGGCAAGACCATTGAAGACGTTTGGAAGACTCTGAACGAAGAGCAGCAGACCATGGTATATGCGATGCTGGCAATGGCAACATCCGATGAGGGCGAGAGTGCGTCTCAGTCTGACTCGGAAGAGAACGAAGACGTTCTTGAACATTCTGATTACGACGATTATTATGAAGGAGGAAACGACATGAGACGCAATGTTTTTGAGCAGGATACTGCTCGCACAAGACCCCAGTACGAACTCACTCACGCTGACTTTGAGGAGATCGTAGCAAACACAAGAAGAACTGGCTCCCTGAGAGACTCTTTCAGAGAGTTTATTCAGGACAAGACCGACGAGCTGATGCACTCTGCTGACGTAACAGTTGGTGAGCTCGGCGATGCTACCTATGGCGTGGCTGATATCGACTGGCTGTTCCCTGAGGCTAAGACTCTCGATACTCCGCCCGAGTGGATCAAGAGAGACACTGGTTGGGTTACCGAGGTAATGTCCAGTGTACACCACACTCCCTTCAGCCGTATCAAGTCCATGTTCGCTGATATTACTGCTGATGAGGCTCGCGCTAAGGGTTACACCAAGGGCAACAAGAAGATCGAAGAGGTATTTACTCTCCTTAAGAGAACTACCACTCCGACCACTGTTTACAAGAAGCAGAAGCTTGACCGCGACGACAAGATTGATATTACAGATTTCGACATCGTTGCATGGCTGAAGTCCGAGATGAGACTCATGCTCGATGAGGAACTCGCTCGCGCTTATCTGGTAGGCGACGGCAGAAACGCCCTGCACAACGACAAGATTAACGAGTCCAACATCCGTCCTATCTGGACCGATGACGACCTCTTCACCATCCACTATACTATTGAGGTTGCTTCCGATGCCGATGACGACACCGTTGCCAACGACACTATTAGAGCTGCTATCAAGTCCAGAAAGGACTATAAGGGCTCCGGTAACCCCGTACTGTTTATGGAAGAGAGCAGAATCATCGACATGCTGCTGCTTGAGGATGGTATAGGCAATCGTAAGTATAAGACCCGCGATGAGCTGGCTACCGCTTGCGGCGTTCGTAAGATCGTGCCCGTGCCTATCTTCGAGAACCTCTCCAGAGTCGTTACTGTTAGCGGCCAGGAGCAGACTCACGACCTCGTAGGCATCATCGTTAACATGGCCGACTACAACGTTGGTGCTGATAAGGGCGGTGCCGTTGAGATGTTTGATGACTTCGACATCGACTACAACCAGGAGAAGTACCTGATTGAGACTCGTTGCTCTGGTGCTCTTACCAAGCCTTACTCTGCAATCGCTCTTGAGCTCCATCGCGCATCCGAATAAGGAGTAAGCAAATGGCGAAGTTTCATGGGAAAGTCGGCTATGAGATAACAGCAGAAGACCCAAATAGACCGGGTATATATGTCCCGACTATTGTTGAGCGGAAATACTATGGCACAATCACCAGGATTATCAACACCATAATGGACTCTGATAGGCTGGTAGACGATTTCAAGCTTAACATGGAGCTTGAGCTCATGGCCGACGGATTCGCCATGCAGAATTTCGCTTCAATACGTTATGTTGAGTACATGAATTCAAAATGGGAGGTAACTGCAGCTCAAGTCCGCGGTCCTCGCATTATTGTGAACTTTGGAGGTGTGTACAATGTCGAGTCGAGCACAGATGCAAACTAAACTTGAAACCATATTGGGCTCCAGAAATGTATATTTTGCACCACCAGAGAGTGTTAGGATGAAGTATCCTTGTTTTGTCTACAACTACGCTAGATTCACAACCAGAAGGGCTGATGATATGGCGTACACCGTAATCCCCCACTACGATGTCACTTATATTTCTAAGGATCCTGATAGTGGAATGATAGATAGGATGCTTCAAGCCTACACTATGTGCTCTCACATAGATTCATACATGACAGACAACTTAAACCATGATAAGTTCGACGTCTATTATTAATTAAAGGAGGAAAAAATTATGGCAAAGCTGGTTTGGGACCAGGTCGGAGAGAGACTCTACGAAACTGGTACTAAAAAGGGTGTTCTGTTTGTACAGGATGCCGGTGGTCAGTATGGCACTGGTGTAGCTTGGAACGGTCTTACTGCTGTTACCGAGACTCCTTCTGGTGCTGAAGAGACCGCTCTTTATGCAGATGACATCAAGTATCTGTCTCTGCGTTCCGCTGAGGAATTCGGTGGTACTATCGAAGCATACACCTATCCTGATGAGTGGGGTCAGTGTGATGGTACTGCTTATCCTGCTACAGGCGTGGCTCTTGGTCAGCAGACTAGAAAGTCTTTCGGTCTGTGCTTTAGAACCGCTCTCGGTAACGATACTGTAGGATCTGACTTCGGTTATAAGCTCCACTTCGTTTACGGTGCAACTGCTTCCGTATCTGAGAGAGCATATGCAACGATCAACGATTCCCCGGAGGCAATTACTTTCAGCTGGGAGTTCACCACCGTACCTGTAGAGGTAGAGGGTTACAAGCCCACTGCAATCATCACTGTAAACTCCACCAAGGTTGACGCTGCTAAGCTCGCTACTCTGGAGGCGTATGTGTATGGCACCGAGGGAACCGTAAGCTATAGCGTATACACTATTGCCTATACCGAATTCACCGGTGAGTCTTTTGTAGCTAACACCACTTACTATGAGAGAAGTGGAACTGCGGGTAGCTACGTCTACACTGCTACCGAGGACACATCTCCTCAGCAGGGAACTACCTATTACACCGCAGATGCATTCACATCAACCGTATACACTAGATCTGGAACTGAGGGCTCTTATGTATACACTCCCGTTGCAGCAGGCACTGTTCCCGTTGCTGGAACTACTTATTATACCAAGGAAGAGACTGGTGGAACCAATCCCACAATGCCTACTCCTAAGTATATTATGGACCTGTTCAGCGCTTCCTAATCACTGATATCTCCTAAAACCTTTCGAGTGATATAGGGCAGGTGCGTGCATTTTAACATCGAAAAAATGAAAAAGTGCACGTAATCTGTCCTGAAAATCCTGTTTTTCCTACTTTTTTTAAAAGTTAATTGAAAAATTTGACAAAAAATTAACAAAAGTTGAAAAAGTAATAGGATTTTTAGGATTTTCAGGACAGATTACGTGCTGATTTGTAAAAAGGAGGGATTAAAATGGCCGATGAGAGTAGAATCGAAAAAGAGCTCGCTGGCGATGAATATTCGTATAAATCACGAATAGAACAATTTATAGCTTGGCTTAATGAGGATATTCCTACTCATCCGGAACCAAAATCTCGAATCGAAGAACAGCTCGCTGCAATGACTCCTGGCGGTGGAGGCTCAGCCACGCTAATAGAGAAAACCGCAACGGAGAATGGGGTATATAATGCATCCGATGATTCCGCTGATGGTTATTCTAAGTTTACTGTGGCTGTTCCAACCGACGATGCTTATTTTGGAATTCCCGTAGCCAAAACATTTGCTGATACTCATAATTTGGAGCATAAGATATTTTCAACGACAGAGTACGATAGGCTTGAAGTTTTACCATCAATGTTTTTGTATTCGTCGTCGGTATTCGACTATGACTCAGTGACGACCACGAGCAATACAGAAGCACGTTTGTATTTCGGCAACGTTCAGGCAAAGACAAGTCCGTATCAAGAAGTAGATCCATCATGGACGCTTGGAACGTATGGTGGCAATTTTTCTGATACGTTTAGAGTTAATATTTCATCAAGCACTGACTGGGATGCGGAAATGGTTGCAAATTCTAATGCTGTACTTATGATGGCTCCAAGAGCGGACGGCTATATGTCAATGTCCTTTGGTAGAGCCGGAGCGAATAAGTGCGCGTGGTGGTCTTGTTACTATCAAGGAGAGTTCAGAACTGTTAAGTCGTTTGGTGAAACTCCTGGACATTATACAGACCTCACAATTAATACCAGAGGGAACTATATGGTGCTAGCACCTTTGATGGATAATTCTGGTACATCGATAGTTGATGGTTTGTATCAGGTATTATACGGTGATCCGCAGCTTTGTGGCTTCTATGAAGTCGGTGGCCAGCTGTTTTACATCTCGGCTGGCATAGCAATAAAAGATGAATAAGAAAGGAGAAATTCAAAATGGGAAAGATTTACAAAGGAATTGACATTTCCAGATACCAGAACACTCCTGACTTTTCTAAAGTTAAGGGTTCTGTGGACTTTGTAATCGTTCAGGCCGGCTATGGTAAGTCAGCGAACCAGAAAGACCCTCAGTTTGAGCGTAATTACAGCGAATGCAAGAAGTATAACATCCCTGTTGGTGTATATTGGTTCAGTTACGCAACATCTGTTGATGAGGCTAAGCTTGAAGCTAAGGCTTGTCTTGAAGTTATTAAGGGCAAGCAGTTCGAGTATCCTATATATTTCGACGTAGAGGGTAAGGCTCTTACTGATAAGACTACAGTATCTGCTTGCGTTAAGGCATTCTGCGGAGCTCTTGAGAAAGCTGGCTATTATGCAGGCATTTACACAAGCCGTAGTCCTGCACAGTCTTATCTTGATAGCGAATGTGTTAATAAATACGCCCTTTGGCTTGCCGAATATGACAGCGAGCTCAAATGGGCTGGCGACGTAGGTATTTGGCAGTATAGCTCCACCGGAAAAGTCCCTGGTATCAGCGGAAATGTTGATATGAATAAGGGCTACGTCGACTATCCTACTATCATAAAGAATGGCGGATTCAACGGATTCCCTAAAAAGAAGGACAATAAGAAGAAAGAGGCTACAAAAGTTCTGGATCAGAAGGGTTTTCAGTATGGTGCTAACAATACCGGAGTCCTTGCTTATAAAGAGCTGCTTATCCAGGCCAAAGATAAGGGTCTTATCACCACTTCTGTTAAGGAAGATGGAGGATTCGGTGATGGCACAAAGAAGGCCACCAACGAACTGCTAAAAAGGTGGGGTTACGTTCAAAATGGAATTATGGGCCCCAACCTTGTTAAGAAACTCGCAAAGGAGCTGAAGAAGTAATGAGAGGACGAACTATTCTTAAAGAACTTAACGGTCTTGCTCGTGATGTAGGAGCTCCTGTAGACGGTACTAACATCTCTGAACAGGTAGCCGCACTCAAAGGTCACATGGCAAGCGACTCTATACCGTATTCTAAGGTTACGGGTAAGCCTAAGATCAACAACGTAACCGTTGATGGCAACCTTTCTTGGGAAGACCTTGGTATTGCAAACCCCATGCATATAGCAGGATCGGTAGCTACTGTTGCAGACCTTGCCAATATACAGAATCCTCATGCTGGAGACGTATATTTGGTAGGTCCCTCTGACGGTATCAAGGACGAGTATGTGTATACCTCTGCAGGTAGTTGGGAGTTTATTGGCGATAGAGTTGTAGTTGTAGACGACGCCCTCTCCACGACCTCTGAAAACCCTGTTCAGAACAAGGTTATAACGGCTGTAATAGGAGATATTAATTCGGTATTAGAGGAGGTGCTATAAATGCCTGAACATACAATCGCGGAGAACCTTGCGCGTTTGCAGGCGGCGCGAACAGCTATAGGCGCAGCAATCACCGCAAAAGGCGGCACGGTAGACAGTGGCGATGGTTTTGAGGAATTTCCTGCGGATATTGCTGCCATTCCGAGTGGAGGTGGCGCCACAAAAAGCAATGTGAACTTTTATGACTATGATGGAACAATCGTAAAGTCATACACCACGCAAGAATTTCTCGCGCTGGAATCTATGCCTGCGAACCCTACACACGAAGGACTGACCGCACAGGGTTGGAACTGGTCGCTTGCCGATGCTAAAGCATACGTTGCAAAGTATGGCGAAATCAATATCGGGGCTGTGTATCGTGTTACGGACGGCAAGACACGGCTTTATATCTCGCTTGAGGAAGGTAGACTCTCTCCCGTCCTTGGTCTCGGTGTTAACGGCTCGGTGGACGTTGACTGGGGTGACGGCACGTCTCACGGCACGCTGACAGGCGCGAGCACGTCAACTCTTGTGACTATATCTCACACCTACGCTCAGGGTGGAGATTATGTCATAACGCTGACAGCGGTAGAGGGGACGACGATGGCGGTGTTGGGAACTAATACGGGTTCTTTGCTGTTTACTAAAAACGGAACGGCTGATAACAATTCAAAAGTATATTTAACAGCCTTAAAAAAAGCATACCTGGGAGACAGTGTTACAAGCATAGGAGGTAATGCTTTCAATGGCTGTTACGGTCTCGCAAGCATCACCATTCCTGACAGCGTTACAAGCATAGGAAGTAGTGCGTTCAGTAACTGTCACAGTCTCACAAGCATCACCATTCCTGACAGCGTTACAAGCATAGGAGGTAATGCATTCAATGGCTGTTACGGTCTCGCAAGCATCACCATTCCTGACAGCGTTACAAGCATAGGAGGTAGTGCGTTCAGTAATTGTTACGGTCTGGGCTTTATCAGGTTTGGTTCAACCACGCCGCCTATTGTCGGTGGGTCAAACACATTCGCTAACGTTCCTACAGATTGTATCATATATGTACCTGAGGGAACGATTGAAGATTATACCTCGGCTACAAACTACCCCAATGATAGCGTGTATAGCTACGTCGAGTATTAAGGAGGGATAAGCATGATACAGACAGAGCAGATATCCCCGAAGAGGGTAAGACATTACAGCGATGCGAACATGATGATACGTCAGGTTGAGACAGGTATTATTTATCAGGACGCTGTGGATAAGATACCTTGTAGATACACTTACGAGGAGACGGACGAACCGATACCCGATAATGATTTTGAATAGGAGGAATAACTATGCACAGATCGCCTAAGACAATCTATCAGGAGCTCAGAAAGCAGGCCGAACAGGACGGTATAACCCAGGAGGCCCTTTCTAAGACTCACAACATCAAAGATATTTACCGAGCATACAATGCTGCTGAGGGCAAGACCTCTAACGCAGGTACTATTCAGGATGCTATCCAGAAGAAGGATTCTGACGAGTATATCACTGGTTTTGCACTCGACACCACAATCGCACCCGACTACAATCTCCTCGGTAAGGTCGTATCTGACCTGCAGAAGGATATCGTAATTGGCGATGAATTCATTAAGGGTACACTTCACTACATTGAGAACTGGGAAGCGTTCGGTGATGACACCAATGACGGTTGGTTCCTCGCTGTACACGTAACCCTTGATGAAGACACAGTGGCCCTTCCTGGTCTGTCTGTTAAGATTAACGGAGCTGAGCTTGATCCATCCGATTATATTTTCATCGGTCATGTCAAGAATCAGGAAGGCCATCTCACACTCACTGTCAGCGCTACTGGTAAGACACCGGTAACCAAGACATATACACTCAAGTATCTGACTTACGAGTCGGCTGAAGACGAAACCGACAATACGTAAGTTAAATTTATATTTCTGAAAGGAGTCTTAAAAATGCTTACTAAGACAGTAAAGTACGTAGACGCGGCTGGTAATGCCGTAGAGGAGGAGCTGTATTTTCAGCTTACAAAGGCAGAGATCGTGGAGATGGAGCATTCTGTAAAGGGTGGTCTGTCCGCTATGCTTCAGAAGATCTCCACAACTAAGGACCCGAAGCAGGTTATTGCAATCGCTAAGGATCTTATTCTTCGTTCCTATGGTGAGCAGTATACCGATAATAAGGGTATTGTCCGCTTCATGAAGAACCAGGACCTCAGAGACGCGTTCTCTGCAACAGAAGCTTATTCCACTCTGTTCATGTCCTTTATCGAGAACGTTGACGAATTCAACGACTTCATCATCGGCATTATGCCTCTCGATATGCAGGCAGAGATTCGTAAAGCTCAGACCGAAACACCTGCAATAGATGTGAAGGAAACGAAGTGATGTAAGTGTCTCTTACAATCACCATAAAAGCATGTCAGCTCTATAGTGAATCTGAGAACAGGTTTTATAAGGTTCCAGATACTACTATAGAGCTTGAACATAGCTTAGTCGCTCTTTCAAAATGGGAATCAAAATGGCATAAGCCCTTCCTTACAAAAGAGCAAAAAACAAGGGAAGAAGCAATAGACTATATCCGATGTATGTGTATAACTCCGGGGGTCGATGATGTAATATTTATGGCTCTTGGCAATTCGCAAATACAAGAGATTACAAAATACATTGATGACCCAATGTCTGCTACAACCATTAATAATATGCAAAAGAATGGCAAAAGTAGTAGAGAGACTGTTACTTCGGAACTTATTTATTTTTGGATGAATGAAAGTAACATCTCATCTGATTGCGAAAACTGGCATCTTAATCGTTTATTCAAACTTATAGAGATAACTGCTATAAAGAGGCAGCCAGATAAGAAAATGAATAAGCGAGATATAGGTGCACAGAATAGAGCTCTTAATGCTGCACGTAGAGCGCGTCACGGCAGCAAAGGGTAAACTGTTTGTATGGGGGTGGCAAAGTTGATTCATATAAAAGTTAAGGGTAATACCAATAAAACCGAAGCATTTTTAAGCAGAAAACATAATATTCCGATTGGTCGACTTAACTATTACGGACAGCTTGGCGTTGATGCCCTCTCCAACGCTACCCCCGTAAAAACAGGTTTAACAGCGGCCTCATGGTCGTATGAAATAATTGAAAAAGAATACAATACGTCTATAGTATGGAAAAACTCCAATGTTGTAGACGGTTATCCTATAGCCATAATCCTACAGTATGGACATGGTACTCGTAATGGCGGATATGTTCAAGGAATTGATTATATAAATCCGGCATTGCAACCTATATTCGACAAAATGGCAGATGAAGCATGGGCGGAGGTGGTTAAGTAATGCCTAATAACGTTGATACTAGGATTGTTGAAATGGAGTTTGATAACGCCCAGTTTGAAAGAGGCGCAAAACAAACTCTCAAAACGCTCGATGCTTTAAACAAGAATCTTGAGTTTAAGGACGTTAGCAAAAGTTTTTCTAGTATATCTAACGCCGCGAGTCAAGTTGACCTTACACCAATAACTGATGCTCTTCAAAACGTCCACACGTCAATTGGCGCTTTAGAATCATTCAGCCTTGGTATATTTGAAAAGCTTGGCCATAAAGTGGCAGATCTTGGAACGAACTTGGCTAATGAACTTCTTATAGCGCAAAAGAAAGCCGGATTTGGAGAATATGAACTCGAATTGGGTTCGGTGCAGACTATAAACGCAAGTACCGGTCGATCCTTTGAGGAAATTTACGGATATTTAGCAGAACTCAACAAATACGCTGACGAAACCATATATTCGTTCTCCGATATGACTCGAAATATCGGTAAATTCACAAACGCCGGTGTCGAACTGGAAACGGCTGTTAAGGCTATTCAGGGTATTTCAAATGAAGCGGCGGTATCTGGCGCAAATGCAGAAGAAGCGTCCCGAGCGATGTATAACTTTGCACAGGCATTATCATCTGGTGCGGTAAAACTCATTGACTGGAAGTCAATAGAAAATGCCAATATGGCGACTGTTGAGTTTAAGGAAGAGCTTATGAAAACGGCTCTTGAACTAGGCACTATACAGCAAGAAGGCGACAAGTTTGTATCAACCACTACAGACATGTCAGGTAAACTATCCGATGCATTTACCGCTACTTCCGGATTCAATGAGTCCCTTGCTCATCAGTGGATGACTACTGAGGTTCTTACAACAACTCTTGCCAGATATTCTGATGCAACAACAACGCTCGGCAAGAAAGCGTTTGCTGCTGCTCAGGACGTGAAGTCGTTCACCCAGCTTATAGATACTCTTAAAGAAGCTATAGGCTCTGGATGGGCGGAAACATTCAGACTTGTAATAGGCGAATTTGAAGACGCAAAGGAACTTTGGACCGGCGTATCAAATGTTTTGGGTTCCCTAATTGACAGCTTTTCTAACTTTAGAAATCACATGCTTCGGTATTGGAAGCAGGAGAGCGGAAGAACAAAAACCCTAAAGTCCATGGCGAGACTTTGGAAGATATTTTCTGAAAGAATCAAAATCGTTTCTGATTTGTTTAATGAATACTTCCCGATCTTAAATAAAACCGGACATGTATTAATGAATTTTACTAATAGATTTGCGAAGTTCACACAGCAGCTTAAGAAAGACATGCTTGATAACTCTGCGTCATTAGCAAAATTCAAAATGACAGCAACATCGTTTGTTGAATCCGTATCGAACATCGTCGCAACTCTAACTTCTATAGGAAACGCGGCGTTTAAGATTGTTAAAACTGTATTATCTGCCATATTTGACCAGTTTAATAAAACCGACACAGCCGGCTGGGTATCTATATTTACCGAAAATGTACGAGAGTCTGTGGAGGCATTTGCCGACTGGCTTACAGAAGCCGAGAAGCTTAAGACGGTTTATAATTTAACAAAGAGTTTTATTGAAGTTGCAGGTAACGTAGCATTGGCGCTCGGTGACATTGCATCCATAATCAAAGGCATCTTGTCCGAAGCTGGAGGAGCATTTGATGAGGTATTTGGTCCCGCAACTGGCAAAACATTTATTAATTTTTCTAAGAGTATACGTAACTTTACAAAGAGCCTAGCCGATGGTTTCCAAAAATCTCAGCGTGGTGCAAAGGGATTTAGGTCTTTATTTAAAGTCATATTTAAAGTTATTAAACTCGGATTAACGATAGTTAAAGCCCTCGTTAACGCTTTATCGGCGGTATTTAATGTTACGGCTAAGAAAGGAACTCCAGCGTTTGTCAAATTCTTTGACGCCATCGGCGATATTATTGACAGATTTATAAAGTTCCTTACCGAAACTCATCTAATCGAGAAAGCAGTTATCGGCATAGCAGCAGTCTTCAAAGGCATAAACGATTTTGTTAAGGGCCTTACAGGAAAATCCATAATAGAGCATTTGCTTTCTGTCTTCGATTTCTTTATCAAAATGGAAAAGAAAGTTGATTTAAAAGCTTTCGGAAAGAGAATGAGTAGTACCGTAGATACTATTATCAACAAACTTCAATATCTTTGGACAAATGTACTGCATCTTGGCGATGAAACTACTGGCCCTGCACAGCTCGTCGATAACATGAATACGCTCAAGGACAAAGTCGACGATGCTGGTGGCGGAGTAGAAGGTTTAGCCAAAGTTATAAAAGATAAATTCTCCGAGATGAAAGAAACCGTAGATGAAAAAGTACATGCCATTATAGATTTTCTATGGGAACTTTATAATACGTGTGTACTTATATCAGATGGTCTTAAAACAGTTCTTGGTAAAATAGGTGGTGCAACTGCGGAAGGCATCGTTAGCCTGGTATCTAGCGTAGTTGATGAAAAGACATTAAAGAAAATCGAAGAAAGTGAAACGTTCATTGGTGATGCATGGAACAAACTTAAAGATATAGCCGAAATGAATGCTAAGGGCCTTGATGGAAAAGGCAACGGCAAAACGCTTAGCATGGAAAACCTTAACGATAAGCTTAAAGACCTGTATGAAGGGCTTAAGAAATCTGTATGGCTTATAGACTTAATAACTGATACCATTTTAAAGTTGCAAATTGGTAAAGCGGCGCTTGATTTTGCACAAGGTGTTAAAAACATAGGTGCCGGAATGAATACCATGGCTCTTGGATTCAAGAGTCTTACTGAAAGTACAGGTATTGCGTTTAAAAGATTCATGAAATACAAACAGATAGAGGCGCTCGGTTCGTTCCTATTATCGCTATCTGTGGCGTTCTTAGCTCTGTTTGCTATAATTATAGGGTTAACATCTTTATTTACGTTTGGTAGTAAAAAAGTTATAAGTACGTTCTATAAAGTATGCATAGCAATGGGCGTTGCGATAGCAATATTTAGCGCCGCTATTGTGTTTATGCTGTGGCAACTAAATAGAGCCTCCAAGAATAACACAAATTTTGTTGAAGTTATGAAATCGTTCTCGCACGTTCTGTACAGCTTAGCTGCTGTATTTGTAGGATTTGGAGTAGCGATAGCGCTTCTTGCTGGTGTATATTCTAAAATTGGAGGACAGAAGTTTGCAATAATAATCGGCGCGTTAGGCGCGTTTGTTATAGGAATATTTGCGCTTCTTCTTTGGGTAATTAAAGCCACTTCCAAGGACGATAACATTAAGTACGGAGTGTTTAATATAGCAGAGACCTTTAGTCAATTGTCAAAAATGTTATTAGCCGTTGGTGCGGCAATGATAATGATGGCGATTGCTATGCAAATAATTGCCAGGGTTCCTGAAGACGGTTTCTGGAGAGCAGGGGCGGTCCTTTTAGCCTTTTATGCAATGATATTAGTATTAGTAACGACTCTCATCAAAACCCCGTCGGAAGCTAGTGCTAGAATTCTTGAGGGCTTAGAAAAAGTCGTCCTTTCCATGGGCAAGGCAATGGTTATGCTTGCTATAGCATTGGGTATAATGACGAAAGTCGCAGATTCAACTGAGCCGTCAACATTCTTAATGGTAACGGCAATACTTGGACTGTTTATGGTAATAATGGGTGCCATGGTTGTTCTTGCGTCAAAATACGCAAACTCCAGTTCTGTGGCTGCTATGGATAGGATAGGCGACATGGTATCAAAACTCAGCGGGGCTATGCTATCTCTTGCTGTGTCTATAGCGATTATTGGCTATGTCATGACGATGCTTAAGAAAGCAAAGATCGATTCTAAATACTTCTGGATGATATTTGGTATAATAGGAATACTCGCCGTCGTTATGGCGGGTCTAGCTGCACTGACCAATATTGTTCCCGGAGGAGCGGTTACATATATCTTAATAGCAACCGCTTTTGTTATTTTGGCATCGGCTATATGGGTTCTTGGAAAATCGTTGAAGACGTTAGAAAACGTTGACTTTGATGTTCTAGCAAAAGGCTTTAAAACACTAGGTAAAGCAGGCGGATGGATGGCCGCAGTAGCGGGATCGATGATACTGCTCGGTGTAGGATCTCTGGCACTTGCGGTAGGTTTATTAGCGTTATGGTTTCCTTTGGCTCTTATATGGCCAATTTTACAGGAAGTTATAGACGAATGGCCTAAAATACAAAGTATAATTGACGGCGCCGCAAACGGAACTGACAAAATTAACGATTCGCTTAGTAAGACGTCCTTAGGTGGGTCAATAGGAGATAAGATAGGAAAGGGTTTAAGAGACCTTATTAAATCCATAAAGAAGTATGCTCCTGAAATAATCAAAGATATTTCCGAAATAGCTTCTTGGCTTATTCAGGGATTCTTTGCACCTCTTAAGGGTCTCGGAATCGGATTAACAAAAGTTCTTGCATCATCATTGTCGTATATAGACGAACATATCGACGAGGTGCTTGGACCGCTCGGCAATATTATAGACAAATTCTTGCTATGGCTTGAGACATATGCACCAAAAATTGCATACACAATAGGGCTCATTCTATTCTGGGTATTTAATGGCGGTCTTGTAATACTTGCGGATTATGCTGAAATACTTGCAGAAAACTTGTATGAAGCATTTGCGTCCATACTTGAAGCTTTTGCCGACCAGTTATCAGAGGAGAAAAATGATAGAATCGCTAATGCAATAACTGATATTTGCGATGGAATTTGGGATTTGTTTAAGAAGACATTGTGGAATCTTCAGTCTAGTCAAATGGCTGACGATATTTCCGATTGGATCGCTAATATATTTACCAGCATGAAAAAGGCTATAAATAAATGGTCTAACGAGAAATTTGGTTTTGACGTATTTGATATGATCGACGACGAAGAAGGCGCAATGCCTGAATGGATGGACTATGATGAAGCTACAGGACAGTGGGTATATAACGCAGAAGAGTATGAGAAATTAAAGAAAGCACAAGAAGAACAGCGCAAAAAAGATAGATCAAAACAACGTCAGCAAAGCCAGGCTGAGAAGGATAACAAAGCATATGTTGATGCACAGAAAGCAATGTTCCTAAATAGCAATGACGAAATAGAAGACGATGCGGAAGAAACTGGTAAAGAGGCTGGAAAGAAAGCCGCTAAAGGATATAAGAAAGGCGTCGAAGAGGAATCCAAGAAAGGATCCACCGTTGATATTCTTGGTAATATAACTGGCGCACTTGATGGCAGCGGTACTACAGTAAACGATTTATTGAAAGCTCATCTTAGTGGAATGAGTTCCGAAGACATAATATCCTCGTTTAATCTTGACAATCTTGGTATAAGTTCTGATGATTTGTCATCGTTATTTAGTAGCGATTCTATGGCTTCTTTGATGGACAATAATGCGTCATATGGCGTAACCGCTGTCGTGAGCGATGTTCAATACGGTGAAAACGGTGAATATACTGACTTACAGTCAATGTTAGACGATTACGGTAATACGAACTTCTCCATGGCCGATGGATCAACTGATATTTCTCAGACGACTAGCGGACAGGTTAACGCAGAACTTAGTGATGAGACTAAGGAACTTCTTAAAAACGTAAAGAGTACGCTTGCCAACTTAACAGAAATGCTTGATAATGTTACTATTGTATCAAACGATTCCAAGGTTTCTACAACCGTTGATGTTGATGGCGAGACGCTCGGTTCTGTTGTTATGCCTTTCGTAGATGCCGCTTTTGCTGGTGGTGGAAAGAAGGCTAAAACTAAGACCGCACAGGGTTATAAGAAACGTAAGTGATTTTATAAGCCCTTGACAAATTGTTGAGGGCTTTATATTTTTTAAGAAAGGGGATTTTATGGGATTATCGACTATTAATAATCGAGCTATATACATAAACGGTATGTGGTCATCGTGGAAGGTTGCCGAATATGATCCGACAACTATTACAACATATGCCGTTGGCGATCACATGCGATATACATCTAATGCCGATCATATAGAGCGTGAGTATAAGTGTATTCAGGCTTACACCACATCTTACGGGCTTCCTGACTTATCAAAATGGGAAGTTACTGATTCGACATCACTTGATTTGACAATGTCTGGAACAACTCCCATACCATCAACTACCGCAAAATCCTCAGAAGTTGATATTCCAACAGGTGATGGGACGATTGATACTAGTAGAGAATCGGGAAGGTTGCGGTTTAATAAGATAGTTATTCCCTATGTCTTTACTCATGTAATTAGCCGTTATGATGAGACAAAGCCAAACTATACTCGGCGAAGTCTTAATGAAATGAATCGACTTGTCAATGAACATAAATCAAGGGTTCAGAACTGGGCATATGCTCCAGAGGAGTATGATTATGACCCCGGAGACGATCAATTTTTATATTACGACCCAAAGAAGCTATATGACACAGCACTTTGCACTGTTACTCCAACACAATCTAATATTTCTCCATCTCCTACTGCTGGATATTGGCTTGCAAATCCTAGGTGTACGAATTTCTCATTTACTAAGACTACCGCCAACGATGTTTGGGTGCTTCAGTATCAGATAGAGATTACGACAGATCCGTGGATGTATGAGTATAACGCAAAACCGAAGAAATACACAATGTTCTCTGGCCCAAGCACGGTGAACGACGATCCGGTATCAGCTAGGATATTTTCAACTGCTGTAGATCCGCAGGAAGATCCTCCTGTAGAAATGAGGAGAAGGTTATGGACAAACGATAACGTCAATTGGCTATTATCGGATACTGCTATACAACGTGGAGGCGGATATGAAGCGGTATGGAAGTTTAGACCGCAAGTAGCACCGATTTACAAAGGCGATATTGGTGTATATATGAACTTTTATGTCAATTACACTTATAACGATGTCGCATATTCTTATCATCTTGATAGTGACCATGTGCAAATAAACAGTGGCACAATGAATTTTATAACGTCATCGAAGATAGCTACTCCAAAAGAGATGGGTTATACAAATCAAAATGGTTTCGACCTATACGCAGTTCTCATAGATGATGGCACAAACAGTCTTGCGGACCTTATAACAGCTACTAATGGTCATATTCCTTTGCCTTTTACATGGGGTGTTGTAAAAACATTTATAACAGCATCTTCAGCAGTACCGTTCATGTTAACGGCACATGCTCCTGGTACATCGTTTAAGAGAATAACCGATGCGTCTGGTTCAACAATATATTATAACGATATTAACTTTGGTGATACGTTTTATCTAGATAATGACCCATATAACGAGTTTGCAATGTACACAAATGACTATGGTTTTTATACTCTTGAATCTCCAGACAATGCGAGGAGGCGGCTGTAATGAACATCGCGGTTAACTCTTTAGGTTTTGCGGCCTGTAGTGATTGTACTAGGATTCAAAATAAGACTCTTATACGAGAAGTCAATAAAGCCGACGGTTTTACTTTTACAGTGTATCCTGGTGACCCTATTTTCGACTTGCTATATACGAACAAATGCAGTTTTGTTACGGCATATGATGATATTTATGGCGAAGTAGTTTTCAGAGGAAGAATCAATTCCATGACACCCAGGACCAATGGTACCGATTCGTATAAAGAAGTATCTTGTGAAGGTCCTCTTGGATATTTGAGAGATTCTGTAGTGTTTGGTATATATGTTGAAAATACTAAGGAGGAAAATGACGAAATTGTTCCAAATAAAGTATATTTTGGTGATGTTATATCGCAGTTTATGGTCAATCATAATAAGCAGGTCTCTGATGAATTAAAATATGATGAGAATATAGTCATACATAATCCTGACCCTACAAATCAAGAGTTTGGTATCTTAAAAAATTCTCATAGTTTTGATGGCATAGATACTATGTCAGCGCTTGATGAGATACTTGACGATTTAGGATTTGAGTATATGGTTGTATGGCAAATGTATGTGCCTCATTGGGTGCTTCATATTTCTCCAAAATTCGGCTATCATGCTCCAGACCCTATTGTAACAGGCCTGAACTTAAAGTCCTTAACTGAGGAACTAGATGGTAGCGAACTCGTCACCAGTATCCTCCCCATGGGCGGGGTTGGTTATGATGAAAAAAGACTTATGCTCGGGCCAATTAGCATGGGTGATGACTTAGACTACACTCCTTATATGCCTATTGGCGCGCAAGGGAGTGATTGGTATAATGAATCACAAGCTTGGTATGCTAAAATGTATGTTGATAACGATACACTTGTTGCAAAATATGGTAGGCACATAGGTGTTGAGATATTTGATGATATTGTGGCTAATGCAGAAGACGAGGTTAAAGCTAAACGTATAGCGCTTCGTGAAAAAGCATGTGAAACAGCTGCAAAACTCTCTGATGTAGAAGACGAATTTGATATTGAGGTATATGACCTATATCGGGCCGGGTATGATGTTGGAGCATTAGTGCTTTATAACACATATACGGTAAGGGATACGAACCTTGATATCACTGTTGATGCCAGATTCACTAAACAAGAGACAGATTACGACAACCTATTGGAATCCGTATGCACGTTTACAGTCAAGACCGAAAAGGAGTCGAGCGTATCATGATGTATGGTGAACTTGTATTCGATGCTAACAAAGATATTTTAAACAAGACTGCTGCATTAGCGGCTATCTTACAGCGAAACCTCAACGGTAGACTTGACGACTTGATATTTAGAGCTGTGGCATCTCAGACAGACTTTGATGCTGGAATACCACACGCTCAAAATGTCATATCGCTAGTACAAGTCGATGCCAGCGAAATAAACATTTACAAAGGCGACACAAGGATATTTCTTGGAGGAGGAGAGATACCTACAAATCATGCTCTTCTTTTACAGTATTAAGGAGGTGAGTGTATGTATAGTGAAGACTGTCAGAAGGATTTGGAGACTCTTGACAAATCAGTCAAAAAGATTGAGCGACAGGCTCAAACAAACATGAACTCAAGGCTCGACAAGATGCGGTTTAAGAATTATACAGCGGTAGAGTTCGCCAATACTGCTCCTCATCCATCGACTGATATTTCATTTGTAACTAATCTTGACAATACTATTTCGCTGTATAAGGGTGATACGGAGATAAGCGGTTCGGGAACGGAGATAGAATCTAATATTGTATATGCTGCATATTGTTCTTACTCCAGTGGAGTGGATGGGCGAATTGACCCTGTTGGGGTTAGCAACCGCGATTCTTTTGAAGACGTGCCTATAATGTCTACTGGAGGTGGACGAAATCTGTACGGCTATCATGCTCAAAATAGTGCTGCTGATATTCAGGGCACTTTTTGCTATTTCAGCACGAAAGCGTTTCTCGACTCTAGACTATCTGATGATAATTTGGAAGACGGCTTTTCTAACTGGGGTATTACCGGTTTTTCAGCGCCATGCGCTTCAATCAGTAGGGCTTTTCCATTTTATAGAGATGATGGCAACGGGGGCTATCAACTGGAGGTTTTGTCTATTACCGCTAGTATAGACTCGATTGTAGGGGTTCCAGACACTTCCGGTATAACAAGGACTTATACATCCGATGGTTGGCTAAACACTGGTAGTTATACGTTTTCAACGTACAACCTTTTGTACAAACTCTCAATAACCAGGTCGGGTCAGTATGTTGGACAAGCCCAAACGACAGAAGTAACAGGCCTTCCAGGTCGATGGACTATAACGAACGCTTCTACACCATCAATGAATTACGTACCATGCGGCTTTATATTTGGAGCTGGAAAAATTGAGGATATAGGAGTTACTCCGTCACAGCAAGCGAGTTTTTCAGACCTAAAAATGGTAAAGGATTTGGCTATATTATGGCTTCCAGGAATAAGCTATGGAACATTTCTAAATGGATCCGCGGGTTCTGATATCAAATGGTACTACCCAACTGCTACGTATATAAAAGAGAGTTCATCACGTCCTCTTGGCATAAAGTATGATATTAATACTGGTGCTAGATTAAACGACCCGATATTCTGTTTAAACAGCTCAAACGACCAAATGTGGGCCTATAGTATGGCGCTTCCGAAGTCTGTTAATATAGAGGAGGAATGATATTTTGAGCGTTGAAATACAAAATATGTATATAATGGGCCAAACTACTGACAGGGCTACCAGAATGGATACAGCCATCTACGGCGGCAACACTGGTTCTACTATACAGAATCAGTATAAAACGATAATACCATATGGGTCAGTCGGTTCTATTGTTCCGGTATTGCCTAAATTTTCTAAGAAACGGTGCTTAAACAATAATGGCGTTGCAATTGTTACATCGCCTCTTGGCGGAGAACTGTACGATGTAGACGTAAGCGGAAATCCATCATACGGCTATCAGGAACCGTTTACATTGATATTTTACAACCCATCAAACGATTCAAACGTAGCCGTAACCATGCAGATGGATGATAGGGATGATTTGCCAGAAGTTACTTTTGAAGATACAGTTACTGGATATTCTACTCAAACAGCATCGGGCATTGCCATTTTAGACCTCGCAAACGACTCGACGACCTCTACCGGGTTTAGTTCATGGGATTACAATAGGAATACTGAGGTTGTGTCATTTATGGCAGCAAATGTGCTCGATTTGAAATTTCTATCAGGAGCTAACAGAACCTGGGCTAGTGGTGCTTTACAGCATGGAGAATTAACGTCTAAGCTTTCGTCCACGTATCCTGGAGAGTTGAAACTATCTGGATATTCTCCGATAGGGCCTTTTGTAAGTCTTAAGGAACAAGAGGCCGGTTGGGTAGGCGCAAGACTCTATCCGTCAATAGAAAAGCTTGTACGGCATAATAATGGGGCATGGTATGGGGTATTATGCTTTGGTATAAAGAGGCAAATTCGCGGTTTATGGTTAAGTGGCGGATATTATGCTAGCGTTGGCGGGTATGACTATGAATACATAACGCGAAATCCGTACGATAGCTCAGCATCTCAAGAATATTATCTTGACCCTATATATAGCCCATTTGGCAGTTGGGAAGTTCTTTTGAATGGTAGTTTTCAATCAAGTTTACAGTGGAATCAGGGCTCTTATAGTGTTGGAAAGCAAACAAATGTTATATTTGGCTCGTAAAGGGAACTTCGGTTCTCTTTTTTTTCGCACGTAATTCGTAAGAAAAACCTTTCTATAATGAAAGGAGTGGTTTTATGAAAAAATCAAAAGAACTTAGAAAACTGGAAAGAATAGAGGATATAACAACAAAACTTTGGGTGACAGGGGTACTGGGCGCGATGTTCTTAATTGGACAACCCGTCAAGGTGTGTTTGGCCTGGGGTCTTGTGACTATAGGGCTGTTTCTAGTTTCTATAGTTGCTGAAGAGAAGCAACGAGACTACTACAAAAACGAAGAGGACTGGTATACCACTGAGGATTACTAATCCTCTTCGTTTTTTCCCTCGTAAGAAAAACTCATCCGTAATGGAAAGACACGGTGATAGTAGAATTAACTACTCTAATGGTGACAATTGCTAGACGAAACACTGTCAATTGAGACGGCGGCTGAGGTCTATATTAGCACACCCTTCGGGGGAGGCGCTGGTTAGAAGCCAGCTAATCCGTGCTTTCTTTTTTTTTTCGTAATTTAAACATAGCTATAATGCAGAAGCAAACAACCAACATTTTTAGGAGGAATGTTTTATGAAAACAATCTTTGGAAAAATCGCAACGTTTGTGAGCGGCACAGTGTTCGGCATCTTTGGATGTGGGGTGTTTTTGGCGTGGTGTGATTCAGAAGATGATTCATTTATGTTGAATAATTTTCCTAATGCCAGACATCGCTACAGCAAGGATATTGAACGTGCCCGCGCGGAAGAGAGAGCGAAGGTAAATAAGCGTTTAAGAGACACTTTTAAAATCGAGGATGATTAAACTGCAAAGGGGAACTTCGGTTCCCTTTTTTTCAAACTCGTAAAAAATACTTATGTATAATGGAAGCAGAAAACCAACAACAATATTCTAGGAGGAATTGACTATGAAAGAACAGACAAAGAACAAGTTATGGGTCGTAGGTGTAGGAGGCATGTTAGGTGTATGCATAGGAAGCATCATCTATCAGGTATTCTCCATTGTGCGGTTGATACCGGCGTTCATAGACTGGGCAGCAATGCTCTGGAATGAAAAGGAGGAAGAAAGCTAACCAAAAGAGGAACTTCGGTTCCTTTTTTCTTTTTTTTAACAACCATTTTATATTTTTTAGGAGGTAATTTTTATGGCAGAAAAGGTAGTAGACATCAATGTAACAGAGGACACCAACACTAACGAGCAGGCAGAGCAGACAACGGAGAAGACTAGATTCGAGAAGGCCTATGATTATGCATCGGGAATCGGATCAAGGCTTATGGACAGAGCCAGAGATGGTATAATGTATGTCCAGAACAACCCTGGTAAAGTTACAGCGGGAGCGATTGCAGCAATGACAACATACAAGACTGTTATAAAACCCGTTATTCGTGATTGGCAGGACTTAAAACACGAGTGTACATATTATGACAGATACGGTTCTCAGCATGTATATGAGTGTAAAAGAAAGCTTACCAACAACGAGATGTACCAGTGTGATGAGTATGTAAGATCGGGTGGCAATGCTTACGAGTGGCTTAAGTCCAAGAGGCTGGTTCGTAAGTAAAACTCATCTATAATGCAGAAGCAACAAGTTTGTAAACTTTTTAGGAGGTAATCTTATGGACAATTTTGATTTCAATCTTAATCTTGAAGATGCATTTCAGGATGCGGTATCAGAAAAGGATATCGAGAAGAAGGCGGCAGCAATCGAGCATTTAGCAAAGGCTAAGGCTGCGATGTTAAAAGCCCAGCAGGATGCTGAGAAAGCCAAACTTGAGCAGGAGAAACTCAGATCTGACATGCTTATTGATAGATCAATAGGTATGAAAGACGTGTTACCGCTCATCCCGGCATTTCTTACAGCGGCGGTTGGTGTAACAACATGTGTAGCGACAATTAAGTCGGCTAACACTCGGGCTGCAGCAGATCTCGCTATCGCGGATACAACGAGTCAGCGCAGATTGCAGGCACTTCAGTTTTGGAAGAAGAAAGAAGAGGAGGATTTAATTGACGATAAAAGTTTGAAAGCAACAAACGAATTGTTTAGATAAAGGTTTTGAGCCCTGAAACATGGGCTCTCCTTTTTATATTTTTTAGGAGGTATTTTTTATGAAAATCGTAAGTGTATTAAAAGGACTTGTAAGTGTAGCAAAGGCAAATCCGCATGTATGCCTAGCTGGAGCAGCGGTTGTAGGTGTTGCCGGCGTTGCTGTTAGCGGATATTTAGCTGGTAAGCGAGCTGCTGGTATGCTTGAAGCAGAAAGACTCGCAAAAGAGGCAGAACTTACAAAGAAGGAAAAGGCTAAGATAATTGCTAAATGTGCATGGGTAACTGCTCTCATAGCGATACTTACTGGTGCGGCAATAATCGGCTCGACTTATATTGCTAATAAGCATATAAAGAAGCTTGCAATCGCATACACGACAACTGCAGGACTTCTCGAAGCACACCAACAGGCCGAACTTGCAAAACTTGGTACAGATGTAGCACGGGAAATTAAAGACGAAGTTGGAAAGAAGTATGATCTTCCTGAAAAGACAGAGCTTAATATAGGGTCTACGAGAAGCAGAAGCGTCGATGACTACCTGTGTTTCGATGATTTTAGTGGTAGATATTTTTGGTCTAATACATCAAAAATAGAGGCGGCGTTTATCAAAGCTTCTCGTATGCTTATGGAAGACATCGATAATTCTGTACAAGTAAATGACTTATACGACTTTCTCGATATGGAACCTGCTGGTTGTGGAGTAGCCTGGGGATGGGATTTAGAATTTGATAATGAAAGTTTAAAGGAGTACATTCACTATGAAACTTACACAACTCAGGCTCCTGGTGGCGAACCATGCCTTGTGCTGGTATATCATCCGTTGCAGGTATATCCTTTTAAATAAAAATTCGTAAAATAAACATACATATAATGCAGAAGCAAAACAACATTTTTACTAGGAGGTAAAAACTATGGAAAACAACAATGTAGAAGCAAAGGTAATGACAAGAAAGGAAAAGAAAGAAGCTCGTGCCAGAGCGGAGTGGGAAAAGACCAGAAATCTCTCTTACGACGAGATAGTCAAGGCGAAGCGTGGCAAGGCCAAGCGCGCGATCTTAGGAATCGTGACCGTACTGACGACTAGCGGTGCAGCATATGCTGCAGGCAAGACGGCAGCGATTAACGAATATAAGAAGGCGCTGGCTAGAACACCCGAGGTACCTGACGTAAGTAAGGAGTTCAAGCAGGCTACACCGACTCTGACGGAGGCTTTCGATCCCAGTCCTACCTTGACTGCAACAACCGTAGAACCGACAATAAGTGAGTAACTGCAAGGGAGACTTCGGTCTCCTTTTTTTTATTTTTTAAGGAGGTGTCAAAATGGCACAGAGAGAGTTGCCTAATGGGGAAGTTAAATTACCTGAACCGGAGGCCGTAGTGTCCAACACATCAAGAAAAAAGAAAAGAGGTTTGACTGCGTGGAAGGAAGTATTTATTGCAGTAAACCGTGATGAGTTTGAGCAGACATTTACGGAGAAACTTTTGCAGCCTGCAATGCGGGATTTGGCTATTAGACTTGCCCATGGGGCCATTGATATTTTGGCCAACGGAGTTAGTGGCATTGGCACATATGGAAGTTATAGTAATCCATCAAATCAGAATACTCCATATTATCGTATGAACGGTGGTCAGATTGCGTCAAAACAGCAAGCGGTGGGCAAAACAGCTGCTGGATATTCTCTTGATGAAGTAGGCTTTGATTCGTATAATGAGGCATTTATTGTTCTCGAAAAGCTTAACTCCGTCATACATGAATACGGTATTGTTGACGTATATTCATTCTATGTGTGGTCAGGACAACCCGCAGACTTTACTGACAAAGACTGGGGCTGGGAGAAAATTATTGACTGTAAACCACTTCTTAGGCGCGATGGACAGTATTTTCTACCACTTCCTCGACCTAAAAATTTACGCCAGAGGTGAAAAAGTTAATCAAAATCCGCACATTACTGTCATGAAAATCCTGTTTTTCCTACTTTTTTTTAAAAGTTAATTGAAAAATTTGACATAAAAATTAACAAAAGTTGAAAAAGTAATAGGATTTTTAGGATTTTCAGGACAGATTACGTGCTGATTTGTATTTTATGATAATTTAGAAAGGTTTGATAAAAATATGGGAAATATATCTAATTATGCAGAAAAAGTTAAAAAAGCAGCAGCAACCCTTAATTGTATATCGACACTTAACACACAGTTATCTGAACTTCTTGATAGAGCCATTATAGAAATTGATGAGCTTAACGAAATACCTAACGCACCAGAGGACACCATAGCTTCAATGCGTGAGATGTTCCAGCCATGTAAAGAATCTATGGACAGACACAAAGAGCTGTGTGATATGGCGGCACCTATTTATATTCAGTCAGCAATAAATTTTAGATATCTCTATAAAAATATAGAGCCTATCGTTATGATGGATAGACTTCGAGATATAGCAGAATTAAACGGAGGTGATTCTGGTGAAAAACATAAGAGTGATAACGACAAAAAAGACATATAAATTCAAAACTGGAAATTTTATTCCGGATAAAAGTTTCCTCATCATAAACACTGATAATAAAACATATAAATTTCCATGGCAGAATGTGATATGTTTTGAAAGAGATAAAGACTAAAAGGAGGATACGTATTATGGCAAGTAATAAAGACATTTTTGATGCTACATTTACAACAACCGCGTTCCTTGGTGGATGGTATTATGGCGCGTTTCATCACGATGCTGAGATTATGGTATTTAGTGCAATTATATTTGCCGTGATACTATACATGTCTTATCTCATATCGAAGGAGAAAAAGCGCAGAAAGAAGTATCAGAGAGGTGTTTCTGATATTGCTGAGGAGCTTAAGTCGAAGTCGTAAATAAAACACCTCTATAATGGAGGTGGTCAAATGATTAAATTTATCGTGATTCTGATGATATTATGGTTATTTTCTCATTGGTGGCTAGTGCCTGTTATAAACTCAATTAAGAGAGCGGCTGAAAATCGTTGTCTAAAAGAAGAAAACAGGAAACTGGAAAACATGCTGAGAGATAAACTATAACGGAATGGCGAAAAGCAGAAATGTAAACCGACAAAAGGGAGGCACAAAACGCGTGCTTTCCTTTTTGCTTTTGAAAGGAGTTTTATATTTATGAGTAAAGCAAAAATCTTAGCCTTTGGAGCAGGCTTACTCTCCAAGGGAAAAAAGGCAGCCCCTACAATCATGATTGTCGTTGGCGTAGCAGCGTCGATTGCGGCCACGGTTGAGGCTGTAAAGTCCACTCTTAAGGCGGAAGAGATGATACTCGACCCCGCAAAGAAGGAGTTTGATACTATTAAGCAGGCAGAAGAGAATCCTGCATATACCGAAGAGGCAAAGAAAATAGACAGAAGAGCCGTTTATATTCGCTCGTTCGGTCGTGCACTCAAGCTGTACGGCAAACCTCTGGCACTGTGGACCCTGTCTATGGTTATGATAATTGGTGCACATAAGATCCAGTGCGACAGACTCACTCGCGCACTTAACTACGGAGCTCTTGCTACCACTGCTCTTACCAACATGCACGAGAACACTAAACAGACATTCGGCGAAGACGTCGCTATGGCTATGAGAACTGGCGAAGGTATTCCCGAGGCAGTAGAGAAGTGCGACTTTGACCAGGTTAAGGACAATGTAAAGAAGAAGATTCAGTATAAGTCTGATGTACTGCGCGACTATCCCGATAAGGAAGTGTCTTATCGTAAGAGTGAAGATACAATCGCAATCGTTAAGTTCTGTCAGTCCACAATTAAGCCTAACTACTGGAATGATGACCCCGTCGAGAGACTTAAGAACTTAAGAGCGTGGGAGAATATGTACAACGAGCTGCTTATTTCCAGAGAGCTCGATGTCGTAACCGGCGAGCAGTTCTGTAAAGCAATAGGTTACATTCCCGAAGAACCTATATTTGATATTATGGGTTGGTGGTATGACGGCAGTACAGTAAGACCCATCGACCTTGGGCTTGGTACACTGTATGCTATCCTTGATGACCCGACTTTAACTAGTGCCGAGGTACGTAATAAGCTTATCTATACAGGTCGTGATGATAGAGGGCACGGTCTTAAGACACCTTGGGATTTGGTGTTCAATTTCACAGGCGATGTGTTTCAGCACAAGTTCGGTATTGACGTAAGCGGGAAGGTGCTCGACGGCTACAATAAACATAACATTTTACGCGATCCGAATCCCGCAACTCTTTGACAAATAGAAAGGAGTGCTAAATATGATGAATAAAATAATTATAGGTCTTTTTAGTGCCGCGGCGGGAGCTGCGGTTTCGTGGTTTCTGACAAAGCGCCACTACGAAAAGAAAATGGATAACCTTGTAGCGTCTACAAACGAGGAAGTAGGCGCTATGCATCAGCAGCTGTCAGAGCTTCACAGGATATTTGTGACAACTCAGCCCACAACTGTTGCTATGGAGAGGCAGAAGCAGTGGGATGATATTGCAAAAAATACTGGTTCCGCAGTTGGTGCTACATACAAGCCCAAGACAGATGACGAGGTAGTTAAGGAGTTCAGAGAAGGCATACAGGCGGCTAAGCAGGAGACAAGCAAACCTTTGTCAGAGGATTTTGCTAGATATTCTGAAAAGGCTCAGACATATGTGCCCGACGAAATAGACAACGATTCTCCCACTATATATGAGATAACAGCCGAGGAATATTTCCATGGCGACCCCGGATATGCAAAGCAGGAACTGGCATTGTATATGCTTGAAGAAGACGTGTATGATGTCGACTCGTCTGAACGTATCGATGGACTCAAGGGTTTTATCGGAATGACTTCTGAGGAGCTCATGGAACGTATTGATATTTACTACGATGACGATACCGATGCGGACAAGTACGATAAGGATCATCTGTACTTCAGAAATGAGAACGTATCGATGGACTTTGAAGTACAGGTACATCGTGAAGGGAATAGTCCGTATTATGAGACGATGCTGTAAAATAAGTTTTAAAAGATAAGGAGGTGATTATTATATTTACTAAATATACAATGTGGCTGTCAAATAGGGTAAAGACAGAACACAGTTATGAATATGTGTTTTTGCTTACAGAACTTAATAAAATAGAGTATTATTTTGTCGAGCCAATGGACGAAAATAGAATATTCTATGCTCTACAGTTAAGAGAGCAGTTCGCCGCAGAAGAAGGAAGTAATGATATTTATAATATTATGCCGGGCTCTTGTACGGCCTTAGAACTCCTCGTCTCTATGGCAGAAGCTGCAGATTTCACACTGCATGACTACGACGCGGGTGATAGAGCTTCACAATTCTTCTGGGCTTTTATACATAATTTAGGTCTCAGTTATCTGTCAAACGCATCATGGTCCTTTGACGCTGCAAACTTTATATTTTCTACAATAACGAAATGGTTTGATAGAAGGTTCAATCCAAACGGCACTGGCTCTCCTTGGCCAAACCTTAAGACTAGAGTTGATATGACTACGGTCTCAATGTGGGATGCTATGCAATGGTGGTTGGCCGATAACGAGGAGGTACTATAATGCGTATACAAAAAAGTGCATATAAGCGCATGAAGCTTGAAGAGGACATTAAGCGAATGAAATTGCAAGGCAGGACAAACTATGATATTGCTAAGGAGCTCGGTCTTACAGAGAATAGAGTCTCTGATATTTTAGAGGAATCTCTGTTAGCATCGAAGCTAAAGCTTAACGATCATAATAAGCGTGCACAAACATCGGGCCTGCCATTATTTGATGCAGCTAAAATAAATACAGACTTCTCTTCCCTTTCCTCTCTCGGCGAAGCGGTCAAGAAGTATCAAGAAAACGCCGAGTAAAATAAATTTCTAAGAAAGGGGGCGGTTAGATGCTGGACTTTCTCATAATCGGTACTAGATCGACGAGGTCTGGTATGGAGATTTTCCCGAAGTTTAAAGTGGGAAAGTCCAAAGATCTCCTTATTCGAGGAGGAGATTTCTATGCCGTCTGGGATGAAGAAGCGGGTCGCTGGAGCAAAGATCAAGACACTGTAATAAGACTCGTTGATAACGAGCTTACAAAATACTATAATGAACACCATTTTGAAGGCGCTCATATTATGTATATGTGGGATGGAGATTCCAAGTCCATAGACAAGTGGCATCATTATGTTCAAAAGCAGTCGCGAGATTCTTATGAGCAGCTTGATGATACTATTATATTTGCAGACCAAGAGACGACGAGAGACGACTACTCAACGTTTTGTCTGCCATATGCATTAAAAGAGTCCGAGACACCAGCATATGACGAGCTTATCTCTACATTATATTCTCCTGAGGAGAGGCAGAAGATAGAATGGGCGATAGGGTCGGTTGTATGTGGTGACAGTAAGTGGATACAGAAGTTCTGTGTCTTTGTCGGAGATGCAGGAACGGGTAAATCTACGATCCTTATGATAATCAGATGGCTGTTCGGCGACTATTGTGCGACCATTGATGCTAAAGCAATAGGCAGTAACTCTGCTTCGTTTGCTTTGGAGTCACTAAGAGGCAATCCTCTGGTTGCGATACAAGATGACACTGATCTGAGCAAAATAGAGGACAATGCTAGGTTAAACTCGTTAATATCTCATGAACCGATGAACGTCAATGAGAAGTTCAAATCTACTTATGAGAACACTTTTCATTGTATGCTATTTCTAGGTTCAAATAAAGAAGTGCAAATCACTGATTCCAAGTCGGGTATCATAAGGCGTCTTATTGATATTTCGCCAACGGGTGAAAAGCTGTCATTCTCTCAGTACCAGTCATGTATGAACAGAATAAAGTTTGAGCTTGGCGGCATCGCATGGAAGTGCTTGCAGGTATATAAAGCAAATCCTGATATTTACCATAGCTATGTACCTACAAAAATGATGCGTTCTACAAACATTGTTTATTCGTTCTTTGAAGAAAGATATTCTGAACTCTTTAAACAAGACGACGGAATATCGCTTGCTGTTGCATACATGCGATATAAGGAGTATTGTGATGAGAGCGACATCCAGTATCATCTCAATAAGCAGAAGTTTAAGGTCGAGCTCTTTGGATATTTCAAAGAATTTTATCCTGAAACAAGGCTTAACGACGGCACTCACGTTTGGAACTACTTCAAGGGGTTCAGATGGGAGAAACTCGGTATGTCACCGCCTAACGAAGGGTTTGATGCTATTGAAGAGCCCAACAGTGATATTCTAGAGGAACAAGATACGTGGATAGTTTTAAAGAAGCAACATAGCCTACTTGACGATGCACTTGCCGACTGTCCTGCCCAGTATGCTACAAAGTCTGAAAAACCTCAGAAAGCATGGGATAAAGTTGAGACCAAACTCAAAGATATAGATACATCAAAAACTCATTACTGCAAAGTGCCGGATGAGACTTGGATATTTATGGACTTTGATTTGAAAAACGAGAGGGGGGAGAAGGATGCTAAGCTCAATTTGGAAGCTGCTTCGGCTTTTCCACCTACTTATGTTGAGAATAGCAAAGGCGGTAGTGGTCTTCACCTCCATTATATTTTTGATGGTGATCCTGGTAGCCTTTCTGCTATATATTCAGATGGCATAGAGATTAAAGTGCTAAAAGGTAATTCTTCTCTTAGACGTAGACTCACTAAATGCAATGACATTCCTATTGCTCATATAAACAGTGGTCTACCCCTAAAAGAAGAGGTGGAAAAAGTGTTTGTTAAAGAAAATGGTACGTGGAATAATCAAAGTCTTAGGACGTTTATTTTGCGTGCTTTAAACAAAGAGTATCAACCTTACTCAACAGTATGTAACATCGATTACATATACAAGAAGCTAGAAGAGATGCAGGAAGCAGGCATTTCCTACGACGTCAGCGACATGTATACTGATATTTTAGCATTCGCTATGAAGTCGTCAAACAATAAGGATTACTGCGCTAAGGTTGTAGACAAGATGAAATTATGCAGCGAGGAACAGCCAGAATCCGTAGAATACGAAGCCGTATCCGACGACTTGATATTCTTTGACGTTGAGGTGTTTCCAAACCTGTTTGTGGTTGTATGGAAACCCAAGGGAAAAAATGCAGTCACATGGATAAATCCAACGCCGCACCAGATAGAGTATCTCTGTAAGTTCAGAATCATAGGGTTTAATAATAGAGGATATGACAATCACATTCTCATGGGCGCCATGATGGGTTACACAAATGAAGACTTGTACCATCTCTCAAAGAGACTCATATCAGGGGATGCAAACGCGAAGTTTAGAAACGCATTCAACCTATCCTACACGGATATTTACGATTTCGCTTCTGCTATGCATAAAATGAGTCTTAAGAAGTGGGAAATAAAGCTTGGAATACTCCATAAAGAGCTAGGCTTGCCTTGGGACAAACCTGTTCCGAAAGAGCTGTGGCATCTTGTTGCAGAGTATTGTGTTAACGACGTTGTTGCTACAGAAGCTGTATTTGAAGCGCTGTCAGGAGACTGGACAGCTAGACAGATACTTGCGGACCTTGCCGGAATGACAGTCAATGACACAACAAACCAGCTTACAACTGCTATTATATTTGAGGGCAAGAAGAAAGCGGAGACCGATAAGGAACTCGTATACACGGATTTATCGACGCTCTTCCCCGGATACAAGTATGAGTTTGGAAAGTCAACATACCGAGGCGTTGACGTTGGAGAGGGTGGATTTGTATATGCAGAGCCAGGCATGTACCAGAACGTTGCGCTCCTTGATATTGCGTCGATGCATCCAACATCAATAGAACAGCTTAATCTGTTTGGCAAATATACCAAGAACTATTCGGATTTGAAGAAGGGTAGAATTGATATTAAGCATCAGGATTGGGACGACCTTGAAGTGCTGCTAAACGGTAAACTTAAACCATATGTCGATAAAGCGAGAGAGTCTGGAGATATGAGCATATTAAAGGACCTGTCAAACGCTTTAAAGACAGCTCTTAATTCTGCATACGGTCTGACATCAGCGAAATTTGAGAATCAGCTCAGGCATAAAGACAACGTCGATAATATTGTCGCTAAGCGTGGAAGCCTATTCATGGTAAATCTCTTAAATGAAGTACAGGCAAGAGGATTCACGGTGGCTCATATTAAGACCGACTCTATCAAAATACCAAACGCTACACCTGAAATTATACAGTTTGTAACAGACTATGGTAAGCAGTATGGTTATGACTTCGAGCATGAAGCAACGTATGAGAGAATCTGTCTGGTTAACGACGCTGTGTATATTGCAAGGTACGATGATGGCGAACATGAATTCAAGTTGCCAACAGGGGAGAAGGTCATGACATCGTGGACTGCAACTGGTACTCAATTCCAAGTACCATATGTGTTTAAGACATTGTTTAGCCATGATAAGATTGTGTTTAATGACCTTGTTGAAACAAAGCAAGTTAAGACAGCGTTATACCTTGATATGAACGAAAGCTTGCCAAATGTCGAGACCGCGGAAAAGCAGTATAAGAAAGTGCGACATGATATTGCTGCCGGAAAAGTGCCTGCTGAGGACGGAGAGAAATTACTCCAGCTTCTACAAGTAGAGATCGACACGGGCCATGACTATAAGTTCGTTGGACGAGTCGGAGCGTTTTGCCCGATGGTGGAAGGCATTGGAGCAGGATTGCTTGTTCGAGAGAAAGACGGTAAGTTTGGCTTTGCAACCGGTGCCAAAGGCTATAGATGGCTTGAGGCTCCTGATGTTAAAGGTAAACTTGAAGACAAAATCGACTATAGATATTTTAATTCTTTGGTTGATGATGCAAAAGACAACATGTCAAACTACGGGGATATCGAGTGGTTCTTAGATGCCTCGTAAAAAATACTTATGTATAGTGAGAGAGGTAAGTTAGCTCAGTGGGAGAGCACTACATACGTAGAGGACCCTGGTTCAAATCCAGGACTGATCCTCTTTCTTTTTTATTTTTGAAAGGAGTTGAATCAAATGGCAAGTGTAACCAGAAGTATCAAAAGAGATATGTACTTTGCAGGCCTTAACAAGCAGCAGAAGAAGCTTATCAAGCGTGAGGGTCTTACCTGGTCGGAGCTTCAGACAATGAAGAAGGACAAAAAGGAGGATGAGTGATGGGAGAACATTATCTCGCAAGACTGATATTTAAGTCTAATCGCGAAACGTCTATGTGGTGGATAAGAGAGATAGCTAAAGGTCTTGAGGTCGAGGGCGTGGCTCTTACTGTAGGAGTGCCCTATGAAGACGAGAATGACGAAAAGCCGTCTCTTGATATTTTCACTCATACGGATGAGGCGTTGTGTGTACTTATGGCGCAGCTCGGTATACATATTGAAGATGAAGGGGTTAATCCTCTTGATATTATACCTATTGTAATAAGATAATAAAAAAAAAGGAGTAATGTAAAAATGAGTAAGTTTTATTTAAACGCAAACGGTAGAGTTACAATGGAAATCGAAGGCGCAGAACTTAAGTATGGCGGATGGTTTTCTAACTGGAGTGGCCGAACAGATGGCGTGTTCCACTATAACGGAGTAGACAGAGACACCGGAGAAGGATATCGTTACTTTACAGTAAAAGTCCCTGCTGAATTCGAGAATCAGGTTGATGGCAAGATATGGACCGTTGATGACCTTGCTGAGATAGGTATTCCTGTAAAAACATATCCTGGTAACCCTGAAAAAGGGTGGGATGACGAGCATACTATAAAGGTCAAAGTTGCATATAAGTTCAGAGACCCTGTTGTGCAGGTTGACATGGCTGGTGATATTGTCCATTTCGGGAAAGATGATATTCACCGCCTTGATAATATGGCATATGAAGCGCCTGATATTGTATTAGGCTTTGGTAAGGTAAACCCTGATAATGGTCGTAGAGCTTGTTATCTGAACGAGTTCTACACCACAGCAACGGTCAGCAGAATGAGTCTTAAGCATAAGCAGGCTGCTGAAAGAGACAACGAGGAAAGATATTCTGATCTTCCTTTCGAGGTTGAGGAAGACTGATATGGTGGAGAAGGAAGCAAGCGCTGGGAAACTGGCGCTTCTTCTTTTCTTTTTGTAGCACGTAATTATAAGGAGATTTATGTATGAAGATATTAATGTATTTAGGATGTGTAATCAGATTCGTGATATCAATGGTGGCTGCAACAATACTGTTTACTATTCTGACACCAATATTAACGTTTCAAATGATCAAAAGAACCATAAAGATATTATTTAGAATAGATCATAAATATAATACCGTAACCGAGTTTTTTAAAGATAAATTGCCACTGATAAGTGATTACACGGACCAGATACTTTTTGGGTTTAAAGAATTTATCGAGGTTTAAGGAGGTTTTATTATGAAAAAAGAAATTACAATACCGGAAAGAATAGATGGTATAAAAACTATAATTATTGATATTCCAAATATGCTTTATGAAGGCACATTTGCAGCACAGCCTCTCATTGAGTTTAAGATACGTCGGGCAAGCAACATGTTTCCAGAATATCATCTTGATGGGACAATCGGAAGCAGTCTTATGCTTAATTGTACACTTAGCGAACTTGGGTATATAATAAAAAGTCTAGAAGAACAAACTGGTTCATCAAACGGAATCGTAGTTGATTTTCATAGATCCGAAATCATAATTTATGATGATTACCTTGAATAAGGACAGGAGGTTTTATTATGATATCCAAAAAGGTTCTAGACTATCTTAAGAGCAAACACGAGCGGCTTAAAGTATCATATGTGTCCGAGGATGATTCGCCCAAGTATATTATAACTGAGAAGACCATACAAAGAACATTTGACACTGTAAACGAATATAGACTGTATGATGTTTTAAAAACCGGAGAGATAGTTCCTATGTTTAAAGGAGACGATCCCCTTAAGCTTGAAGAAAGGTGGAGGAAAAAGCATGGTATATGAGTTTTATATAAAGAATGCTAACATCGAACAGATGAGACAGTTTGTGGGTTTTGCCGAAAGTCTAAAATCTACGCAATATACATCGCTGGATTACAGAAACCGATCGACAACAACACTCAAATCATCACTTGTAAAGGTAATGTGTAGTAGGGATGATTACCATGAACTGTTCTACTGGTTAAAGAACAAGCAAATACATGGCAAAGTATTGATGTCGAATGAGGAGGTTAATGTATGATAGGTTATATTTTAATAGCGCTTATAAGTCTATTCGTAGCCTTTTGTGGCGGCTGCATGGCCGGATATTCTGTAGGATACCATAAGGCGTTTGAGGAGATGCTTCCTATTGTGAAGGAACTTGAGCATATAGTAACTGTTATTGGAGCGAAAAAACATGGCAATACAATTGATGCCTCATCAGAAAGAGGCGATAAAAAAACTCCATAACGGAGCGGTGCTTGTCGCAGGAGTCGGAACGGGCAAAAGTCTGACGGCTCTTGGATATTTTACAAAACGGGTCTACCCAAAGGACCCAAAGATAAGGTTATATATCATAACCACTGCCAGAAAGCGTGATACTCACGAATGGGAGATGGAATGCTTAAAGGCTGGTATCGGCGTTGAATATAACACAGACTATGTTGTTGACAGCTGGAATAACATAGAGAAATATAGCCTTATCGAAGACGGTTTCTTTATATTTGATGAACAAAGAGCTGTAGGGACAGGAAAATGGGGCAAAACGTTTGTAAAAATAGCCAAGAAGAACCGTTGGATAATGCTGACGGCCACTCCTGGCGACACTTGGATGGATTATTTAAATATCTTCTTAGCAAACGGTTTTTACAAAAACAAAACCGAGTTTGTAAGAAGACACGTGGTATACTCGTCCTATACCAACTTCCCTAAAGTGGAACGGTATTTAGACGTGGAGCATTTAATTGAGTTAAGAGAAAAAGTTGTTGTTAGTATGTTTTTAAAGAAGCCGGCAATAGTACATGAAGAAAAGATATTTGTGGACTTTGATATAGACGCATACAACACTCTTCTCAAGACTCGCTGGGATTTAGAAAACGACCAGCCGGTTGAAAACATTTCCCAGCTTTGTTCAATGCTCCGCAAAATAGGCAATGATAGCCCCGACAGACCAATTCAGCTGAAGGAGCTTCTTTATAAACACAAAACAGCAATCATATTTTACAACTTTAACTATGAGTTGGAGGCCATAGTTAAGTTGCTCGAATCGCTTGATATTCCATATGGTCAGTGGAATGGACGGCGGCATGAAGAAATCCCGGAAGGAGACAGATGGTGTTACTTGGTTCAGTATTATGCAGGGGCTGAGGGATGGAACTGCACTATTACTGACACCATGATATTCTATAGTCTTAGTTATAGTTATAAGGCTATGGAACAGGCAAAGGGACGAATAAATCGCCTAAACACTCCGTTTAAAGATATTTACTATTACTCGCTTGTAACTAAGTCGAGTATAGATAAAGGAATTGAACGGTGTTTGGCGAGAAAAACCGATTTTAATGAAAAAGTATTTGTTAAAAAGCAAAATAAGGAGTGCTAATTATGATGTACAATCAGAGATGTAAGATAAGAAGAGAACTCTTAGGTTTAACTGCAGGTGACATAGCGGCAAAAGCAAAAGTATCAATATCTACTGTCAGCCGTTTTGAGAGCGGGGCTGACGACATGACCGAGATCGTTATAAACGGTCTTAGAACTATATACGACAAGCTGCCAGATGACCTTGGTCTTGATAGTATGGAAAAAAGATATCTGAGAATCGCTGAGGATGCCGTATGTGTCTTCAACGAGAAGAAGGCAGGGTTTAGAGTTAAATACTGTTCTCAGATTGTCATAAATGCAGGACATGCCATCGCTGAAGAGACGAAGCCTAAGGATCTCCCGAAAGAAAGGACAGCAGGATATGGAAGAAAGACCGGAAAGGTTTATATCGGTTAACAACGAACGGCAGGAATGCCAAAACTGCAAAAATGCCTACTATGAGAAAGGCGTAGCGGGCATGTATTGCAAACACGATAACAGTTTTATATCAGGGGCGGTTAGAAACGACTGCCCCTATTATATTAAAAAGGAGTGCTAATTATGGAAAACAAGAGATTCAGATTTAAGGACGACGACAGTGTATACGTACTTACCGAGGTTATAAGAAAAACCCTTGGAGACGACAATGGCAAAGCACAAGCGATTACCAATGCTCTATACAGAGATACTAAGAACGGATGCAAGACCCTTGGCGAAGTAAAGGAATGCCTTACGACCGATGATGGTAAAAACAGGCTTCTTAAGGTCGTGCACTTCGGCCCTAAGAGACTTGAAACACTTGAAAAGGTCATGAGTCTTATTGATATCGTCGAGGCCCCCAAACCGACAGAAACCGAGCAGAAGAGGGTACACGTAGCCATGGACAAGCACGAGCGTGGCTACTACAAAGCTAGCTTCCATCCTGCAGAGCCCGGTTGGAAATATGTTGGCAAGGTTGCCGGAGAAGTTGATATTCTCCTTAACATCCCTAAAGGCGATGGATACGAGCAGAAGAGAGTAGTGATTACGTGTAATGGTGCAGAAAGATCTAGATGCATCTTTATGGAGGAACCTGTCGGGTTTATATTCCGTGACTGTTGCTATCTTAAGGGGGCAATATCCATTCGTGACAGATACGATGGTACAGAATACGTTTATAACAGCAACAACATAGTATCGATAAAGGTAACCTATTACAAGGTTTATGTTAGAGATACTGAGGAGGCGGAAGATGTACACTGATATTTTTAAAAAAGCCCTCGATATCTGTAACGAGCATGGCAGCTACGATGATTTTCTAGCTGCTGTGCCCATTAAAAGAGGGCCGAGCTATGTACCGATTGCCACTCTCACTTTGATTTGGGAGATGGCAGAATACACCTGCAAAGTGTGGTTAAGGGAGTGATATTTGTGAAACGCCGGGAACAAATAAACAATAAAAATCTGTATGATCGGCTAATATCTTATAACAAAGATCTTGCGACGACAGATATTGCATGCGTCGTAGAGCTCTTGACAAGGGAGACACAAACTATTCTCAAAAATATTGAACTTGCCGAAGGTGCTGATATTTATACAGAGTTCAGGTGTAGAGATGTTCAAAAGAAAGCAAATTTCAAAAACTGTGAGAAGTGTATTCAGCAGTTTCTTAATGAGGAGGTTTGATTATGAACGAATACGGAATACTCAATTGCATTTTTGCCTCTGAAATAGAGGATGAAATTATTGAACGTATGCAACTGGATGAAATGCCGTTTGACCATCGTTTCAACGGCAAAAACTGCCACTCAACGGGATATATGGTACACATGGTTAATACATACCATGATGAGTGGTGGAACGAGTATAAAGACGGCCAGGGAAATGTTTACTATGGTCGATAAAGGGGTTGGTAGATACCCCACGGCCCGAAAGGATGGTTAATGATGGACGACAAATATGTTGCTAAGCTTATGGCAGAAAAACAGAATATTTTAGAGGAACTTGTTGGACCTCTTGAAGTTGAACCATCGCATATTAAACCAATGCTTTACTGCAATTCATCATATGAGGAGGATAAAAGGAAGATGAATGATATTTTAAAACAGGAGTATTCCGAACTATTTGACAAAGAGCGGAAGGCTAGAGTCGAGGTCAGCTACTACAAATACGGACCCGCTAGAGACAACTTTGCATCTGGAAGAGTGGACGCTATTAAGACGGCGGAACTCTGTCTTGAGGCTTTCAAGAAGGACAAAAACACTGAGCATTTGGTAGACGCCGCAAACTATCTTATGTTTAGGTTTAAGTATCCTATGCCCGGAGAGCATTTCAAGCCTACGGATTCAAACGGTAGTGTTGGAACTGTCGGAACACCTATTAATATGGAGAAGGAGTGACGTTTTATGGAAAACGCTGAAATCTTAACACTAGTTGAACCAGGTAAATTAAAACCGTGCCCTTGGTGCGGAGGTGAGGCTACTATGATTCAAAACAGTTTTGAAACAATTGGCTCAATATGTAAATTTAACATGTTTTTAAAATGTGCCGATTGTGGAGTTATTCCGCCTAAAGGACACTTTAGCGTAACCTTTGAGCATCACGACCTCGATGTTATTGTGGGACTTATTAGCCTAAATGACGCGATTCGGTCATGGAACAGGAGGGCTGATGATGAATAATAGCGAGGAGTTTCTTATATTTAAAAATTTCCTCTTTGCAACCTTTATGTGGGCACTGTGCTTAGTTGGTTGTGCTTGCATCGGATTGCATATAATCGACGATTCATTTAAGTGGTATGACATTCCTCCTATCGTTCTTATGGGCGGTAGGAGTGTCACATACTTCTGGGGAGGAATACAGTATCATAAGCTTTTAAAGACTGTTAAAGATATTAATAATGGAGGTAAAATAGAATGAATATTTATGATTATCCTAAGGAGCTTAATGTAGCTCTGATGTGCAAAAAAGAAGGTAAAACATTTGAGCAGTATGAATCAGCTGCTCAGGACCATCTTCAGCCAATCGAGTGTCAGATATTCTGGATACTTGCCGAAGACGTTATGGACATTGTAGCCGAGGAAGTAAATAAAGAGACGGCAGAGATTAGCAAGATGCTCGGCGAGAAAGAGTGTGAGGCAAATAAACTTAAGAAGAGACTCGATAAAATGTCTGGTACTCTTGATATTTCGGACCACGAGGACTATGAATTCAAGCCTATCGGACAGGTGTGTGTAAGCAGAGATCGCGTTCTTCCAGACGACGTTATAACGGCCAAAACCTACGATGAAAAATCAAAAACTGTATCCGGCAAGGGTCTCGCGACGAAAATCGAGAAGTCTCAAACGCTCGGTAACTGGTTTGTTGTCCTGGACCTCGATACAGGATCCAAGAAGGCATACAGACTTAACAACGTACAAGAATACACGGAACTCAGGTATCATATTTCGGAAAATACTTCTAAGAAGTTTGATCCGGATAAGAGAGTTACACCATCGGCAACTGAGCTATGCGGATATTCTGATGCACATTTTAACGGAGAGTACCATGGTGACGAACCAAACCCGTCTAACTACGGCGATAATGGAGGAGGATTTTAAATGATAATAACTCTAATTACGGCAACTGTTTTTATACTAGGCATTATTATGTGCATCTTATATTCAAAATCAAAGTTGCCAAAATGGTTTGATTATATCAGTTTTGTGATGATTTTTCTATCAATAATTTCAAGCAGCATTTGTACGCTTTGGCTTTTGAACGGCCATACATACCTCGGTAAATCAGAGGTGATTGAAATGGAGGAAAAGAGAATCGCTATAGTCTCTGCCATGAACGATGATGCTCCGGTTACTGTAAAAAACCAATTATATTCCGATATAGCAGAGTATAATGCAAAGCTTAGAAATACTAAGCATTGGGCTAATTCGCCCTGGACCAACTGGTTCTATCCACAAGAGTGGAACGAGCTAGAGTATATTAAGGAGGATCTTAAATGATTAAAATAACAAACGTTATGCAGGCTGGATTTGAACCTGCTATTAGAGGCATGAGAAATTCCTGGAATAGCTGGGACAAGTCTGACAGTTTAATAGGTCCGTGTGAATGGTATGGCAAGGCAACATACGAATATGGTATAGGACCTAACGACCTCGCACTTATGAAAAAGCTCATCAAGGCCGGAGGAGAACACAGAAAGTTCATGAGAATGATCGTTGTGTGGGTAGATATTGACGCGCCACTCTATTGGTGGAAACAATTCGATACCTACAAAATTGGTGTGACCGTCAATAGTTGCAGCACCATGCATACCATCCACGATAAGCCTTTTGAAGCGAGTGATTTCTCGTTTGTAGACGTGTATGTTGTAGACGCAGCCTGCACTATCAGACTTCTTAATAAAATAAGAGACGAGTTTATTGAAACTAAGAATAAATCATGTTGGAATGCAATCATCCAGATGCTTCCGGAGTCTTATAATCAGAAGAGAACTGTCTGCCTCAACTATGAAGTCCTCTATAATATATATCATCAGCGTAGTGGGCACAAATTAGAAGAATGGCACGAGTTTTGCCAGTTTATAGAAAGTCTTCCTTATATGGAGGAATTCTTGAAGAAGAAGGAGGAAGAGGAATGACAGAAAAGAGAAAACCAGGAAAACCCGTAATTCATCCGCCTGTGAAGTGTCTTGATGATGGTTTTGTGACTAAAACCTATACGGAGATGGCAAAGCATATGGGCGGTGACCGTGTTAATATCATGAGGTGTTGTACTGGTCTTCAGAAGAAGCACCATGGGTTTAGGTTTGAACATACAGAGGAGTGATATTTATGGATACTGGTAAAAATGAGCTTTCAGAAGACTATTTATTAGAGCTTACCTCACGGCTCCTCAGAGGAACTATTATAACCGATCCTGTGGATAGAATAATGTGTCTTGAACGAGAAGCGACAAGCCACGAGATACACGAGCATATTAACGAATCCCCCGCAATATATAAAAATAGTGATGTTTTGAGGAGGAAGGATAATGGCTGAGTTTAAAAGCCCTAAGCCTATAGTTGTAAAACCTGGGGAGTGCATTGAGTTTCCTATGTTTGAAAAATTCGGCGAGGTAGCATTTACTCTTGGTGTAGATTTAATGACACCGAATGAGCAGCGAGAGCTCGCCGGATTGCCGCCGTTAAATGTTATAAAAAATAACGACGTTCCGAAAGCTGTAAAATGTCCAATATGCGGTGGAAACATAAGTCAAAACGATACTAAATGCAAATATTGTGATACGCCGCTATTATGGAAAGGGAGTGATTGACAATGGCTGTCGAGATTCTATACCAAGGGAGGAAGCCAGGAGAATGGAGATATTTTCACTGCGGAATATGCGGAACGGTATGGCGTGATGGCTGCGATATTAACGGTGCTACTTATATAATCATGCCGTGCCCTACTTGTGGTGTCTCTTGTGCAGATATTTCGCGTGAGGAAGCACTTGGATATGTTCCGAATGTTACAGTATGGAAATAAGGAGAAAAACAACAATGAAGAAAATTAAAGTATTTGTATCCCAGCCTATGCACGGACTTACACGTGAAGAAATTCAGAAGGAAAGGACGGCGGCGCTAGAGAGAGTTAGTAAGTATCTTATTGAAGAAAAATGTCTTACTGACTTTACTCTTGTGCCGATTAATGATATTATCAGCGGTGTCTCCTTTGAAGAAGAGTGTCGATTGGATGAATTGGGGCTTGACCCGAATAATCCTCCTTGTACTTGGTGGTTGGGGAAGGCTATCCAGGAGATGGGTGCTGCTGACTTGTTTGTGTTCTGTCCCGGCTGGTTTAGCGCAAAAGCCTGCCTTGTAGAACAAAAAGTGTATGACTTATATTTTAAAGACGTTCCTATGGTGGGGGTAACAAGCTGAAGGAGACGGATGATTAACAAAATTTATAAGGAGGATTAATCATGGGATTTATTAAGGATTTAAATGAGGGTACTATTAAGTTTGTCGGATATGAATTAGTGACAATGACTGATATTTACACTAGTGAGCACAGAGATAGAAGTGTTCGATCGGAATGGATTACTACGTCGTTTGGTGTGAACATCCGCCCAACAAACACTATATCCGTAGATGAAGCGAGAAGAGATATAAATGATATTCTCCTTCATTTAAGAGAAAAATACGGAAATTCACAAATATTCGGGACACCGAATTATAATTACTTTAGGATAGTAGCTGATGGACACCCTGATATATCCATACTTGTCCCAGAGAAAAATATGACGAATGATGAAGACATCGAAATATATGACTTAGTTAAAGATAGGTTTGTTGCAAATATATTTCTTGACTTTTCCTATGATGTCAAGGGAGATTGGGAAGGTGGGCATATTAAAACTATCGCCCATATTAACGCTGAGCCGTCGAGCGTGTGAGGGATTGGAGTGATAGAACGTGGATGACAGCGATTATACATTTATGGACGACAAATACACTAGAATGATATTTGACCACGAAACACTTTGGCGATGCGAGAAATGTCTAGCACTTCTTGAAATAAAGAAGTTTGTCAGCATGAGCAGCAATCCAAAAGTCCAGCAGATAAGCGATACTAGTGCGGTACGATTTTGTCCATGTTGTGGTAGGACAATAAAGAGCCGCGTATACCATATAAAACCGGAGGTAAGAAAATTATGATTAAAGTATTTGTATCCCAGCCTATGCACGGGTTGAGTGATGAAGAAATAGTTGCTGAAAGAAATAGAGTAGTCAACAAATTTATAGAGGCTATGAAATTTCAGTATCCCATAGTGGATGCTAAAGTGACGGTTGTAAATGACGTGTTTCGACCGTATGCACCATGCAGTGCATCAAGACTCTGGTACTTGACAGAAGCGATCAGAGATATGGAGATTGCGGATGTTATTATATTCTGCAAGGGTTGGGATAAGGCTTCGGGGTGTCGTGTTGAGAGAGCGGTCGTTGAAAACTATCAGTCGATGTTTAAGGACAGACTGATACTCAGCGAGGGCGTTACAGGTTGGTATTATATAAGCAAGGAGACCATGAAACGTCTTGGTATATCGCCTTCTGATATGCCAAATGAAGTAGGGTCTTTGGCGTGGACGTGAGTCGTAATTTGAACACCTCTATTATAGGAGGTGGTCTATATGACAATTGAAGAAATTTTAAAGGCTATTGAGGAAATGGATAAAGATGAATTTGACAAGCTAGTATTTAGCAAAAAATTTAGTGATAACGTTTTTGACGTGTCACGTGATGCATTAGATAAACTGTGGACGTCTGAGTATGATGCTATAACATACGATTTTAACACATATCTTAACGGATATTTCACAGTACACAATAAAGACCTTGCGGATGAAAGGAAAACATTTATCAAAAAGTATATATTAGTTTTGGCATACTACAAAACCATTTCTAAAATAACAAACAAGTTTGAAGAGTTAATGGACAGCATCTGATATTTAAAAAGAGGGAATTGAAACACATTCTCTCTTTTTTTTTCATCATAAATCTGCACGTAAATCGTAAAAAAAAACACATATATAATGGAAGATTTGTTATGAGACCTAAGGAGGTACAATATGAATAATGCAAAAGTTTTAAGAGACGAGATATTTAACTGTGTCACACTTCTTGACAAACTTTCGGCTAAAGCACATACTGCTCAAGGACTGGCATTAATTAATTATGGTCGTGCTAGTTGTAAAGCTGCTATGAATGTCGCTACGCCGGAAATCACTCAAGAAGTTATTGACGGATGGTGTCAATGTGAAGATTTTCTTAAACGATTTATTGAGCAGTTTGATATTGCCATTACGGACAGAATTTCGTGACATTTTTTCAACGAAGGGCAAACACAGCTCTTCGTTTTTTTTTTCGTAAATTAAACATGTTTATAATGAAAGGACGGTGATATTATGAATATTAAAGAAATCGTGGAAGAAACTGTTAAAGATGTATGTAAGGAGTTTAATTCGTATGAAGAATACAGGCAGTTTATGACTAAAACGCATTTTGAAGATATGGTATTTAATGCGTACATGGATTACGAGCACATTAAAGCATGTTTCGAGAGAAATGCAGGTAATGATATAACAATATTCAATGACCTGTATAAGCTCGAGAGCTTGATGATTAATGATAACGACGTGATTATGTGCAACACTGCAGAATACCATATAACGCGAAGCATGCTGATGTATATATATTATAGACTTCTTGCCAAAATGACAGTTAGGTTCCAGATCACACTTGATAATCTATAATATAATACTAAACGTAACTCAAACACGGGTTACGTTTTTTTCAAATCCGCACGTAATTCGTAAAAATAACCTTCCTATAATGAGGAATATATGAACAACTTTAAGGAGGTTGATTTTATGACAAATTTACAGACTATGACAACATATGATCTAGGTATTTTGTACAGAGAGCTACAGGACCAGATGGACCATGTTATGGACCGAATGGGAACTGTGAGTGACGCGATGAAAAACTGGTCGGATGAAGTTAAGAAAGAGTTGGATAAAAGAGATACCCAGTAAATTCATATATACCTTAGAATTGGAGCTTAGGCTCCTTTTCTTTTTCGTAATTTAAACATGTCTATAATGAAGAAGCATTGGTTTTTAACTAATATTTAGGAGGTATTGATTATGGATAAGAAAGAAGTTATGCAGGAGCTTTTGGACAATCGAGTAAAGGTGCATGCCGATCTTGTTGCGGCGAGAGATAAGCTTCATGACCTTGAGTACGACGATCTTTATGAAATTCAAGATTCTTTACGTAAGGATATTGATATTCTTAAACAAGGCGAGCCGTTTTGGGATGGACTTACTAATGAACGTATTATGATCGAGCAAGAAGACTGCCAGCTCGACAAGACAATAGTTGACAAAATATGCAAACTTATCAACGAACTTGAAGAATATACAAAAATTGTCACTCTGCATGTGACACAATGATTCTTAAGAGAAACTTCGGTTTCTCTTTTTTTTAACTAAAACACATATTATATTTTTTTTTGATTTTTAGCACGTAATTAGGTTGATTTTGTGTGAGAAATGTGATAGTTTTGTGATAACGTGCACTTTTTTACGTGCAAAAAGTTACAAAACGGTTACAAAATCCGCACGTTACTGTCATGAAAATCCTGTTTTTCCTACTTTTTTTTAAAAGTTAATTGAAAAATTTGACAAAAAATTAACAAAAGTTGAAAAAGTAATAGGATTTTTAGGATTTTCAGGACAGATTACGTGCTGATTTGTATTTTTATGTGATAATTGTGTGATAACGTGCGGATTTCGTATTTTAAACGCTTGTATAATGAAAGGAGTTGGTATTATGAATACACAGAACAACTTAGAAGAGATGAAAGAACTACTTAAAGAAAACCTTTCTATCAGTATGATAATTAAAGATGCCATATCAGCGGTAGGAGAGGATGAATCAACTAAGCTTGCGCAGGTATATCTGTTAGAGCGTAGACGAATACATCCTATTCCAAAGTATGGCATGATTAATGAACTTAACGAATCATACGATAAGGTTAAAGCTGTTAACAAAGAGTTGAACAAACTTCTTAACATGTTGTTGACAAATGATGTATTAAACTAACTTATAAGAGAAACTTCGGTTTCTCTTTTTCTCGTAAATGAAACTCATTTTTATTTTTTTTTACTCAAATAATTACGTACGTTTTTAGAACACACCTTATAATGAAGAGAGAGGGAAAATATTTGCCCTTTAGTCTTTTTCTTCAAGGAGGTGAATCTCATGCCTAGTGAGAGTTCGTTCAAAGCAACACTTAGAACAGAACTTAAACTTCTTTTTCCAGGATGCGTTATAACTAAGAACGATGCGGGGTCTGTCCAAGGAATTCCAGACATGTCCATTTTCTATCATGGCAAATTTGCATGGCTAGAAACAAAGAAATATGACGGGGCTTCCAAACGACCTAACCAACAGTTCTACGTTGACAAGTGTAATGGAGAAGGAGCATACGCAGCGTTTGTTCAGCCGGAGAATAAAAAGGAAGTGCTACAAGATCTTATAAATTACTTTGGCTGATATTTGAAAGGAGAAAGTGCTATGAAATTTAACGACCATCATTCGCTTGTTGGGATGCATGCATTCCTTGGCGCAAGCAAACACTCGTGGCTAAGATATTCTGACGAAAAAATGCAGCTTGTTTATCAGAATGCTCAGGCATCAGCTATGGGTACAAGACTTCATGCTTTCGCTGCAGAAGCTATTAGTCTTGGAGAACGACTGCCTAGATCAAAGCGAACTTTACCGCTTTTTGTGAATGACGCGATTAGCTATAAGATGACACCAGAACAGGTTTTGTTTTATAGTGAGAATTGTTTTGGAACGGCTGACGCCATAAGCTTTCGGAACAAGGAGCTAAGGATTCATGATTTAAAGACAGGTGTTACTCCGACTAGTATGGAACAGTTAGAAATTTATGCTGCCTTATTCTGTTTAGAATATAGACAAAAACCTTCTGATATTTTTATTGAACTTCGTATATATCAGAATAATGAAGTTTTGATTAATAATCCAGACCCAGAAGTCATAAATGATATTATGAAAAAGATAAGACATTTTGACAAATTAATTAAATCATGGAAAGAGGCATCTTGATATGGATAAAGTTTATGAAGCAGCTATTACAAAAAAACAAGTTGATGAAATAGAAGACTATATTGAGCATTATGGAACGCCTCGTCATAGCGGGCGCTATCCTTGGGGGTCGGGCAAGAATCCTCAGCGTAACCAAGATATTCTTTCTCGTCATGCTAAACTTAAAAAAGAAGGTTATAGCAAAGGCGACATGGCAAAGATGCTCGGGTTTAGGAATAGTAGTGAAATGACGGCTGCTCTATCGGAAGCGTCTAAAGCAAAGAAAGCCGATGAATACAGACAGACTGTTCAGCTTCGCAATAAAGGATATTCTAAATCCGAGATTGCAAGACGAATAGGTGTGTCTGAAGGAACTGTAAGAAACTACCTTAAGCGTGGTCTTACTCAGCGAATGACATCTGTCGACACAACGACTGATATTTGGACCAAGACCCTTAAGGATAATCCTGGCAAATATTTGGATGTTGGTGCCGGTACAGAGCTTTTCTATAACATCAGCGACCAGAATAGAAAGAACTGCATTGAGATTATGAAACGTAGAGGATATGAAGTACATAATATTCCTGTAAAACAGCTTGGAACTAATGAAAAGACTACAAATTTAGTTCTTGCACCAAAAGGTACAACCAAAGCTGATATTAATGCGGATCTTAATAACATTCTTCCGCCTCAGTCCAGTCACACGTATGTCGATGACGAAGGAAAACCTAAGCCTCTTCATACACCCGTGTCTATTAAAAGTAAGCGTGTCATGGTTAGATATAACGAAGAGGGCGGCGTTGACAAAGATGGAACCATGGAAATAAGAAGAGGAGTTCAGGACTTAGACTTAGGAGATAACCACTATGCTCAGGTAAGAGTCAATGTTGACAATACTCATTATCTCAAAGGCATGGCTATGTATGGCCCGGACAAGGACTTCCCTGATGGAGTAGACATTATCTTTAATACTAACAAACATGTTGGTACTCCTAAGATGGATGTCTTTAAACCTTTGAAAGAAGATAAAGATCCTCTCAATCAGTTTGGTGCACTCATCGATAGACAGAACGACTGGATTGATGAGAATGGCAAAGAACATGAGGGTGCTTTAAATATTGTTCGAGGCGAAGGTGAATGGTCTGAATGGTCAAAGTCTGTTGCTTCTCAGATGCTCAGTAAACAATCTCCAACTCTTGCAAAAGAGCAGCTTACAAAAGATTATAAAACTAGAGAAGCTGAATACAAAGAGATTATGTCTCTTACAAACGACACCGTGAAGCGTGAGCTTTTGAAGAAATTTGCTGATGAATGCGATGGTGCGGCCGTACATCTTAAAGCTGCTGCTTTCCCAAGACAGGGTTATCATGTTCTTTTGCCTCTCACTGATATTAAAGAAGATGAGGTATATGCTCCTGGATACAAGGATGGAGAAAAAGTAGTTCTTATTCGTTATCCTCATGGTGGTATCTTTGAAATGCCAGAGCTTACAGTTAACAATAAGTTTAAGCAAGGCAAAGAAGTTATGGGTGAACAGGCAAGAGACGCCGTTGGTATTAATCCTAAAGTTGCAGGTCAGTTATCTGGTGCGGACTTTGATGGAGATACCGTTCTTGTTATTCCTAATAATGAAGGAAAGATTAGGAGTTCCAAGACTCTTCCTTATACAAAATCCATTGAAGATCTAAAGGACTTTGAACCTAAGGAGCTCTATAAAAAGGGCGATGATGAGATACCTACTAAAGGTCATTTTCATACACAAAAAGAAATGGGTCAGGTATCGAACCTTATTACCGACATGACTCTTAAAGGCGCCCCACTTGATGAGATAGCTCGTGCTGTTAGGCATTCGATGGTGGTTATTGATGCAGAAAAACATAATCTTAACGCTAAAATGTCTGCTGATATAGAAAACATTCAGGAGCTCAAAGATAAGTATCAGTCTAAAGAAGATCCTACCAAGCCTGGTGGAGGAGCTTCCACTCTTATATCTCGTGCATCATCAGAAGTTAAAGATGTGCCTGAGATTAAACCTATGCTTACTAAGAAAGACCCAGAGACCGGTGAATATTTGGTTAAGGAAGGCATAGATGTAAAGACTGGTAAGAAAGTATATCAGGAAACCGGACGAACCTACACCGAATGGAAGAGAGACCCCGAAACTGGTGAATGGATCAATAAGGGTGAGAAAGTAGCTATGGCTAAAGGTCTCACCAGAATGAGTATTACCGATGATGCGAGAGAACTTATGTCTGGTCCTAACCATGAAGGGTACCGAATGGAAAGAGTATATGCTGAATATGCAAATAAGTGTAAAGACCTCGGCAATAAGGCCCGTCTTTCTTACATTAATACTCCTGACATTAAAAAGAATCCCGATGCGGCTAAGGAATATGCAAATGAGGTTGCCGATATAAAGGCCAAGGTAGTCCGTGCTGAAATGAATAGACCATACGAAAGAATGGCTCAAAGAAAAGGCAATATGGACATGCGATCCATCCTTGACGATGACCCGTCCCTCTATTCTAAAAAGGACGACCTTAGAAAAGAAAGGGGCAAAGCATTACAGAGAGCCCGTCGTGCAGTAGGAGCTAAAAAGATACAAGTAGAGCTTACTGATAAAGAATGGGAAGCAATACAAGCGGGAGCTGTATCAGCTAATATGCTTAAAAAAGTAATAGCTAATGCGGATATGGATAACCTTAAGGGCAAGGCTATGCCAAAGAAAACCCCTGCAATTTCACCTACCACACAAGCAAGAATAAAAGCTTATGCAAACAAAGGCAAAACACAAGCCGAGATAGCAGAAGCGTTGGGTATTTCAGCTTCCACAGTATCAAAGATACTTGCCAAGTAATGTTTTTGCATTACCTCCTAATACATGCTTTAATTAGGGATTTAGTAAGCTTAAAAATACTTTAAACTTATCTAAATCCCTTTTTTAAAGCAATAATTGCATAAAGAAAGGAGTTTTAGAAGTGGCTAAGCAAATAGCACTGACAACAGAGGATAATCCTTACAATCCAATAACCCAATTCAGAGAATGGTATGCATTTGATGAGCAAAACGGTTATCATACTTGCTCTTATCTTGATAGAGTTGCTCATACATCAAGAAATATGAGTGATAAAGACTACTTTGAAGCTCTTGAAGATGCAATTGATGAAATATTACATTTCAATTTAACTGGAAACTATAAAAAAGTTATTGTTGATGTCTAGACCCCTAGCCTCACAACATTTCTTGACATAGGGGGGGGTGCCAAAAATCATACCCCCACCCCATAT
>Ga0326511_10000189_pt1 | contig 51352 bp, 102 predicted proteins | sample 0_2496_0518_D_FD_203701 | JGI IMG/M metagenome (GOLD analysis project Ga0326511, IMG submission 203701) | Bovine rumen microbial communities from UC Davis, California, United States - 0_2496_0518 | ecosystem: Host-associated > Mammals > Digestive system > Stomach > Rumen | place: USA... | reverse complement strand
TTACCGTCAATCCCATCTAAAACGTCTGATTTAACTAACGACTCTGGATATTTGACTAATGCTACATTACCGTCAATCCCATCTAAAACGTCTGATTTAACTAACGACTCCGGATATTTGACTAATTCAGATCTAATGGGTCAATCCATGACGCTTTCTGAAGTAGACGAAGCTGTTCAGGCTGCTCTGCAATAGGAGGTGATCACATGAGAAGAGCAACCACACCAAATATTGAGATTAGTATAGATCAGGATTTAAGAGGTTACTGGTACAGAGTCACTTTTAAGCAAAATGGTACTACGATAATAAAAGATCAAAACGATTGTATTTTATCGGATGACGGAAAGACCATATCTATTGAATTGACTCAAGAAGAGACTTTAAGATTTTCTGACTCGTTTAATATACAAGTTCAAGTTCGTTTCGGTAAAGATAATAAAGTATGTGCAACCGATATAGCTTATACTAAAATTGGCAAAATACTTGATGAGGAGGTGATTCGATGAGTGTTCGAATAAATCTCCGTACCGATAAAGATACTAGTCTCAAATTAAAATCTGATTCGGTTAATATGCCAGGGAACGTTATAGTCGAATCGACAGACTATAACCTTCTGGAAAACAAACCGTCTATTGAGGGAAATGAACTTATTGGTAATAAGACGTTAGATGAGTTAGGTATAAATGCTGAATCTCTTAACGTCACTGCGGAATCTTTAGGGATAACTGCCGATTCTCTTGGCGTAACCGCTGAGAGTCTTGGCATAACTCCCGAATCCATTGGAATGGAAACAGCTGACACCTATTCTATTTATTCGCTGTTTCATTCATAGGCCGTCAAATCAATGAAAGGATTTATCATGGCTACTGACTATAAAAATCTTATTGATATTAATGGTTTAACTACATTTAAGCAGGAAGCAGATAAGCTTTATTCAACTAAGGCTGATAACGCTGGTCTTGCTACTCGAATCAAGGCACTTGAGGATGATAACTCTGACGCTAATACTATCGAGGTTGTTAAGGTAAATAATGTTGCTCTTACTCCCGATGCACAGAAAGCAGTCAATGTTCAGGTTCCTACTGCTGTAACCGATCTTTCTGATGCAGGTAACTATGCTCTTAAGACCGATCTTCCCGATAGCTTGTCCGATCTTACTAATGATAATAACACTGTAACCGATGCAAATTATGTTCACACTGACAATAATTTCACCAATGCTCTTCTCTCTAAGCTCAATGGCATTGAAGATGGCGCTGATGCCAATGATCTTGAGACTGTGAAGGTTAACGGTGTTGCCCAGACTGTTACTGGAAAGGCAGTTGATATTACCGTAGCCGAGGGTACTGCTAATGGCACTATAAAGGTCGCTGGTACGGATATCCCAGTTCACGGTCTTGGCTCGGCTGCTTATGCTGACGCTGGCGATCTTGGCGATGACAATGTAATCGAGACTGTTAAGGTCAATGGCACGGCTCTTACACCTGATTCCAATAAGGCAGTTAATGTTCAGGTTCCTACTGCTGTAACTGATCTTTCTGATGCAGGTAACTACGCTCTCAAGTCTCAGCTCGGTACCGCTGCTGCAGCCAATAAAGAGACTGCGCTGACCAATGGTAGTAATCTTCCGACTGGAGCTGCTGTAAAGACTTTTGTTGAGGGAAAGGGCTATCAGACGGCTGCTGATGTAAATAGTATTCTTAGCACCGGGCAGTATGCTACTCAGTCGTATGTTACCACGGCTATTGGTAATGCCAACCATCTGCAGTCTGTGTTGGTAAATACTCTTCCTGCTAGCGGCGAGACTAACAACCTTTATCTTGTTCCTGATGACGGTGGCAAGAACAACAAGGATATGTATATTTGGGATGCTACTAATAGTCAGTTTGTACTGGTTGGTAATACCGAGGTTGATCTTACTGGTTATGTAGTCGAGTCTCAGTTCTCGGTAGCAACTACCGCTCAGATTCAAGCACTGTTTGCAGCTTAATAGAAAGGTAATACATGCCTACCCCGATGATTGCGGAGGATGTCATTACGATTCCTAGACTTCGCGAATTTCTTGCGGGGTGCGATAATCGGTATGCAAATCCTTCGGATATAAAAAGCTATGGCTTGTCTATATCAAATCATACTATATCGATCGTTGAAGGGGGCGGTAGCCAAAGTGTTACTGTCCCCGACTCTGATACCACGTATCGATCAATGACTAATAATGAGATAGATGCGGCCGTGTCAGCTGCACTGTCATGAGAGGAGATGATTACACATGCCTTTTCTTGATGAAGATGGCGTAACACGGCTAACAGAAGATTACTTAGATATTTTTGCATTAAAGAATAGTCTTGATGCCACTAAACTGGTTGGTACTGTTCCTTCAGCTAATCTTCCATCATATGTTGATGATGTTCTTGAGTATAACGGAACTGCTAACTTCCCTGCCACTGGCGAGTCTGGTAAGATTTATGTCGATACCACAGACAACAACACTTATCGCTGGACTGGCAGTGCTTACGTCAGCATATCTAATCCTCTAGACTATGCTACACAAAATGAAGCTGAGGCTGGAAGTAATAACATCAAGGTTATGACACCCCTTAGAAGTGCTCAGCAGTTAGCAGCTAAGACCGATTCATCGTTGTCTAGTTCATCCAATAATCCAGTAAGGAATAGTGCTATTAAGCAGGCTCTTGATACCAAACTTGATATTGATGACTATCGAGAGGGTATGACCTGGGGTGAGCTTGAGGGAGCTATAACATGGGGTGACCTTGAGCATGATTTGTCTGATAATGGGACTACTTATACTGAGAACTATAATCTCATCAAACCTGGTCTAAATTCTGATGCTGGTATCGGGCCTATTAACGTTAACATGGATTTGCTGGATGATATTTTAGCAGATAAATTAGACGATGCAGATTATCGTAAAGTAATGACCTGGGGTGAAGTAGGCGATAAGTATAACTGGGGTGTTCTTGGTAGTACGTCTCAGACTACCGGCTCGACTCAGACTAATTTACTTGGTTTAACGAAGCCTGGTAATAACTCTACGGTAGATGTGAGTGTACTGAACGACAATTATGATAGTATCGATAAAGCTATCAAGGGAACCCAGCTTAGTATTGCTACTGTGGAAAGTCATATAGCCAAAAGTAATCATGCGGTAGGTACATATCTTATATTAGATAGCCTTTTATATAAAGTCACTACAGCAATTGCCGCAGGCGAAGCTATTACTCCGGGCTCTAATGTTACTGTAACCACTATTGAGGCTGCTTTAGACTATTTAAATTCGTTGTTTATACAGCATGCTAATTTGTTTCAATCAACAATAGGAACCGTGAAAGTCTCACCCAGATTTAATGGATATACTGAAATAATGACCGGCACCAGATTTGTATATGTATTTGACGCAACCGGTATGTGGTTATGGGATAACGCTACATCTTCTTCTCCAATGGCTATAAAGGCTGTACAACAAGTAACAAAGAAGATATCTACTGATAGTAATGGGAATGCTGATTTAGGTATTAGTACATCTATCGCTCATACCGTTTTGAATGTTAGAAATCCTAATGGTACTACTAATGTAAATGGTGGATGGATTTGCTATACTTGGGGGAATAACTGGTTTGCTCGTCTTGTACCAAGTATATCAGGCGCATCTAATGCTAACGTTACTGCTAATGTAGTAATTACATACATGCCTAAGTAACATTGATATTTTAAAAGGATTGTCAGTACTAAGGTTAATACGTATAATTCTAATCAAGGAGAACCTATGAGCTATCAATCTGATAATTTGGATCTTGAAATATTGGAAGAGGGTGACCCGGCGGATCTTACCACTGTTAGTGATAATTTTGATAAGATTGATGCAGTGGTCGGGGACGTAGCTACCATAGAAACCTCTCCTACTAAATCTTCCCACGCTGCTGGGGAGTTTCTTCTCTATGAGGGACGACTGTATAAAGTTACAGCTGATATCTCAGCAGGCGGATCATTGACATTGGGAACGAATGTATCCGCTGCGAAGATTGGGGATGAACTTAAGTCGCTTAAAAATTTGGTTGAAAACGTATGGCGCGATAGCGGAGATATAACTAACTTTAACTCGTTTAACAGTTTCGGAATTCATTCATGGAATCCTGATACGTACGCTAGGCCTAATTCTACTTATGGGGTAGCTATTACATTTACGCACGGTGCATTTGGAGGTAACTACTCTTGGATATTTCAATTAGCATTCGGAACCGATAATAAAATATATTTGAGATCATCGATCAACAATGGTGGATGGACTAATTGGATAACTTTGCATTAATCTTAATATCCTCGAACAGAAAAACGAAGTAAAAAATGAGTCGGATTGTACAGATTTTCATTCTAGCTAGTATACCAATACTGGCTTTCTTTCTAACTTCAATTATTTTCTTCATAGCTCGGTTTTATGTTTCAAATCGTGAAATAGATGAAAAGCACGATAAGTGCAAAAAGAATTAAGCTACATGATATTTAGAAAGGAAAAAATCATGTATATTGTAATCGAGATGCAGAACGGCGTCATCGGAAACAACGCTTGGGCTTATCCTACGAGGGCTGATGCTGAGGTTAAGCTCTATCAGGTTCTCTCGGAGGTTGTCAAGTCTTCTGTCGAGGTTCATACGGTGATGCTGGTTACTGATGAGGGCTTTGTTCTGGATACCAAGTGCTATAAGCATGAGCCCGAGCCGGAGCCTGAACCCACTCCTGAGCCGGAGCCTGAGCCAGAAGGCGAGACAGAGGATATTCCTGAGTAAATCACGATAACTCCAATACTTGTTAGTACAAGGAGGTGATTATGAGTAACACTGAAAATTTAGGTCTTAAGATTCCTACTCTTGCAGAGAAAAACATCCATACCACCTATGTCAATAACAATAGTATTATTGATGAAGCATATGGTCAGTATTTGGAGGATGCGGAAACCGCTCAAGAGAACATTGCTATGATTGAGAGCTCTACAGCTAAAAGCAATCATGCCATAGGAACATATTTCATGTTGGACAATGTCCTTCATAAGGCTACTTCAGCTATTGCTTCGGGTGAGACGATTGTGTCGGGATCGAATGCTACGCCTATAACCCTTGCAGAGGTTTTGACTTCTTTGAATACTGATATTACTGAGGCTCTAATTAATGCAAATAGTATGGCTACTTCAGCTAGAACTATTGCTAGTTCGGCTAAAACTACTGCTAGTACAGCAAATATTAATGCTAATACAGCAATTACAAGATTAGATAATTGTACTGTTGGATATACATTAGTAGATACACTGTCGGGTGTCACTCAACTTACTCATGCAGGATTATATCATTTCAACTCTTGTAATAATATTTGTTCCGAATTTACAGATTATGGTACTGGCGATTTTATGGGTTTATTGATGTCAAACAATTTTTATGCGAATAATGCCGGTTGCCGATACGGGACACTTATAATGACTTCTCCTCGATGGGGTTATCGTATATGGATAATTCGCATATGGGATGGAGCATTTAATAGTGCTAAAATGCTCGGGAGTTAATATAGTCACAAGAAAGGAGCCATTATGGATCCTATGTATTCGGTGGTCAAGATTATGGCCGTTCCGAATGAGGGTAAACCCGAGATTACGGAGGGCGCATAGTGGGCGAATTAGACCCAATAGTGATGCAGGTTGTGATTAGTGGACTTTTTGAAGTTATTGCTTTACCCATAGCAATATTCGTATTAGAGAAACTTATTGGGGCACGACTTGATAAGTTTGATCGCAAACGTGATGAAGCGCGTCATGTTCAGGCAGAGACTGCTCGCAAGGCTGTCGAACAGCGTGAAGCAGAGAGAACGATCATTCTTGCTATGTGTCGTACTATGTTGCTCAATAATTACGAAAAATGTGTTGCTAAAGGCTGTTATACAGTTGACGAGCGAGAAGTCTATCACAAACTGTATGAGGCGTATAAGAATGACGGTGGCAACTCGGTTATAGACGAGATAGCTCCTCGTATTCGTAGGCTTCCCCTTGAGCCACCGAAAAATAAGCCTACTGAAAAATAAGTAGGAAATCTCCATTCTTTGTTAAATACGGGCAATATGACACAGACTCTGTTGCCCGTATTTTTTCTTTTACTATTCACCAATTAGAAAGGAGTCCTACAATGAACAAGGATCCGCCTGAAACTAAAGTCCAGAAAATGGTTCGAAGAGCTGAAGAAATTGCTGCAGATCAACAATATGGATATTCTCAGAAACCGCCATCAGGACGATGGGGTCCGGATTTCGACTGCTCTTCACTAATGTATTACATAGCAAACTATGCTGGATATTCTGTCGGTATCGGAAGGGATAAGGTGAGGTTTACGGGTACTATGTTAAAAGACTTTGAAAAAGCAGGTTTCCAAATCCTTCCCTTCGCAAACGTTGGAATTTCAGATCTTAAAATTGGTGATATTCTTCTTAATCTAGCTCTCCATGCAGAAGTTTACGTAGGTGATGGGCAAAGCATAGGCGCTTTATCCAGTGAAACCGGCGAATATGTTGGAGAATCTGGTGATCAAACAGATCACGAAATAGAAAAGCATCCAGTTATAACTTTTGATAAAGGGTGGGATTATGTTCTCAGACCTCCTGATGATAACGATGAAGATTACGAAGATGTAGAGGAAGAAGGTGAAGAAGAGATGGCTATGAATTATGGACCTGTTAACCCGATGTCCACTCAACCATGGCAGAATCAACAACAGCCTTGGAACCAAAACATGGGATATTCTCAAGGCAATATGCCTCAACAGGGCATGAATGGTTACCAAATGCCCAACAGTCATATGGGTGGAGCTCAAGGTTATCAGGGAATGAACGGATATCCTCAGGGTAATTTAGGCCAAATGAATGGATATTCTCAAGCTAATGCCGGATATCCTCAAAGTAATAATATGATGCCCATGGGCCCTCAAGGTATGGATTCTGATCTGTGCTTTGTCATGGGTATCGAAGGAGCTAAAAATCTAAAAGGAATGCCTAATACTAGGAAGGCTGTGTTTGATGAAGACAAGCCTATTATGTATGTAGTAAGCTTCGATCATCAAGGAAACGTTAATAACCTCAATGTCTATCAATTTGAAGAGTGCTCGGAAGAGATGCCTCAACATTTGTCACCTCTTATGAACAATAATATGACTCAACCAATGCAAATGGGTGAGTATGTTACTCGTTCAGAACTTGAGGAGCTTAAGGAGATGATCGGTGATGCCAAATCCTCTAAACAACCGAATGGGTCAAGGAATGGGCAGCAATCAGGTTCCAAACTCAATGCCCGGACCAACTAACCCTCAAATGAACCAAAGTGGAGGACCTGGTGGATTGATTCAACAAATGATATTTAATCGTATGTATAATTCAAATCCACAATTTAGAGAGTTTGCTGATTCAATGAGGGGTAAAACCCCAGAGCAAGCTTTCCAAGAGCGAGGGTTGGATTATTCTCAATTTCAGAATATTAACCCCGCTCAAATAAAAAACATGTTAGGTTTCTAACAATACTAGAGAGGAACAGTCATGGGCGAGAATGGTGTTTTAGGCGGTGGAGGAATGTCTCCTGCTGATATGGCCGCAGTTCTTGGTGGAAATCACGGCTACGGCTATAACGATGGTTGGGGTGGTAATAACTCCTTCTGGATTGTAATTCTATTCCTCGCCATGATGTGGGGTGGCAACGGTTTTGGTGGCTGGGGTAATAACGGCTTCCAAAATGCCATCGGTTATGAGAATCTCGCCACTTCTAATGAGGTTCAGCGTGGGTTCGATAATCAGAATTCTATGGCTAACGAGCGTGAGATTCTTGCCTCGATTAACAGCAATGCTCTTCAGGGTATGCAGAATGCTAATCAGAATACTCAGTATGTAACTGGCATGCTTAATGATAAGTATAACGAACTCCAGCGCGACATTGCCGGAGTTGCAATGCAGCAACAGCAGGCTATGGCTCAGCAATCGCAGTGCTGCTGCGAGACGAAGATGCTCATCTCCGAGACGGCAGCCAATCAGCGCTACGAGTCCGCTATGCAGAACAACGCGATCCTTCAGGCGATTCAGGCTGAGGGTAATATGACTAGGCAGATGTATCAGCAAGATAAGATCGATGGTCTGCAGCAGAAGGTTCAGACTCTTGAGATGCAGAATGCCATGGCTGGTGTAGTGCGGTATCCCATGAGTACTGCATATAATGCTGGCTTCAATCCATTCTGCAATTGCGGAAACAACTGTCTGGGTATGGTAGCCTAATTTTTTATTAAAATGACAAGGTAAATGGTCTGGTTTAAAGTGCTTAAAACCCATCCGTGTGGACTAGGCCATTTGCCTCGTTTTTTTATATTTTGGGAAAATGCGTAAATTGCGGATGCCAATAAAGATAGACGTTCTCGCAAGACGTCTGGAGTGTGGCGGCTACTCGGCAGTCCCAAAAATATAGTACATTTTTACACCTCCTTTAATGATAGGACTATGTGAGTCCTACGGAACAAAGGAGGAAGCATGAAACCTTGGTATGCTATGAGCGAAAGTGTGCGAGGAATTCCGATGACTAGGTTTGTGGCTAGCTGGTACATTGGTGGCGGTTATCAAAATATTCATCAAGTAAGGAAATGGCTCAAGTCATTGATAATTGACGGAGAGCAACTTACTGATGAAGAAATCGAAGTAATCGCCCAGTGTATCGTTAACGGCAAGCTTGAACTGGAATCCTCAGCAAAACGTTTTCTTGCAAAGTAGCACCATTAGAGGGTTGAAATACACCCTCTTTTGTTTTTTATATTCATACTATGAAAGGAGACATCAATGTCTAGCGTTGGTCTATCTACTCCGTGGGTTAGCGAAGCTCGTAAGATTTATGCACTGTTCAATCGAGATCCGGAGATTGATATCGTCTACGATGATGACAATACAGAAGTCAAACTCTATGTGAATAATCCCATTAAAGCTACTGCTATGGCTAGTGTACTTCCTACTGAGAAGTCTTTTGGTAATGTTACATTGAAAATTACGATTATTCCAAGCAATGATGAAGGCTCGACCATTGATATTATTCGTCAGGTATTTGCGGGTAATCCTATTGTTACTGATATTATCGTCGATGATAGTCCTACGCAAGTCGGATTCAACCATGTATTGTTCGAGAATAATGTCGTTCAATATTTCAACGATTGTTTGAACGATCCGTTTGGTCTTGAGACTACACTCTACGAGAATCTAGCCCGTGATGTGCTGATTAATACTGACGGCGTATTCTTCAACACTGATGGTGACGAGGACTTTGAAATTTGGCCTTAGCGACAATGAGGTATCTTGGTCTCCTTTTATAGTATTATTCTTATTGTCCGCGTTATATTTATGGACTTCGATCTATCCATAAATAAAAAATATTTTTCAGATCGAAAAAATCCCCGGGTGGAAAAATCAAAACTCGATTTTGGAGGTAATAAAAGTGCTTGTTTTATCGAATACTAACGAACAAACTCTGGCTCCTGGTCAGTCTTGCACTTTTGATACTGTGATATTGCATACCGGATGCGGTGAATGTTATCGTCCTAATTCTGGAGCAGTCGGTCTTCGTGCTAAAAATGGTATTTATGAAGTTTCGTATGGCGCTAATATAGGGACGGCAACTGCTGGAGAATCCGCACAGTTGGCTATAAATGTTGACGCCTCCCCCTTGCTCGAAACAACTATGATATCTACTTCATCAGCGGCAGGAGACTTAAATAAGGTATCGGCTATGACCGCTGTAAGGACTTGCTGCTGTGGGATGAATAGCATAACAATTGTGAACACTGGCACTACTACCGTAACGATCGATGCACATGATTGCCTCTACATAAAGCGAGTAGCCTAGCAGATGGTTATTAATGTGCATGGCTATATGGATAAAGTAAATTAGAATACTGATAGAGGTCTTGTATTGAATCATTTCTTTACAAGACCTCTTTATATTTACGAAAGGAGATTAGCTATGAGTTATATTTCTAACGATTCGAATGGGTATGATGTTATTTTTAATCCGAGACATTACACTGAGGGTCGTAAATATGAACCTAGAAAAGTGATCGAAGATTGGAAATTGAATTTTTATCTGGGAAATGCTCTAAAATATATTGCTAGAGCAGGTCGAAAAGATAGTGCTATAGAAGATCTGAATAAAGCGAAAAAATATATTGATTTCGAAATAGAGCGTATTAGTAACAGCATTAGTAACACACCTAACTCAAACGATAATTATGATAATGTTGTAGTAGGCATTGAGGCATTCGACAACCCGTATGGGGCATCTGTACGACTTCTGTAGACACTATTGGAGGTAATGATTATATGACTAACCTATATCGCAGGAAGCCAGTGGTTGTTCATGCACGGAAAGTTACGACACCTACTACAATAAATATAGGAGGTTCTCCTGTTCTAATTAAACCGGGACATTACATTATATTGGACGATTATGGTCTATGTTCTGTATGTCCTGAAGAGATTTTCGAAGAAGAATATGATCTTATACCTGATGAATGGACTCCTACAATTATATAAGGGGAACTTATATGAAAAAATGTGCTGTATACACAGGATCTAGAAACATTTATGAAGATATGTTAATGTCTGCTAAGTCATTGATAGCTAATAGCGACGTTAATCAAATCTATTTTCTAATCGAGGATGATATTTTTCCATATGAGCTCCCAGAAACTGAAGAAGTAACCTTTACTGTAATGAATGTCAGTAATCAACGCTTTTTTCCGTTTTACGGTCCTAATATGGCTACTAAATTCACGTATTTCGCTATGCTACGCGGTGCCTTACCTAAGATATTTTCAGAATATGATAGAATCTTGTCTCTAGATTGTGATACGATATGCAATAGAGATGTTTCACATATCTGGGAACTTCCTATTGACGATTATTATTTTGCAGCTGCGATAGAACCTGCTAGATGTACTGGCGGTCTGATGTACACTAACGCTGGCGTAATGCTGCAAAATTTGAAAAAGCTTAGGGATAGCAAAACAGATGAGATTATTGATGTTTTAAATCGGCAACGCTTTTCATGGGTAGATCAAGACGTTATGAACTATCTATGTCAGGGATATATCTATGAAATGAATAGCGAATACAACGCTACCGAATTTACTAAGCCGGCTCAAAATCCTCGAATAATTCATTTTGCTGGATTAAAGCAAGATATTTGGACCCATCATCCTTTGGCAAAGAAATACCAAAATATGTCATGGACTGAGGTGTTTCGAAAAAGAGAATACAATTTAGCGTATCCAGATTAAGTTTGGAGATTATATGAATGGCATTGTTCCAGACTACGTATTCAATTATGCCGTTGGCTCGCTAAAAGAAGCCCAAGGGCGTATTAATGCGCTTCCCGAATCTAGGGAACGTTCTATAGCTAATACAAAAGTAGATGAAGCTATTCTATGGGTAGAGAAACTTCAGAAGGATAATAAGGCTGATGATTAAAATACTGATTGCGGTTCCGACTTTTGAAAATATTTGTCCAGAGACTTTCAAATCTATCTATGATTTGAAGAAACCAAAGAATTGCAGAGTGGATTTCAGGTACATACGAGGGTATGATTGTGCAAGAGCTAGAAATGAGATAGTTAATCTAGTTAAAAAGTCTAACTACGACTATGTATTGATGGTTGACAGTGATGTTATTCTTCCGGAGAATGCTTTGGTTTGTTTGATGGAAGATTCTCCAAATGTAGTTGTTGGCGCGTATCCTAGGAAAAGAGATCCATCAAAATCAGAAGTATTTGGGATCGAAAAAGCCGATTACTCGGATGAAAATCGTTTGCAGATTGATTTCTTGAAGAAATATATGTGCAATCGAATCGAAATTAGAGGCGCTGGAGCAGGCTGTCTACTAATAAAAGCTTCTATTTTCGACGAGTTAAAGTATCCGTATTTCAAATATGTGGTATATAACGCTAAAGGGTCTTTCCTTAGCGAAGATTTATATTTCTGTGAAGCTGTTCGCAAACTTAATTATAAGATCTATGTTGACACACGAGTCATTTGTAAGCATGTTGGAAGGAAGATCGTTGGGTAAGAGAATAGCTGTTACCGGTGGACGAGATTATGCTAACTATGACAAAGTTAAGGAAGTGTTTGATATTTATCAAATAACTTCAGACGATACTATTGTAGAAGGTGGGGCTAGTGGTCTAGATCTTCTATGTGTTAAAGAAGCTTATAAACGTGGTATCCCCGTAGAAGAGCATTTGCCTAATTGGAATGATCTAGGTCGACGTGCAGGACCAATGCGGAATAAAGAAATGATGCAAAGCGGAATAGATTATCTAATTGCTTTTCCCGGAGGGGCTGGAACTAAAAACTGTATCCGAGAAGCATATAGAAATAATGTTCCTGTATATAGAGTGAGAGAGTGAGATAAGAAGAAAGGATTGATATGGATGCCTGCAACTTCAATGCTATCCAATCATTTAATTCCGAGTATGTTGTACAACATCATGGTGTTAGAGGCCAAAAATGGGGCATAAGACGGTATCAAAATGCTGATGGTAGTTTAACTGAAGAAGGTAGGCGCCATTATGGTATGGGACCTACAAAACGTATAGCTCCTAACACAATTGAGAAAATAAAATCTGGTGCCAAAACAGGTGCAATAGTTGGAACAATACGAGGTGCTATAGAAGGCGCCGCTATGACCAATTATGCTTTGGCATTTGGAGCTAATCCTGCTGTAGCAGTAGGTCTCGGGGTTGGTTATTATACGGGACGACTGGTTCGCGGAGTTTTAGTTGGAACTGCCGTAGGAACTATATGGGGAGCTAAAGATACTAGTGATGGTAAAAAATACATAAGGGAACATGATGCCAAACTAAATGAGATGAAATACTCTAAATTAAAGGAGTAGCAAATATGTATATAGTATCTAACGATCTCCAACATCATGGTATCTTAGGCCAAAAATGGGGTGTAAAAAATGGTCCTCCTTATCCGTTAAAAGGTGGAGATTATACTAGAACTAAACAACGAGCTATAAAAGAGACTAGAAAAAGTAAGTACAGTAGATATAACAAAAAACATTTTGATCAGATTATTAAAGAAGGTACTGACTTACAAACACTAGCTCGAAATCCTCAACGTACTAAAGATACCGATATGTTCTATGCAGCCTATACAAAGGCTGATAAAGATCGATATAATGCATTATTTAATCATAAAACACCTCAAACTTTATACGATGAAAATGGTAATTCTATAGGAACCGGTAAGACATATAAATGGGCTATAGAAAATAAAGCTACTAAAGACATAAAGATAGCCTCAAGAGATACTGGTGCCAAAGCAGTTATGAATCTTTATGAAAATAATAGAGATTTTTACAACTTTGTGAGAGATCCTAAAAGGCTAGCGTCTTATCTCCATAGTATGTATGTTCCAGATGGAAAAAAGTACAGAAAAGTTTTATCAAAATTACAAGACCCTGAGTATACGCCTACGGATAAAGATCTGCTTAATCTATATGATATGGTTAACTGTGCTATACCTAATCAAAATAAAGATGTGGTGACTCAAAGAGCTAAATTGTTTACAGCTCTTAAGAAAGATGGATATGGTGCAGTATTAGACATTAACGATGCAATCAATCATCCTCTTGCATCGAATAGTCCAGTTATTGTATTTGATCCATCGGCTTATATATTAAAGAGGGCCAGACAGACTACTATGGTTGACGTGGCTAAATCGAAAGTTACTACATTTGGTCGTTATACGCTTGGTATTTATAATGCATAATTATATTAGGAGGGATTATGTTTAGTGATGATACATACAATGCGCTTAAGTGGGTGGCTCAATATTTTCTGCCGGCTCTTGGTACTTTATATTTTACTCTTTGCAGTATCTGGGGATTGCCGTACGGTGAGCAAGTCTTGGGTACGATCACTGCTGTTGATCTCTTCGTTGGCGGCTTGCTTGGCATTAGCAAGCGTAATTACACAGGGGATGGGACTATGATCGTTGATACGAGCGATCCGGAAAAAGATGTGTATCGTATGGAATTGAATGACGAACTTGATAATTTGGCTAATAAGGATTCCATAACTTTTAAGGTTAAGTACGGAAAGCACATGAAAGATACTACGGAATAATATCTGTACAATGGCGATTTAATATTAGGAGGTGACTATATATGACTAGATATGTTTATGTTATAAAAAATACAAGCCATTCATATAATACATATAATAACGAATTATATCATTTTAACTTTAAATTTCCGGATATTAAATTGCCTGATATAAAACTTCCAGATATAGGAAAAGCTGTTAATGATTTTGGTAAAGGGGCGTCTAAAGCATTAAACGACACTGGCAAAAATATTGCCAAAGGTTTAAATGACGCTGGTAAACAAGTATCCCAAACCGTAACTGGAACATTGGGTGGATTTACTGGAAGACAATGGAAACAACATAAATGGGTAGCTCGAAAAAGAGATAAAAACGGTAAATGGATATATGATTATGGAAATGGTTTTCCAGGAGAACGAACTTTAGGCAGTATAGGAACTGACAATGATGTTAATGTAACCCCGGATAACGATATTAAATTGTATGCTCCATCACCTCTTAGAAAATTCTTAACTCCCTTAGTAGGACTTGGAAAAGCATTAGTGGGTACTACAATGGAAGATAGCATAGAAGGTGGAAAAGAATTTTTAGGTGGAATATCTGAAGCACTAAAACAGATGGAAGCAAGTGCTCTAAAATTTGGTACAGAAAAAGACTCTACTGGACTCAATCGAAAAAGAAGTGATCAAGGAAGAGAATTTGACTTAAAACATGCTAATCCGGGATACGATAATAAAGATGGTGGAAGTCAAAGCAATTGTCCGTGCTGTAGTGTAGCATATGATATGCGACGTAGAGGATACGAAGTAACTGCTAAACAAACCATGAAAGGTCTCCCTGAAAATCAAATCGCTAGTTTTTATAAGAATCCTAAAATTCATGAGATAACTTCTAATCAGGGCGTTTATGTTACTGATCGTACTACAGTACCCGATTATGTTAGCCAACGTAGTCAAAATTTATCAAGAGCAGTAGAAAAGCAATTTAAAACAGAGCCTGACAACACTAGAGGTCTAGCATATGTAGAATGGAATGCCGGAGGTGGACATATATTCGCGTATGAAAAAGATCACGGTGTAACCAAATTTTATGATGCACAAAGCGGTGAAGTTCTTGATATTTCTGATTATGTCGATCAATCAAGTGAATTCCGTTATTTTAGAACCGATAATCTTGAGCCTAACTATGAACAAGTTAAGAAGGTGGTCGAATAATGACTGCTAAAGCTAAATTTAATGCAACTAATGTTCTGAATGCTTTTGCTAAATACTATCCAATGCTCAAGCCGAAAGCAGTATACTACCTTCCTGATGGTTTTCTGATATATGCTCCAATGGTAGAAAATGGTACTGATTATGGCGATCCATATTATCGCATGGATGTCAAGTTTACGACAGCCCAACCATTTAATATGAGAGATCGAAAACAAATGTTTGCTGCTTTTAAAGCAGGACCTATATGGGAAAAATGAGGTGCGATGATATGGAGTATTTAGTCCATCATGGTATAAAAGGACAAGAATGGGGTGTACGCCGCTATCAAAATAAAGATGGCAGTTTAACTGAAGAAGGTAGACGTCGATACGGTTATAATAAATCTGGCATATCTGAAAATACTAAAGAGCGAATAAAGCAGGGTAGTAAAATAGGCGCCGCAATAGGCAGCGTTGTAGGAACTGGTGCGGCAGGCCTTACCCTTGGAACTCTTGGGTTTCAAGCAGCTATGCTTGGTGTGAGTTTAAATCCAGCAGGAGCTGTCATGTTGGGAGGATCCATAATAGCAAGTTATGCAGCTTCCGGTGCTCTACGAGGTACACTCGTTGGAGCTATATATGGTTCTACTGAAACCCGAGCTGCTCGAAAAATTTTAAATAATAAGAATAATACGGATGTCAAAATGAAAGACCTAAAAGAATCATAACAGTGATTGATATCGTTTTTATACACTCTTTAATAGGATAGTCTATAACGAAAGGAGACGTTATGCTTAAATTGCCGGGTAAAACAGCGGCAAATGAACAAACCCTATTGAAGGAGGAGGTTACACGATTATTGCAAGTTATGCGTGACAATGATGTAAACTCACCGGACTACGCGAATGCATTCGTTCGTTACAAGGAAATTCATCAGGAACTTCTCGCAGAGAAGAAACTGAAGGAACTCCGACGTGGACGGATATTTGATGCAATTGTAACCGGCGTGCTATTCATTGGCACCACCACTGTAGATTTGTGGACCCCCATAACTTCAAGATGGGGTTCATCGTTCATGAACCGCTTTCATTACAAAGGCGATAACATGAACTTCTAAAGTATTAGCTATCCTAGGGAGATGCTGTGTTTTTACATGGCATCTCTTTTTTTCGAGGAGGTAACTATGTGGTTATCCCATCATGGTGTTAGAGGACAAAGCGTTTAAAAATGTACAAGAAGCTATAGAATGGTGCGATCGATATGTAAGCAAATCCATAAAAGAATTAGAATGGATAGCTGATAGGAACAACATAGCTTCTATTAATTTGGGAAAGAAATATGGATTCGTTGAAGATGATCCAAACAAGCATGGACATAATTGGACAGATGACTGGTCTGAAGAATATGCTATAATGTATAGACCTGTGAAAAGTAAGAAATAGGAACCCTTATGTCACAAACGGAGCATGATTTACAAAGAATGCGTGATAAAGAGCGCTTAAATTTTCTCAATAAAGAGATACGTAGTATTGTTCGGGATATTCAGAATTTGAATCATTCACTTCATTTTAAACAAATCGAGAGATCTAACATAGAGTATCGGTTGTATCATTCAAACGATTCGTCGGATTCGTCTGTATAAGTGGGGGAAACTATGGATAATTTGTACTATAACGCAAACGCTATAAACTCTTATAGTTCACAGCATTCATTATATCATCATGGTGTTAGAGGACAACGATGGGGATATCGTCGTTGGCAAAATGAAGATGGTACTTTAACGACTGCTGGTAAAGAGCACTATCGTAAAGGATTACCAAAAGTAGCTAAAAATTTACGAGAAAACAGCGTAAAGAAAGCATATTCAAAAGCTAGTAGTGCGATAGGGTCTCTTAGAAATGCTGAAAAAGAGACCATGAGATTAAATAAAAAGATGGGTGATATTTCTCCAAAATTAGATGCTGCCACAAGAGACATGCAATTGAAGTCTCATAATCTTAGCACAGAGATGGCAAAAGGTGAACGCAGTCTATTCGGAAATAAGTCAGCTATTAGACGAGCGGAACGTGAGTTAGCAAAAAGTAAGAAAAAAGAAGAAGCTGTATCCGACGAATTCTTAGCAATTAATAATGATATTTTAGCATCAAAAGTCAACGAGGATAATCTTAAAGCAAGCATGCAAACTGCTAGAGAGAAAGCAAATAAGAAAGCACTTAACTATATTAAACGTTATGGTTCTGTTGAAATGAAAAACTTAATGGATAACGACAGTGAATTTAAGAGAAATGTCACAAATATCGAAAGTGAGCAAAAATACAAGTATTACTTTGAGTAATTTAGTAAAGTGTTATATTTTATAAAAACTGAAACAATAATATACGTTGTTTCAGTTTTTACATATATTTTCATTTTTTCACTTTCCTTAATAGAGTTACATTTCTATTAAGGAGGATATATGGTATACTTTGTGGCATTAATAGTAATGGTCGCGTTAATAGTTCTGATTGGTGTATCAATCTATCTATACATAGATTGGTGCATTTACAACTATTTAATAGATCATGGCTGGTCTATTAATGCGCAATCGGTTAAATGGACATTCAAATATAGGAAATGAGCTTTTGAGAAAGGATTGAAAAAGTCCTTTCTCTTTTTATTTTTTACGAAATCGTACTTGACTTGCTAAGGATTGGAATATGAAAAAAGTATATGAACTAATCCGACTTGAAAACTCAAACTATGCGGGAAGAAAGATATTTAGTTCTAAAAAGAAAGTTATCGAATATTTAGACGAACTTGTTTTAAAATATTGTACTACAGCCAAAACGGATATTCGTGTTGAATTGTATAGATGGGGCGTAACAGTTCAGACAAAAAACAAGTACATGTGGACTGTAAATGAAATAGAAATAGATCCCGATATTAATGTTAGCACAAATGTGATACATGAAACTATAGACTTGTTTTAAAAACAATGGTATTTATATTTTTACACATCCTTTAATAGATTCATCTATGAAAGGAGAGTACTATGCAGAAGTCGTCGAACGATGTTTTGGAATCAATTAAAAAGGAGGCATATGCAATAAGGAGAGAAGCTATTGGTTTTAGTATGCTCTCATCAGATAAGGATAAAGCGAATGAAGCTCTTAAAATAATGCATGATATGGCGACCGTAATAGCACAAATTGATATGATGAAATGACCCATCAGAAAGGACTTGTAGATATTTTACAGGTCCTTTCTTTTTTACACATTACTTAATGAGAGGATTAAAGGCAGTGAAGAGCGGAGGCCCTGGGAAGGGAACAGCCCGGGAATCGAGGCTAGACTCTATATGAGTGATCTCTTTAGAATTGACGAATTCTAAAGACCATGAGCCGGACGGAAGTATCGTCGTCTTGATCCTCGTATCCATGTACATTATTTATTTTTTTTCAAAACTAAAAATTCTCCGGATGAAAAAATTGAAATGCGAATTATATTTTTACACATCTTTTAATGAAGGGCTACATTCAAATGAAAGGAGAAAAAATGGATTTGAATGTTGCAGATGTTCTCAAGGTCGAGAAGACCAATGTGATGTCGAAGATCAAGAGCTTGAAGGGAGGCGTCCAGTATTGGATGAGGGAGAAAGAAATTGTCGATCGGAGACTCGAAGAACTCATAAAGGAGTTCAACGAGGTCGTCAAGGATCGCAAGTATATTCAGTCCAATCTGGCCTCTTGTCAGGCAGATCAACGAAAGACGGTCGACTACTTTGAGAAGCTCAACAGGGCCATTGCGGCTCTGGAAGATTTGGAGGAGTAGCTCGTCGAAAGGACTTGTGGATATTTTACAGGTCCTTTCTTTTTTATGGTATTACATTTTTTATACATTGCTTAATGAGGTGGTATAGATATTTATGGAAAGGAAAAACCATGAAAAAGTTTATTGCTATCGCTATCATCATAAGTGTTTTGGTGAGCGTGAGCGCGTTTATGATGAATACCGTTTCGGATTCAGACGTAAGCGGTGTCACGGAATATCGAGACAATGTAATGTTAGTGATGACAAGAGACGAGTATGATTGGATGACATTCACAAAATATACACACGTCATAGGGGATCGATATGTAAATAATGGATTCGTAGCACTTTGCGGAAGTGGAAACACCACAGCGGAATCGTTTGAGTTCGCATGGGAAGCAATTTCGTAATATTGCTGAAGATTGATATTTTTACATATCGATCTTCTTTTTTCCACCTCATTATATTTTTTACACATTGCTTAATAGGTAGCAATCCGGCTACAACGAGTTAGGAGGAACAATGACTACTAATGACATGGACTACATCTGCACGGTGCTAGACGATGTGTGGGAACCGCTTGAGACGGCTATTGGAAATGTTGAGATTATTCAGCTACACATAGAAAGTGGTGATATAGTCCCGCCAAACATGGATAAGGCGTGTCTCAAGGCTATTCATGACAATCTCGTCAATGCCCATACCATGATGCAGGCCTATTGGACGGAATTGAAAGCTCGTCAGCAAGAGTAGCTACCTAGGGGACGCTCTTTTACAGGGCGTTCCATTTTTACACATTACTTAATGAAGAGGATTGGTAGAGGTTAAGATCCAATCTAATAAACCTAGAGATGAGGGATATAATTAAAGGGGAGGCGCCTAATAATACGGCGTTGCGTGAAGGACTGAAAACCCGGTGTTCAGGTCTACGGGTCTGAACTTGTATGAGTATGAAACAAGACTTAGCCGAAAGGGAACCGTAAATATTACCCTATTCCGTATGGATTAACTGCTCTAGGACTCTTCTTTATTTTTTATTTCGTTTTTACACTTTGCTTAATAGGGATACATAGAAAGGAGAAACTATGAAGAACACTAAACGTACGCTGAGAGCTTCAGAAGCCGAGAGGATTCGTAGCCTTCTCGAAGATATCTACATTGATATCTCAATCAAACGAGCTATCACTGTCTCCGAACGTTGGGATGATCCCGGCGACTACGAGAGAGACACTGAAATCATCGAGGATTGCGATAAGCAATTATGTGACATTGAGAAGGCTATTGAGCCTCTTGGTGGTCTGGATAAGCTGCGTGTGGATTCAAAGGTTTACGAATACCTGTAATCCCTTAATGAAAAGATTTGTGGATATTTTTACAAATCTTTTCATTTTTACACCTCATTATATTTTTACACGTTGTTTAATAGGATCTATAGAAAGGAGAAATATGATGGTAAACAAAGACTTCGGATGGATTGGAAACTTGAAGAATACTAAGAAGGTTCCTATCAAAGTGAAGTTTCCAGATAAGTTGAACACTAGTATTCTAATTGGCGTAGGACTGGTTGAAGTGGGAATAATATTTCTAGGTTCACGAAATATTGCGAAACGGATTGTAAGCAGTATTGTAGTGAATACTGGAGTCGCACTGACTTTATACGAAATGTTCTACAAAGGAGCTAACCAATTTATGAAAGCGGAAACTGAAGCTCAGATAGAGCTTGGTATTCTGGATGGTAAACCCGAAGATTATATATTCTGACATAGATTCGCTATAATCGAACTGTCTTTTTACAGGCAGTTCTTTTTTTTTACATCATTATATTTTTACACTTTGCTTAATAGGGATACCTAGAAAGGAGGAACCATGACGGTAGGAGACGTTATCAAATTAAATGAAGGATTGGATATAGTACTGGAGGTTCATTTTACTGAATATAGAGTGTTATATGGACATACTGTATTGGCGCATGTTACAAAAACTAGTGCGTTTGACTCGTTGAATCCTTATAAGGATAGAATTGTTAAATACGTTTATTGTAGAAACAGGTTAGCACCAATATATGATCTTTTGACAACTATTAATCATAAAATAAATTGTTCTGGTAAAGTTATTCAGCTATATATTTAGTTTGATAATCGAAGGCTGCTTTTACAGAGCCTTCTTTTTTACACATTCTTTAATGAAGAAACGCTCATATACTACGAAAGGAGAATATTATGAGCATGACAGTTAGGTTTACAAATGCAACGACAGTACTACTGATAACGTCGATAGTGACAGCACGTTTCATGGCACGAAAGTTCCCAGTTGCGGGAGCTACCATAAGCCTCGGAGCGTTCACGGCTGCGGGTATTACTTCTGTAGCAGCCCTAATTGCATCATTCAAAGAGTTTTAGCGTTTCTTATGAAAGAGTCTTTTACAAGGCTCTTTCATTTTTTATACCTCATTATATTTTTACACGTTGTTTAATGAGGTTAGGTACTATGAAAGGAGATTTTATGAGTGCTGTGTACGTTTTATATGTTTGTAAGAACGTTACGCATTTTAAGGATCCTGATAGTTATACAAATTATGGAGAAAGACCGCAACATGAGATATTTGGAATTTATTCTAGTAAGAAGAGAGCCAAAAAGAATATTGAGGAAGCTCTAGCGGATAGACTTTATAAAGAAAAGTGCTATATGCATGAGCTTGGACGGCAATTGGTTTCTTCTAAAATAGAAGAAAATAGTCCAAAATCTAGGTATAAAGGTTTTAAGATAGAACTTATAACTATTGGAAGAGACCCTGATACGTACGAAAAAAAGATATTTAAAGATCGTATATCATGGCATTGCTACATAAGGAGATATGTAGTAGACTAACCAATTAAAAGTTAGAACTCATGTTTTACATGGGTTCTTTCTTTTATATTTTTACACTTTCTTTAATAGAGTTGGAAAATACGAAAGGAGTAGTATGGCTTATATCGAATATGGAGAATTCGTTAATGAATACGGAATAATTGAGAAGTATGTGAGAAAAGAAATAACCAGCTACAAAACAGGCCATGTATATTTAGGTTCGGCTTTTGAAACGTATTATGATTGCGGAAATTGCGACGGAGGACGTTGTCATATCTGTAAAGATAAATACGAAGTTATAAAATATGCTCAGCCTGTTGAAGATGTTACTGGCGGATCTATTCAAAAAGTTCTCAATCGTAAAGTATTCAATAATGAAACAGATGCTATTGAATACTATAAGATGTTATAATCCACTCTTGAAATGCTTGTGATATTTACACAGGCATTTCTTTTTTACACAGCCTTTAATGAGGTGAGTTATTAAATATAGAAAGGGGAAATAAATGGCAGAATTTAAAAACGATCTAGGATTAAATCCTTATGATTGTGTATACCAAGGATGGTGCATAATTTGCTTTGGCACTCCCGATAAAAATACTATAGAGCAATTACCTGACTGTTTTCCATATGTAGTGGGGGTACTTGATAGTAAAATAGAGGCTATCAATATCGCTAAAACAATGAAATCAATTGGAAAAAAGAAGTATGGTAAAAATTATACATTTATAGTACAAGGTGTGGGAATAAGTGGCAAATGGCCTATTATTGGATTGGACAATGAGGTTTCAATTCGTGGATTTTTTGGCGATGCCGATCGAACCGAAATAGTTATTTAAAACTCAAACATTATACGGGTGGGTGGTAGGCATTATTACATTTTTTATATTTTTTACACAGCCTTTAATGAGGTTAGTTTCAACGAAAGGAGATGCTATGGTTGTATTTGTGGTAACCGAATCGTGTTTTTGGTATATTGATGCTGAAGTACATTCGATGCGTACGACGGTGGATAGAGTATTTTATAGCTTCGAATCTGCTGAAGAATATATTCTTGAGACTATTCGAGCTAATCATTTGACTCTGTCCGACGATCAACCAGAGGACTATCGTTATGTATGCAATACGATATCTAAAATCGAAGGAGAAGAGACCCATGAATACAAAATAACCAAAAAATACGTTTGCGACTAACTTCCTACATTATACGGGTGGGTGGTAGGCATTATTACATTTTTTATATTTTTTACACAGCCTTTAATGAGGTTAGTTTCAACGAAAGGAGTATGTTATGAAAGAAATTATTACAACCATCAAGGTAATGGAAGATGGGCAGGAAGTGTCTGATACATTAAGGAACGCGGTATTGGAAGCTAGGGCTGAGTTATGTGATATAGTAAACGGAAAAGGAGGAGCTATCGAGAAGTACAATGAGCTCACCGACATGTTGTTGTTCGATACAGCAGATGACGATGAATACATTGATATTTACGAAAAGCTCTCCAACATCTGTTGGACTAAATTACTAAACAGAAAGGGCTATCCGTATACTGTCATTAACGAAGTAATGTATCAGACAACGAATCTCATGTATTCATTGACGGGTGTACATTATATTACAAAAATTACTATAGCGAAGAAACAATAACCTCTTGGGGACGCTCTTTTACAGGGCGTTCCTTTTTTACACATCCTTTAATGAGATGGCAAACCTTTACGAAAGGATGTAAAAATGGAGTTCATTATATTTGTAATCATGACGATCGTTATGGCGTCGACCATGATGACCATGTTTGTGGATTACGATGAACTGAACGAAATCGGAATTAATTTAGGGAGGTGACCTATCGGGAGAAGGGATTTACAAATCCTTTCTCTTTTATATTTCAATTTTTACACACCTCTTAATGAAATGGCTCTATTCTAGGATGGAGCAATTGAGTCTTGGGAAAACAGTAAGATGGGCTACGGCTTAGGTGACCGGAGGTACAGTATAGGATAAAGGATCCTAGGGGACAAGAGGTATGTGGTTATTATACTAGAGATAATCGGCATATTGGACTACCCTGGCTAATCTACGGAGGTACAGATTAGACCGCTGAGACTCGTATGAATATTCAGGAAATATAATTAATTATATTTTTTTTAATTTTTACACGTTCTTTAATGAAGTCACAACTACGAAAGGAGACATCATGAAAAAGTTTTTTGTTGTTTTGGCTATCATCGTTTCTGTATGGGGTATCATGACAATATCGGATTTGTATGATCCTGCTAAGAAAGAGCAGGAAACATATGGTACCATATGGTATGGACGCTCATACGGAAACGTGAGAGTTAAACAAAAAGAAACTAACAAGTATTATATTTCGGTATGTTGGACTGATGAGGAAGGCAATATAGATTCTTTTGAAGAACTAGGGCCGTACGAGAAGGAATACGTGACCTCGGGGGTCAAAAGAGGTATACGTATACTAGAAAGTAAGTAACTAGTTTTCGAAAGGTACTTATACAGTGCCTTTCTCTTTTTTCAATCCAAATTTTTCCCGGGTGGATATTTCAGAGTTCAATTTTTACACATCCCTTAATGAAGGTGGCGCTCGACGAAAGGAGAAGCGATTATGAGCGTAACAAAGTTTCACGCAGCAACGGTGGTTGAGAAGCAACTTGAACCGGTTGTGAAGGAATATCTAAAGCAGATTCCTGGAGGCAAAGTCGTTGACGTACATACGTCTACGTTTGAGGAGGTAGCGAACACAGTCTCAAACGGGTATGTACTCGCGAAATTCCATGAAGCGAATGATATTTACATAACAATCGTGTTTGAGTACGCGATTTCAGACCCCAATGACTTCGTGGCTGACTTACTGTCGCCCATCAAGTATATGGCGATGTAGCCACCCTAGAGAAGAGTTTTTAAGCTCTTCTCTTTTTTATCAAGAATGACTGATATTTTTAATTTTTACACATGCTTTAGTGAAGAGGCAGAAAGGAGAAAAATATGAGTGAGGTTGAGGTTCTCGACAAGGTCGGAGCTGTCGGTTATGAACTAGGTCATGTTTGCGGATATTCCATTGCTACAGCGATTGAGCTGATCGGAGGATATGTGTTTTTCGTATCATTGAAGAATGCAAATCCTATAATCCGATTTGGGTCAACTGTATTGGTAGCGACTGGAGTAAGACATGCATCATCTAAGGGACTTAGAAAACTAATTGATTTGCTTGATAAAAAGAAAGAAGAAATCGAAAACAGCTAAACGAATATTCATAGTAACATTCTACATGCCTCTTCAATTTTTACACACTACTTAATGAGAGGAATGATAGTTTAATTGGGAAAACGCTTTATAGAGTTATAGGTTCAAATCCTGTTCATTTCTTTTTTATTTTTTATTAGTCCTTAGAAAGGATGGTTTGAAATGTTTGTTATAGTGATGGCATTGTGTAATGACGAAGAAATTGTTAACATAGAGCATGCTTATGGCCCTTATTCTTCCCTATACACAGCCAGAGATGCATTGCGTAATATAGCAAGTATTTATAGGCGTTTCCCAGACGATATGAAAGTTTACGTATGGTCAAATATGGATAGTCTGCATGTTGAAATTAACCACTATGACAAGGTCGAAAGGGCTATGGATGTAAGAACTTTGGAATACTGTATAGAAGAAATTAGTGATATATTGACCGATACTACGCCAGACAAGATAACCTCAGTGATGGAATCTTTGGATGGTTATCAGTATTAGTTTAACGCTTCATTGATGTTTAATTAAGGAGTTGAACCTTTGCTAATGTGGGAACTAATAGTACCTGTAGCGAAGTCCAAGCGTGACGACTGGTTGGGGTAGTTCAACATTAATCTAATAGGCGGGGATTAGATTTATATTTTAAAGGATTGAAATTTATATGAGAACGAACAACCTGTATAAAGATACTATTGCCATGCATGATGAATTATATAATGGTGAAGTACTTCGCAAACTCAAAGAAGAAAAAGATATTAGTGTAACAGCACTCAGTCGTTTGACTGGTCTATCTCGAACAGTAATATATAGAGCATTCGAGAATCAATCTTGTAAATCATATCGTTTGCTAATCAAAATAGCCTTAGATCATCCAGATATATTACTAGTTAAGAATACATTAGAGAATTAAGCTCAACAGAAAGAGAGAAATATTATGAAGTTGGTTATTAACACAGATTTCGGCGGATTTGGTATTAACTATGAAATTGCAAAAAAGTATGGATTATATGAATGCGATGATATTCATACAAATGAGAAGCTAATCGAGCTTATAGAATCCGGTATTGATTGCAATGATGACTGTTCCGAATTGTCAGTGGTAGAAATTCCTGATGAAGCTACAGACTATTATATTGAGGAATATGACGGAGCAGAAAGTGTACTATATGTACTAGATGGTAAGATACATCATTTGTAAAAATTAGTTTACACAAACTGATATTTCTGATCGAGAAGGAATTGAAAAATATATGAAAGAAATTAAACGGAAAATGGTCGATTTTATAGACGACCATCCATATATTGCCTCTATAATCGGAGCAATATTAGTATATTTGGCTGTTGTGGCAGCTCTGGGTTTGATAGTTTTTATTTTATGGCTAGATAGTATTTCGAAAATCGCAAGTGCTGCCGTTATTCTTTTTCCATTACTAGTGATATACATTAAATGTGTAATCGATCCGTAACATTCCTCTTAATTTAATGGTAATTGAACATAAGGAAGATACCATCCGAGTACATCGGCTATAAGGACTATGAAAAAAAACTATAGAATTACTTGATAGGCTTCCAGTTAGATATATGCTTCATCGTCCCGGACGAGGACTATCTAGCGATACCGGTTTGTTTGTTGACGTGATAGTTCCTAAAAAGAACTGATATTCATCTGAATAACTACTATAGTTTAAGAAAAGGAGAACGTTATGGCTACACTAAGATTTAATGACGGAAAACCAATTACTGTCGAGCATTTGACTACAACACCGAAACCTGTCAAGTTTGTCAAGGCATACCAACTAAAAACTACTCCTGTAGAAATTCTACGCTATCCAACTGACGAAGACTGGGAGCGTTGTAAGATGCTCGCGATGAATACTATTGGCAAGCAATGGTCTGGAGTTGTCTCGGATAAGTGGAAGCATCAAATTCTACTAGCGGGTCACAGTCCAATTCGTACACTCATGTTTACTATTAAGATGGAAATACCGTATTACATTAGTACTTGCTTTGTTCGGCATAAACATGGCGTTGAGCATTATGTCAGCAGTCAAAGAAATGATAGACAAAATAAATATGATAGACGAAAGGCGCCTCAAGATTCTGTTGTCACACATATTATGGATGTAAATGCTCAAGAATTGATGCAAATAGCTCATATGCGATTGTGTGGTCAAGCTACGGAAGAGATGCGAAAAATAACTCAAGATATTTGTCAAGAAGTTATTAAAACTAATCCTGAATTTAGAAATTTTCTAGGACCAAAGTGTCTTGCTGAAAATGGTATAGTAAAGTGCAATGAGTTTAAATCATGTACGGATCCACTTGAATATTTTCCTAATTATTCTTAATATTACTAAAAATTTAAGGAAATTATTATGAAAACTATCATCAATATAAAGAATAAAAAAGCCACGGTTATAAAGAATACCGCAAAAATGTCTCATACATCGTTATCGTCTATAATTACAATAAAAGACGCCGAAATTTATATTGGAAAATTACCATATAGTAGTCATAGTGTATGGGCATTCAAAACTACTAGCGCCAACAAAAATAGGTTAAGCGATATGTTTGGCAATCGAGTTTTTCAATTATCGATAATTAAAGATGGTCTATTTCCAACTTTAATTCATCTAGATAAAGGTTCCATTGATTATGATACCTTTGTCGATTTGTTTAAACAAAAGAAGATAGCTGTAAAAGAAATTAACACAGAACTCAGAGAACATTCTACATCATATCATCCTCGTGGATTCGTTGCTAGTAATCGAGCAATTGATATTTATTGTGAATCTATATCTGACTAATTTTACACGTCCCTTAATAGGGTAGAATCTATTTAAGGAGGAAAGATGGATTTTAAAAACAAATTCACAAGAGCTAAGACCACTGTATTTTATGGTGCGAAAAAGCTCGGTCAGAATATAGGCAATGTAGCCCGATCGTTCGGGTACTGGGTTTTGGAGAATCCGGCAGAGGCGACAGCTGTTATTGTGCCTATTGGTATTGCTGCGATGCGTTCAAGTCAAAGCTTGATTGTATCTCATCGTATTAATAAGCAAGACAGATTGGCTCGATGCCGGATTTACGATCGCAGTCTCGGTACGTATTGGACATTAGATAGACCATTGTCTAAGAAAGAAATGGCCAGTTTTTCAACCATGAAAAAGAGTGGTAAGAGCACTTTTGAAGCGCTTAGCCATCTTGGCAGAATTTAAGATTTAAACCGAAAAGATTGGAGTCTTTTACAGGCTCCTTTCTTTTTTAGAAAGGGTAATGTATGTTCAATGAGTCGAACGAACGGCTTGATTTAAAAACTTTTTCATATAATTACAACCATCGACATGATGAGATTAGTCCAAATTATATTGCTGTCGACGCTGAGAATGGAATAAATACTATAAAAAAGAATAACACTATAAAAATTTATCTAGTCTGTGATGAAGATTATTGCGGTTGGAGTATAGTTTTAAAAGGCTTTACTAGTCTACAAAAAGCTTTTGATTATGCTACTGATGTAGTAATGGAACGTAACACTAAGTACAATAGAGATTATATACGAAAAATTATAGAACACCGTTATACCAAAGGTGATGTAATACCTGATCTGTTTATCTATACTGATTATTTTGATATGGATTACGATCGCTATATAACGATAAAAGAAATTAATGTTGATTAATTTGATATTAAGGATGGGATAAATACTATGGATATTCGCATAACACTGGACAAGAATACTTCTTTTAACCTAAATGTCGATTCCTACGAATACACTGTTTGCGGTGATTTCAATAGACTTGGAAATGGATTCTTGGAAGTTAGCAATGTGTATCCTCTAGATGAGCAATTTAAGTACGAGTCCGAGCTATACCGACTTGATCCTTGCCGTGAAGAAAAACAAGAATCAAACATTTCGAAACATCCCGGTAGACCTTTCGGTCGTATCTATCCATATCGCTTTTGGAGTGGAAAGCGTAACACCAAAGTTTGGTTGTGCGACGGGGGCATACGCAAAGAAATTGATATCTCAAGTCTTTCTAAGATATGTGGCCTTTATCGAGTTGTACATGTTGATATTCGGCTAAATACTTATAAGTTTAACATAGACGGTTATGATGACACCCAACGCTTGGACATTATGGATATTTATCTGGCTGAGAAATAAAACTTGAATGGGATAAAAATGACTAAAACAGCAGAAAATGAAAATCAGACTATGTTTGAAATAGTTATGCGTATTCAAGATAAAGAAAGTTCTGATTACGAGTGCCCATTCGAAGCTAAATTTACAAGCAGAGAGATTGCCGAAGCAGCCTTTAACGCCATTCTTGAACGTAGAGCGTTTTGGAATGATCTTATATGCAAGAAGTATGAACTAACCAGTGACGACGATCCTTGGATACAGTTGTTTCTTATTGAAGACGGACGCGATTATTCGGATGATGACGAATACTGGATGAGTTATGAAGTTCTTTAATCGAAAGCAATTATTATGGAAACAGTGATTCAAGAAGTTGTTGTAGACAATCTAAAACCCAAGCTTTATCTTCGTGTAATCGGAGATGCTGATGAACACGTTCAAATAAAGAGAATCGAGTCTTTCTCGTTAGCTGCGAATGCGACATACACCTTTGTTCCTCTCTCGCATGTTTCCAAACCCAAACAAAGAATCCACGAACTTGAACAGGAAAATTCCAAATTAAAAGAGCTGATTGACGTGTATGAGAAAAAGTTAAATTCTATAAAGGAGTAACGTCATGATATTTTCCATAGACCCTATTGGAAAAGATGGAACTAAATTATTCAAAAATTCTTCTATAGATTTGCAGCCAGGAATCACAATATTAGTTGGCTGTAATGGTTCGGGAAAAACAACGGCTATGGAACAAATAGATAGTTACATCAATCGACTAGAGACTAATGACATTTCTTCTCATTATTTCTTGTGTTGTGCTACCGGACGAGAAATAGATAGACTTATCGGATTCATAGGTACTAGTCAAACAGTTGAGCAAGGCGCTACAATGCTTAGCTCATCAGAAGGAGAGAGAATATCTCAATTTTTGATATCGATGTTTAATTGGATATGGTCTGAATGTAAAAAAGATGAAGTTCATACAGTATTCGCATTTTTAGATTCTCTGGATTCTGGTCTAGATATTCCTTCTATTAGAATGGTTCTCGATACTTTTGAAGACGCTATTGAAATCACGAAGAATAGATTCAATACTGATTTGCGTTTGGTATTATCCGCTAATGATTACGCTATAGTTGAAAACCGAACTTGCCTTGATATTCATACTGGACGGACTATCAACTTTAATAGCTGGTCCGATTATGTAGATTTTTGTATTCGTTCAAATAGTATTAAGCAGAATAGATATTCTAAGCAGAAAAAGGTCAAATCATGAGTAAACAATACCCATATGGTTCTTATGAAGAATGGTTTTATATTATGCTCTACCGTTATGGCGGAAAAGAGTATTTAGAGCGACTTGTAACTTATTTGAAAGCTTCACGTGGTTATAAAGCTAGTTATTATGACCCAATACATGAACCCACTTGGCTTACTCAATATTCTGACAATACCCTCATTATGGCCCATTGGGATATTATGTGTTGTAGATGGGGTGATACTGATGAAGACGGTGCATACATAAATCACGGATGTTTGGATATGTGCATAGAAGAATTGCAGGAAATACGCCATCAACAAAATTTATATTCTATGATGTATAATACTGTTAAGGAGTAAATCATGATTTATCTAACATCAGATACTCATTTTGGTCATAGTAAAATTATCGAATACACGCATCGTCCATTTAATACCGTAAAAGAAATGGATGAGACAATCATCGATAATATTAACCACACAGTTGACCCAGAAGATACTCTTTATATTCTTGGTGACTTTACAATGGGCGGTAGTTATACCAAGTGTATGAAGTATCGCGAACAAATTAATTGCAAGCATGTGCACCTTATTCTTGGCAATCATGACAAGAAAAGAGTTTTCATGAGTGACAAACCGCCTATTTTTGAGTCGGTAAAAGACTATGACGAGATCGAATCCTGTTGTCTATCACATTATCCATTTACGTCTTGGAATAGCCGAGATTATGGTTCGATCATGTGCCATGGACACATTCACTCAAATCGAAGGTATAATGAAATCAATCAATGGCAGAAAATTCGTAAATACGACGTTGGAGTTGATGCTAATGATTACAAACCTGTGTCTATTGATTACATCATAGATTTCTTCAATTATGAAACTAATCGTTCTACTGAAATGTATGAAAAATGCAAAATCGATCCTGAACCTATCGAAGTAAAAGATCTCAATCTTTACGAACTACAGAAACTTGTCAACCACCAAATACTTTCGTCTAGCGAAGCCGTTAGTATCATAAATGCCTATAGGCGGGTAAACAATGAGAGAAATTTGATAGCTGAGCTAAAGACCTGTCCGTTCTGTGGTGGCAAGGCAAGAGCAGTACCTGCATTGCAACTTGGGGATGGCACATGGAGGCCAGCAAGGTGTGGATGCCCTGAGTGCAACGTATGGATGTATGGTGACTCAAGTTATCACGGAAATGAGTTTGCTACTGATCACGACTATGAAGAGTCGATAAAACAGGCTGTTTGGAAATGGAACATAAGACGGGATGTCGAGAGACTCATTAGGTGTCGTGACTGTCAATTTGGCTACCAGCATGACTGTAAGAGGTATCCGAAAGATAAGCAATACATGGGAAAGTGGTACTGCATCTTGTGGGGCGATGGCGTCCAGGGAGAATGGACACGTGCGGATGGTTTCTGTCATCGAGCCAAACCGAGGAGTCACTAAAATATAGTTTCTTAGAACTAAATCAACGTTAAAGGAGACGAACATGTTAAACGACCACAAAGATTATATTTCCATGTTTTTTGCAGGTGTTGGGAGCTTTACCGCTATAGCCATCGCCTTGATATTTAGAAACATTAAGCAATCCGAGGCCGAGACCAAAATGCCACCTGAATATTGGATTGCACGAAAAGCTGAAACTGAAGCCGATGTAGAGAAGCATCGAATTAGCGAAGCGTCCAACGAGCGTCTAGTCATTGACCTCCGTGAGCGTGAGGAAACTGAGAAGGCTCGCAAACGTGAATTCGAGCGTAATGCACCGGATGAATATTGGCAGTCTCTTGCGATTGCCGAAAAAGAGAAAACCGCTCGCGAACGGATACAGGCTCGTAGGAAACTTTATGAAAATTAAATTTAAGATGTGAATTGAGAAAAAATGAACAAGCTGGAAATAGAGGCGGAGAATGGCTAAATATGTTGGATTCAAACAAGGAAAGGTGCATGAGAACCATGTTATCAGTGAATACTACTGTGGTGGCTGTGGCTATCCAGTAACTGATCATGACAGCTTTTGCTCAGAGTGTGGCGGGGCGTTTCACAAGTGTGATGCTGATGACGATCAGATTAGTCGACTTGAGGCCGAGAATGACAAGCGTGACGAGCTGATAAGGGACATGATGCGGTTCTTTGAGGACGATGATGCATGTGAACACTGCGGACATGACATAGAGTGCGTGGAGCAAAATGGCCTTACTGTTGCCTACGCAGAAGACTGTCTAATGCGTGACGTGTTTAAGGAGCGTATGCACAAGCTGGGAATCGAAAAGCATCTATAGAACTTCATAGTTTTATTTTTAGGAAAAGGTATGAATTATATTTCATTGACTAACAAAGATTCACTTACTATTAAACAACAAGTTGATGCTGGTATACCACCTAGTTATGACGTTACTAATCGTTCTCTGTTTGATATTTTGGGTATTACGCCTCCTAAGTATACTATTTACGATAAATGGGGAAGTCATATGAGTCGTTTTGCTAAAAAATATGAGAAGATAAGGCCCAACAAAATACCCACTCGTGTTAACAAATTGTTTTGGGTAGGCGTTCGAGAAGGATCAAAAGAACTCGTTCCAATCTGTCGACGTAACACCAGTTGTTTTTCGCCTAAACCCGTATTTCAACTCGATTCGGTTTTGATATTTGATATGGCTTCTTCATCGCATGCACTATTTCCATCAGAAGAATTATACGTGGTTCCTATGGAAGAATATTGGGCTTTGCAAGAAACGTAGAGCTCTATAAAAATTACACATCCTTTAATAGGTTAAGCTATTCTATTAAAGGAGGATAGAATGAGTTATATTCTGACAGAAGTGGAAACTTTCAAGGGAGGCCCGACGGCTTGGGAAAGGATTAATTACGAGCGGTCCAAAACGTTTGTTTCATTGGACGAAGTTTTCAAAACGGTTAAAACATCAATAGATGATATTAATCATCGGTACACGATTCTTCGTTCATGGAACGAGCGAAAAGGAGCACGCGTGACAACTAAAGTATTATTCAAGCGCCAACAGGGCACTGGACGGTTACTAAGGAGGTTCGAGATAACTGAATACAAAAAACCCGTTATAGAGGAGATTAGCCTGATTTAACATGTGGAAGTGTTGTGAGATTTATTCACAGCACTTCTACTTTTACACACCCTTTAATAGGTTAGATTCTATTGAAGGAGGAATCATGAATAAGTTTGAATACATACTGGAATATGTCATAATAGTAATCAGTGCCATAGCCCTCGGTTTGGCTATTGCATTATTCCTATACTTGATAGGAACTGCAATAGGAAACGGAGCGGAGCATTGTCTGTATTTGCTGTTAGGCATTACTATGGTGTTCGGCAGTTTCATGACAGTCATGAACCAATGATTTGACCAGTAGAGGTACTGTGAGATTTGTTCACAGCGCTTCTACTTTTATACATCCTTTAATAGGTTGGAATCTATTTAAGGAGAAATTATGAAAGACCAAATTCAAGACGTATTTAAAATTGTCGGAATGCTGGTAATCTGGGGATTGGCGTTGACGATAGGCTTAACAGTGTTCGCAACACTTGCTGGAGCCATAGTGGCGTTCGCCTCTACCGGAATTGGAGCGATAATTTTAGTAATCGTAGTTTGGAGGTGGTGGTCGAAACATAAAAATGACAGATAATAGAAACCTGAATCATAAGAAGGAGATCTTAACAGGTCTCTTTCTTTTTTATAGGAGATAAAAGTATGCATTACTCGATCGATAGTATCGATAAAGAGCTCTTTTTTGTAAGAAATGAAAAAGACATACTATATAATTACGATAACTATGTGTTGTTTCGACATAGATATTACCGTAACACTCAACAAAATAATAAACGATACAAAAAGAGATCGCTTCTTTACAAGTATTGCGAACGATTCACTACAAACCCTATTTCTGCTGGTAGGCTATTATGTGTATTTGGTAGATTGGGAATCTTAGATGTCGTTGATGTACTAGAAGCTGAGAATTATATTCACGAAATCGATCCTAAAATTTTCCCAGCGAATGAATTTCCAAAAGCTTTTCAAAAAATTATGATTGAAATATGCGATGATATAAAGAAGGGTATTACTATATAGGGACTAACATGTGTAATCGATACATACATTATGGAGATAGCGAGTTTGATATTTTTAAATTCGAATCTATACGAAATCCCCTATCGCATGTACTACCAAAGCCATATGGAGGATTGTGGGCAAGTCCTATAAAAGCAAAGAATCTTGATTGGTATTCTTGGTGTATAGATAATCAATTCGATACCGACAATCTACACAAATCTTTTATATTTGAATTAGCTAAAAATGCTAATATTTTCACTGTATCTACTAATAAAGATTTAGAAAAACTTAAAGATCTTATAGGTACAAAAACACCCGCTGGATGTTATTATGACTTTGAAGCATTAGAGTTGATGGGCTTTGACGGTCTTGAAGTAGAAATAAATACATGGGACATTTATATGGGATTGTATGGATGGGATGTCGATTCTATCTTGATATTTAATCCCGATGTAATAATATTGTAACAGGTGTCACATGCCCTCGTAGCTCAGCGGATAGAGCAGAGGTCTTCTAAACCTAAGGTCACAGGTTTGAATCCTGTCGGGGGCACCTATTATATTTGGAGAAATTATGAAAATTGGTGTAAGCACAACAGATGGTAAGAGATATCAGTTGCTAAAAGAGTTTCCATCTGTACGCGATGCTGTTCAACAAATAAAAGAAACAAACAGAATTGCAAATGCACAAAATCCTATTGAAATACCGTGTGCGAATGATCATTATATTTTTAGTCACTGTATAGTAGCGGTATATCCAATGCATTACTTATTAGAAAGCGAAACGAAATGTGTGCAGAAATAAAGGATAATACTAACCGTAAGAAACTGTATCTTTGCAACCATAAAAATCCCAGATGCACCAACCCGTCATGTCAATGGGATTTTCTCAAGCCTTCAGAAAAGTGTCAATATACATCAGATCCTCACTATAGTAAGACTTTGGAAGAAACTGGTAAGATGCCTACTGATTTCATTTCCGAAGGAGATTGTTTGTGGGAACGTGATTCATCAGCTTAGTATTAATGATACTCAGTTTTTACACGCCCTTTAATAGGTTAGGTTCTATTAAAGGAGGAACGAAATGTTTAAGTTTATCAAGAAGAACGACAAGGATATGAATCGTGTTGTATACGATCGTAAGCGAATCGAGAAAATCAATTCGTCTTATGACGAACTAACGAGTAAATTCCTTGTCTTCGGACAGGAACAAGTTAAACGGACAATAACGGTTAAGGCCTAATAAAAATAAGGAGCTGCTTTTACAGAGCTCTTTATTTTTTGTAGGGAAGAGAAAACATGACTAATGATCAGCTAAAAACAATTTTTACAGAAACAAATATGATGTATCCTAATCAATCATGTTGTAGGTATAATATAATAACGGATACCGCCAAATATATATTTATGGGTGACAATCTAAACGATGTAGACTATGAAGTAGGTCTACTTAGTTATCATCCGTTCTCGGATTGTTTAACGTATGTTTCCATAGATTCTATAGAGTCTATATCGGCTACATTTATTGAATCAGAAAGTAGAAAGGTTTTAATACATGACCCCAAAGCACATAGCATTAGTAATATCTAAAGCAGAAAAGATATTCGACTATAAATGTTCTCCGAAAATGGAATATGTGATCCATACTAAAGAACAGAACTTTATAGTTCGAGGCAGTTCTGTTGATGGTATTTCATTAGACGATGAGGTTTTTGTATTTGTACATAACGATAAGGTAATTTTCATACCTTTTGAACTTATAACATATATAGAGCTTCGAGATTTTATTGACTAATTTTAAATGAAAGGACAATAAAATGTCATATCTCTTTTGTGCATTGTTGTCAGGATGCGCTTCACTATTGCTGGGTGTTAGTATAGGTAAGCGTATGGTCACTAAAGATATTGAAGAACATATCATTGAGATGGCTGAACTAGCCGAAGTAATTAAGCAACGCAATAACCAATTTCTTTCTAATTATTCCGATTTGTATCATAAGTCTAATGGATGTGAAGGTCAGTTTACTGATCTCGATGAATATATTATGGATATGTGGATTGATTAATATGAACAATAAATCACTAAATAATAAAAGAAATAAAAAATCTAAAATAAGTATTTGGCACCTAGATCCGTTTACGCAATCATTTAATAAAATGTCATCTATCATTGACTATTCAACAGAAGCTTCATCAAATAATGAAGAAATTTATTACGAATATGATGACCCAACACCGCTATGCTTTATGCTGTGGAAATGATATTTTCGAAAGGATGGCTACGTGTTTACTTTAATCATGCTTATACTATTTACATTTTTACTACTTTTGCTTCTAATCTTTTTTGGATTAGGTTATTTGATAATTGTATATGGAATCCCCTTCGCACTAGTATGCATAGGTCTTTACTTGATATATTCAGCATACGAGACTTATATGAAAAGGCAGTAACATGAAGTATTTGTATTTTCTAACACCTGGAAAACCAAAAACCACTTATGACGCTATGCATTGTTGTCAGATTCTAGAAATGTATCGACTCGATTACGATAGTGAATCTCCAATATTTATATGCAAGTATCGATACGATGGGCAAGTACGTAAACGAAAAGTATTTGAAACTGAGGGAACTCCATATGACAACTCGTGTGCTTTTTATTTGAATGATCGAGATGACGACAAAGCTAAAGAAATCTTTTCGAAATTTATACAAGAAAAGCGAAATCGACGTAAAAATCGAGTAAAAGAAGAATGCCATAAAATACTATGTGAAAACGAGCTCATTCACAATATACCAAATATTCGAATACACTACAATTAAACCACTAAGAGAGTAGGAATTCTTCATGCGTAAGATTAGTGTATATATTTATCGTCCTAACGCACAACGATTCGATTCGTATAATAATTGTTTGCTAGAGCCAATCACTTTTAAACAATTTACTCCATTGGAACATTTGAGATATTTTGCAAGAGACATACATACCAAATTTAGCGACACGTCATATACGATAGAAGTTGCTGACGAAGCCGAACGCGTTTTCGTATACAATGACGACTATAGAGTTTATTTAGATTCTCCAGACGTACGTAAAGCAGCTAATCTTATAAAGAATTATATTTGCAAGCATGCTGATCAACGAATCGAGTATCATCAAAACGAAATTAAAAAATCAGAAGAATTGAAGAATCATGCTATGCAGTTTTTTAATGAAAAGAATCACACATGAAGAATTGTTATTTCGAACAATCAGATTTATTCTTCTCAATCTATTTGAAATACATTGGGTTATCGGATAGTAAAAAAGGTTTCCATATAACGGCAGGGGTTCCTCGTCGATACATATCACCTTTGAAAAAATTAGGGGTTTATCCAAAATTGGTCAATGGGGAATATGTGATAAATGTCAAACTAAATATGAATACCTCGATAACTAAAAATGGTAAGAAAATAGAATACTATGATAGTAAGACATTAAATAAAAATCGAATTAGAATAAGAAAGTTGGTATTAAAACCATATAGTGAATCGATGCAGCGAACTTATGATTGTGAATGTTATGCTAAGGAACTCCTATTGACCAACAAATGAAGGTGAGTATCATGGATATTTTCGACTATATACAAAACATTTCGAACGAGCGAGGGTCTGTATTAATTATGCTCGTAGGCTGTCCTCATTCCGGAAAAACGCATTTGTCCAATTATCTAAAACATTCATTCGATTATACGATTTATTCAGCGAGCGATAATTTCAAACGAATTCATGCTATTAAGTCGAAAGACAGCATTACTGAAATCGATAAAGATGATATTTACGATGCAATGCATGAAGAAGTAAGAGATCTTCTTAATAAAGGTGAAACTGTAGTATACGATTCTACTAATGTGTACTCAAAATGGCGAAAACGATTGCTACGCGATGTTGGAAATGCATCATCCTATAATGTATGCATCATATTGAATACTCCACTTCACATTTGCTTGGAAAAGAACCTAACATGCGACGAGCCTGTGTCAGAAGAGGCTATGATACGAATGCATCAAGCAGCTCGTAAAATTCCACCCAATGTATATGAAGGATTCGATTTGATATTTCCTATCGATCAATGGGAGCGTATATGATTGAAAAAGACATTGAATATATTTCTAAAAACCTTTCAAAAGAAGCTATTTATGACCAATTAACCGAGGAATGTTGTGAATTAGGTCACGCTTCTGCTAAAATGGCTAGAATTCGAAGATGCGAAAATCCAACACCTATTCAAGGCGGCGAGGCTCTAAAAAACCTGGAGGAAGAATTTACAGACATAATTGTCTGTGCTCTAGTGTTAGGGCTTGCCCCCAATGAGACTTTGATGGAACGAAAATTGGTACGTTGGAAAAATCGAATCAAAGACAATAAGAAAGAGTGGTAATGGATATTCAAGCTATTAAGAACAAACTCAAATCTGATCTAGCATACCTCGAAGATAAACATTCTAAAATATTGGAATTGTTAGAAAAGCATCCAAGCGCTAAATTAAATTCTTTTGAAAAACGAGTTCGACTTATGAAATTTAGATACCAATCTATGATAGACGAACTGAATTCAACTACTGATTCCTCGGGCGAAGAGGAGTTACAGAATGATTGATCATGATGTATCTCACGAACTCAACAAACATGTTTTATTTGTAGAATGTCCTCAATACGGTATGATTATAGACGAGTTGCTTGATCGTGCAAATCTATCTAAAACTGAAATTGATATTGCAGCAGACGCCTTAGTGTTTTTGTATAATTTAGGAATGCTGTTTGCGAGCTATCAATCACCTAAAGTTATTCAAGAAATGTTTTCTATGATGTATGATGTGGATCTTTCTAAGATAGCTACACCAAAGAAGGAGATTTAGTAATGTCTACTATACAATTCATCGTCATAATCGTTGGCATCGTGCTCATACTTTTGATTTTCATAGCTTCCAATATTTATTGGTATAAACGAGGAATTAAGTACGGATACAAGCAAGCTCATTCCAATAGACTAAAAAAGTCTCGTCCAAAGCCAGACACGTACAGTGCTGCTCATTACAATCCTCATAGAATCAATCTACAGTAATGTCTTTAAAGGAATAGTATGAATGAATTAATTGAACTATTAATTATCCTAATTATATTTGTACTATTCTTTTTAATAGTACTACATGCAATCAAAATGCTAAGCATCACAATAATCGCTTGGTATACGATTGTACTATGCCTTGGAGTGGTGTGATATGAACAAAAACCAAAACAAAAATGAAGATTCTAATCCTACAATCTAATCGAGGTCTATGTTCTAGCTGATGGCGTAGGGCATTCGAGATGTTCAAACTGTCAGGGCTCTATAGATCGAGGTGACAACTATTGTAGACATTGTGGTGTTAAGTTCACTGGCTATAGAATACTACACTAACGAATACTAACTGCATTAGGGAGGAAACGTGAAAGAATTAGTATTAGACGTAAGCAAATGGGACGGTGATATGAACTTTGCGCAATGGAAACAATTGCGTAATCTTTATGGCGTCATCGTTAAAGGCGGAGGATCTGACGTAGGACGATATGTAGACTCCTGGTTTGCGCGAAACTATGATAAGGTTCTTGCTGCTGGGTTGCATGTTGGATGCTACTTTTATAGTAAGGCTATGAGCGTACAAGAAGCTATCGATGACGCTAATTATTTCTTTGATAATTGTCTGGCGAATAGAGAGTTCGATTTGCCAGTATATATAGACGTAGAGGAACCGAGTGTTTTTAATCTTGGAAAACGTCTTGTTACTGATATTTCCAAAGCTTTTATGGACACCATAAATGAGCGAGGGTATAAAGGCGGAATCTACACTGGTGGGTATGCTTGGTCCGCATATATGTATGGCGATGACGAGCTAGGCAAGTATGCTGATTGGATTGCTGCTTGGGGCGATAATCCACCTAAATACATTGGTGTGGATTACGGAATGTGGCAACAAGGTGGTATACGTCTGTCTGACGGTAACATCGTATACGATGATGTAAACGGATATGTCGATTGTGACTGGGCTTTGATAGATTACCCATCCATTATTAATGGAGGAAGTCCTATTGATATTCCTGAAACAACTACACCTACTGGTTCCGTGGAAGATCTAATGAAAGTCGTTTACGGTGAGCTTGGATATTATGCACATGACGATCCCGAGCGAGGAAGTAAATACGGACGTTGGATGGCAGAATACACCGGAGAAGATTGGATGGCTGGACCATCTGATGAAATCTGGTGGTGTTGTATGTTCGTGTCATGGGGATTATATTTTGCACATGTTCGTTGTGCAGGGTTCCCTTCTCAAAACACCGATGTAGCCTTGAAAAATGGAGCGGCGGCACATTTGGTAGACAAATCCGAAATTCGTCGTGGAGATATTCTTATATTTGATTGGAATTTCGCAACGGATCCTACCGACCATATTGGTTTCGCTACTGGATCCCCACATGACGGTGTAGTCGAAACTATCGAGGGTAATGTTAGGAACTCTGTTAAAGAGATGACCCGAGAACTATATAAGATTCGTTATGTAGTACGACCCGACTATGATGGACAAGGTCCTACTTCTACGAATCATATCGACAAACCAGATTTCGATGCACCTCTTGATATAGATGGATCTGGTGGATATCTTACTATTCATAAATGGCAAACCAAACTCGGAACTTATGCCGATGGATATATTAGTGGACAAAATCCCGACGACTATCAGTATCGTAGAAACATCTATGCTATCGAGCATGACGGCGGAGGTTCGCAGCTAGTCGAGGCAATTCAGCAAAAGATTGGGGCTTATGTTGATGGTATTTGGGGCATCAATACTACAGAATGTCTGCAGATATGGCTTGTGAAGAACGGCTATGATATTTATGTAGACGGTGATTTTGGATATGAGAGTGTTAAAGCTCTTCAGCAATCCTTGAACGATGGTAAGTGGGACTAATAAAAAGTGAATCGAGAATCGATATGATACTGTCCATTGAGTTGCCATCACTAAATCAACTATATGTTTCTAAAGCAAGCATAGCATCTACAGAGGCATTTTTATCACTAATAGATTTATACAATCTATCTATCATCAGTTCTGAAGAAGATTATTATATTTTAGATGGGTCTGACACCGATTTGGCCGATTTTAGGGATTGGTGGTCAGATTGACAGTTCGTTTTTACACTCCTTTTAATGACGGCACGTTCAACGAAAGGAGCATTCTATGAAAGATCGAAGTTTTTTTAGTATATTGGGAATTATATGTTTACTATTACTACCACTATACATGATATATAAAATCATTCAGTGGGTGCTTTCTGCTGATTAGAATCGTAGCCGTAAAGAGATTGGAGTCTTCAAACGACTCCTTTCTCTTTTTTATTTAAGGAGATTTTGTACGATGTCTGAAAATAATAAAAACCCGTTTTATATTTTGGAGAAATATAAAAGCGATTTAGATCTTCTTAAAAACGGAAGAGATTATATTCTTAGAAATCTAAAACGTACTGGCACAACTGATGACGTCATTGAAAAGAAACTAGCTAAGCTAAACAAATCTATAGATTTTTTGGAAAATGCTATTAATCAGTTTGAAAAGACTCATATGGAAGAGGATACCATTAATGCGTAACGAAGCCATAGTATTTCATGAATTCATTCAAATTGAACGACGCATAATACATGAAAAGATACGTCTATTTCGTAGTAACTCTACATCCGTTTTAGGAAACCTTGTAGAATATTACACTGAGAGAAATCGTCTAGAAAGAGAGCTTATGGATATTGCTTTACACAAACAAGAGGAGAAACGATAACATGTCTAAGCCTTTAATGTTTGTATCTTTGCCTATGTATGGACATACCGATGACGAAATCAACGAACGAATGAAAGAGATATATAAACCTTTTTCTGAAATATATGATTTATGTGATACGTTTATAACCGAGATTCCTGAAGATGTGAAAAGACCCAACATATATTGCTTGGGACGATCCATTCAATTACTCAACCATGCTGACATAGTTATATTTGCAAAAGATTGGCGAAAAGCTTATGGATGTAGAATAGAACGAATGATTTGTACTATGTATCGCATACCGTATATAGAAGAGCCCGCCAAATTGTAACTCTATATTTTTACTAAGAGCATATTACGTGTTCTTAGGAAAGGTTTCATATTATGGATGATCCTAAAAACGAAGACATCAAATTGATTCTTAATAGATTGGAGCACGAATTTGCCATAAAAAAGCAAAAGTTCCATAGCAACTCGAATAGCTACTATCGACAAAACGCATATTCAAAAATAATCGTGGAAGATGAATTGATACAGCAACTTAAAGATATATCTGATTTGAAGAAAAGAATTACTGAACTTAGTAATTATATTTTGGATAAAGAAAGCAAGGGTTCTGACTTTCAGTATGCAAAACGGTTCTAATTTTCTACATCCCTTAATGAGAGGCTGAATTCAAGTCTCTTTTTGTTTTTACTGGTTCTCAATGAAAGGAGAATGGCATGTACATCGAAGTTGACATCACTGAAGAAGAAATTGATATTTTTAGAAAGTTCTACGATGACCTATTTCGTAATAATCCAAAGCATGAAGTAATACCTTTTCTTCATAAGGTTATTAAATCTACCGATTGCGTTAGTCGTCCAGAACGCGATGAACGTATCTTTGAAATGCGTGAAAACGGTGCTACTTATCAGCGCATAGGTGAGCAATTTGATATTTCTCGTGAACGAGCTAGGCAAATTTATAAACGAGAGCAACGTAAAAAGAATTATTATCATAGGCTTCATGCTTGCGCATTGAATGAGCATACGCCATTCTTTAGATGTTTGGAAGAAGCCTGTGCTGAAATGGGATACGGACAGACACTAGCGATAAAAACTTATAAAGGTCTTGCTAGAGCTGGTATACTAAAGTATATAGAAGACAATGCTCTGTATCTTGATGGCTACACTGATGAAGAGCTTCTGTCTATTCGACAATTTGGTATTACTATGTTAGATATTGCTAGAAAAGCTAGCGATATTTATAAGAGTAAGAAAGCTTAAGCTTTAGAACGAAAGGAGAAAAAATGAATCTAAAGCATGCTGCGGTTATGGGTAAACAACTTGTTGTGAACAATTTACCCACTATTCTTACTGGTTTGGGAATTGTAGGAGTTGGTGCTACGGCATTCTTTGCAGGACAAGGAGCCCTTAAAGCTGAAAGATATTTGAACGAAAACGTAGAGACTCCTAAGGGATGTGAATTGTCTTTTAAAGAAAAGGCTAAGCTTACGTATCGTTTTTATATTCCTGCAGCCCTGACTGGAGCGGCTACTATCGGATGCATAATCGGTGCCAACCGGGTTAGTGTTGCGCAATTGGCTACTATGACCACCGTCGCAACTGCAACAGAAAAGGCCTTGGTAGATCATCGAAATACCATAGAAGAGGTATTCGGTGAAAAAGGGCTGAAGAAGGTTGATGAGAAACTGAATCAACAAGCCGTAGCTAGATATTTTGGGACTGTTGGCGATGTCTATGAAACTGGACATGGTAGTGTTCTATGTTGTGAAGGGCAATTCACCGGAATAAAATTTAGAGCAAATCCGGAGTGGGTACATAAATGTGTAAATGACTATAACGCTGAACTAAATGCTGGTCATCCACAATCAATGAATGACTTCTTGATGCTTCTTATTCCTAACATCGATACAGCCACACTTCCAACAGATTTGGATGTGAAGGGATTTAATCTGGAAATCAATGGTAGATTGATGGAGCTTGAGGAAGATAGTGGATTGCTGGAAACTACTCACGAGCCCTATTTGATATTTAGACAGCGCAACTATCCATTGACTAATTACATGGATTTTTTGTAAGAGGTATGTGATATGAACTACTCCGAGATCAAGACATTTGATATTTCAAATGGCGTAGGAGTTCGAACTTCGCTATTTGTATCTGGATGTCATTTTCATTGTCCTGGATGTTTTAATCAAAATACTTGGGATTTCGATTCGGGTGAGCCATTCACGAATGATACTATAGAGTATATTCTCAAGACTATAGACAGTCCTAATATAGATGGGCTATCTATCTTAGGAGGCGAACCACTTGCCTCGGAAAATCTGATAGACGTTCTTAGACTTCTGACTCGCATACCATCTGATAAGAATGTATGGCTGTGGACTGGTTATACGTATGAATTTATTCTTAAAGATTTTGATAGGTTGGCTGTACTTGACTATATTGATGTTCTTGTTGATGGTCCATTTATAGAATCCGAGAGTGATTCTTTGTTGCGTTTTAGAGGATCCGCTAATCAAAGAATTATTGATATTCCGAAATCTCTTGAAGCTAATGAAATTGTTATGTGGACTGATGGACCCATCATGGGCGATAGAAAATGGGATGGAATTCTGACATCTTTTAACAAATCCAACGGATTTTATGCATAATTGATATTCTTCGATTCATTTTTACACATCACTTAATAGGTGGAGGCGCTCAACGAAACGAAAGGAGACAATTATGAGCGACGGTATTAACACTGAAGTATTGGTGGACAATATGGAGGAGGTAACTCCGGAGATGATTGATATTACTCCTAAGGAGTCTTCTGTTGTTCCTTCGGAAGGAGGATTCAAGCTTCCTACAATGGGCCAATTTCAAGCAACTTTGGGCCAAACGGCTACTCAAATGTTGGCAACAACAATGTTGGTAGTAGCAGTGAGGGGTTCCCTTTGGGCGGGGAAGAAAGTCTATGAAGGAAGCCGAGTTCTCATTAAAAAGGGAGGAGAGAAGCTGAAGGAATTCAAGCAATCTCGTGAGGAGAAAAAGCTTCTTCGAGAGGTCCAGACTTCAGTGGATGAGCAAATTGTTCATGAAGTCGAAGAGGACGAAGAGAACTAACACCTGAATCATATAGAGGGGTTGTATCAGAAATGATACAGCTCCTCTATTTTTGTTTTTACGAAAGGAGATAAACATGATTAGAATCAATAAAGACTCAGAACTGTTCGATGCGGTTGCTGGTGTATTTTCTACGCTGGCTGGAATCGGAGCTAGTTTGCTAGTTAATAGTCTGTGTGATTCTATTATTTCAGTTCAAGACACTGGATTCTTTAAAACGGGATTGTGCAAGGTTGGTAAATATGGTCTAGAAACTATCACCACTTGTACTGTGGCATCTACAATGCGTGATAGTGTGGATGATCTTGCCGATTTTTATAATAAGGGTGTTGACATGTTTGAGGCCTATCAAGAGCAGCAAAATCAAAAAGTATTTGATAAAACTATTTCGTATGAGGAAAACTAGCCAGAAGGAGTACTTTGATGAGCAATGTGGAAATTCCACAACCTAATACTCAAAAAGAGTCCGTGTTGGTTCGTTCGAAAAATCTAAACAACACAAAATTGGCAAAGCCCGAGCAAACTGGAAAGACCATTAAGGGTCGAGCTACAAAGAAAGAGTTGTCTTTTGGAGAAAAGCTTAAGAGGTCGTTCGTAAAAGAAGACGCTAAGGATATTGGAGATTATATTGTCTTTGATGTTTTGATTCCTGGTCTCAAGCGATCTTTCTTCGATATGGTGGTTGGTAGTATTTCTCAAATGCTAGGAATCCAAGCTCCGTATTACGACCCTCAAAAAAGATCAAAGGGATATTCTGGTACGAGCATAGTACCTAGCGATAGTCGTAGATATCGTGATTACACTATGGCCCGTGGTAATTCAGAGACTGTTCGTGTGAGTGATCGTCTTCGTTACGATAGACATCGAATAACTGATGTGATATTCGAGTATAAGGAAGATGCTGAGTCGCTGCTTGAGCAAATGATTGATATTTGCGATACTTATGGTTGGTTTTCTGTATTCGATTTTTACGATAAAGCCGGAATAATTGAAGGAAATGATTATACTAATCAAAACTACGGATGGCATAATGTAGACGGTGCCACTATTAGATTTGATGGCACTGGATACGTGATTGTTCTTCCTTCTGCTCGTATGCGTTAAGTTTGATATTCTCGGAGGAATTCAATGGCTGATGACTCTAATAATAAAACTCAACGATTGTATAACAAATTTCTAGAACTATTTCCAAATTTCAAACCAATGGTCAGAGCATATTATCCACATGATAATGATTCAATAAAGATTTATACAAAGCAGCATAAATCTTTTATATTTAAACTCACTAAAGATAGTTTTAGCCTAAAGAATGAGTAGAATTTACACATCCTTTAATAGGAAGCAGAATCATAGGGATTCTGTCTATCGAAAGGAGAAGATTATGAGCGATGATGTCAGTAAGTCTATAAGAACCTTGCGTGAAGAGATTGAACGGCTTTACGCGGAAAAGTTTATTGACGAATTCGTCTACTATCGTTTAATGTCCCATCTGGACGAGATAGAATTTATCATGAAGTAACGGCTTCCTACTTACTGCGAAAGCGTTGTGTGATATTTGCATAGCGCTTTTGTTTTTTTTGTTTTACTATTTTTGTCAAAAAGATAGATATAGTTGTAGGAATGAGAAAGAAGGCGACTAGAATGTTAGGATATCGTGGTCTTAATATTGCTGTAGTCGGAGGAAGTACTGTAGGAAGCATCCTGGGAACTATATTTGCTTATCGAGTAATACTCAAGGCTTTGGAGCCTCGGAGGAAGGGTACAGGCCGCCAAGGATATGTCTCGATAGTCGGAAAGCGAATAACCGATGTGATATTTGAGTATAAGGAAGATGCTGAGTCGATACTTAAGCAAATGAAGAATATTTGTGATACCTATGGTTGGGTTTCCGTACTTGATTTTTATGATATTGCTGGAATACCCGAAAGAATTAATTATTCTTATAACAACTATGGATGGGATGACGTAGATGGTGCTACTATCAGGTTCAAGGGTACCGGATATGTGATTGCCCTTCCTTCTACTCGTATACGTTAGAATACTTTCATTAATAAAAAAGGAGAGATGCAATGTCAATCATCGATACTGTTGTTGGAATGGGAAATAAGGCAGCCAAGGTACTGGGACATCACGGTCCTACTATCGCTGTAGTCGGAGGAAGTGTTGCAGTAATTGCAGGAACTGTGCTGGCTTGTCGAGCAACTCTTAAGGCCGAGAATATTATCCGTGAGCATTATGCCCGAATGACCATGATTAGGGATGCTAGCGAGATTACTGAAGAGTATACTTTGGAGGATCAGAGGAAGGATAAGATCCAAGTATATGCCTCGACGGTTGGAAAATTTGGTCGACTTTACGGACCGGCAGCTCTTCTTGAGATTGCTGGATTCACTGCAATTTTCGCTGGATTTGGCATAATTCAAAAGCGATATGGTATTGCGGTATCTGCTGTAACTGCACTTGATAAGAGCTTCTCGGCTTATCGAAAGCAAGTTATCGACGAGTATGGTGCTGAGGTAGATGAGAGGTTTACTAAGCGCCGTGGAGAATTCGTTGAAGTTGATAAGATTGCTGTTAATGATACTGAAGATGACGACGGTGAGCCTAAGACTGAAAAGGTAGAGGCTATTGATTTTGATGATATAGTTGAGGATGATTTTACTCGAATCTTTGATTCTCGAAATCCTAAGTGGGAAAATGATTTCCTCATGAATGATAATTTTCTGAATCAAACCATTCTGTGGTATACCAAGCATCTTCAATCTCGTCGACTCGATCATGTGTTCATGAATAGTGTTCTCAAGGACTTCGGTTTTAAGGAGACTGGTGTCGGTCATTTCTATGGTTGGACCAGTAAGCCAGGTTGTGCTGTAAATGTCAGTATCCTTCCGTTCATTAAGATTTGGACTGGAGGCAACGATAAGCAAGTTCCTATGATGATTCCTGTACATACTGATGAAGATTATGATGAATTCCGTACGGCATACATCGAGGATCCTAACAGCGTTGGATATGTCTTGAAGTTCAATGTTGATACTGATGAGAATGGAATTCCTCGTGAGATTTATCATGAGGTGTATGGCGATAAGTAATTTGATATTTTAATGTAGTTAGAATGCCTCTGTAAGGCTCTGAGAGCGATTCTAAGCGACTTTATAGTGATACTATGAGTAATAAGTCGTTATGGATATTTTCGATACTCTCAGGGCCTTACATTGGCTTGTTAAAAACGAGGAATAATTGCATATCATAAAGGAGTATACGATGTCTATTAAGAATCTATTGATATTCGCAACTGGATTCGCAACAGGCAGTTATGCGATGTATAAATTTATAGAATCCAATATTGACTCTCCAACTGAAACTCTAGAGAATTGTTGGGATCAAGAAAACTTCAAAAAGAATTTTGATAAAGCTTATAAGAACATTTTCGATTGTCGCAATTGCAAAAGTGAGGATGATATTCATGAGGACTCTGAAGATTCTGCTGGGGGAGTTTCTGATTCATCTAGGGCAGACGATAATCAACTCGGAGCATCCTCAAGTGAATCGGACAGAGAGAACGACTCGAATCTATCGGTATCCAACAACATCGATGAAGTATCAGAGGCATCGAATCAAGCAACCGATGAGGTGGTAATTCCGGACAATGTTGTTCTTTCTCCAGAACTAGACGATGAGTCCAATGGATATTTTAGAATCTTTAGCATAGACCTTGAAGAGTTTCTTTATCATAAGATGGCCTCCGATTGCGTTATGGAGTTCTCTTTTGATAGGAATTCTAAGACATTTGAAAGAATCCGTACTAAGGAACCCGTGACACACAATACTATGATTCAACTAATTGGTGATACTACTGTCGCTAATATTATTAATAATACGGATAATCTTCCGAATAATTTGTATTATAGTAGAGATGACTCTACAACAAATGAGCTAATTTATATTAGCATAACTGTAATTTAAGTAACGTTCGTGGGCGGGATGGATGTGGGTAACGTTACTTGATACTTTTAAGGAGGTGTGTATGATTAGCAATAGCCTTGTTACAAAAATTAGTTCTGATGTATACTTCAGTATGCTATGCGATATAATTAATTTGGACTATCATTTGTATAGCCAATTGATTTACGAATTATATTCTATAGATTTCTTTTCGGTTATAGAGCTGGATTCAAATCGAGAATACGACGGGTTGGTTTTGCGCGGGGAATATTTCAATAGTTTGAATGAACTTGACGAACTTGCGTTGCAATCAAAGCCATGCTCTGTATTAGAAGCGTTAATAGGTCTGTCAAAATGTATGAATGTTTTGCTAGACGATGATGATAGAGGCGACCGAACCCGTATATGGTTTTGGGAATTTATATCTAATTTAGGATTGGATAAATATACCGATGCTTATATGGATGACTGCTATGGTCGTGGACTATCTAAGACAAACGATATACGAAAAATTTGTAATACTTGGATGTCTCGTAAGTTTAATTACGACGGGAGAGGTTCGCCGTTTCCTTTGAAAAACCCGTATGAAGATCAACGAAACTTGGATATGATTAGACAACTAAATGCTTACGTTCTTGAAAATTATGTGGTAAATGATGAACCGATGTAGAGAAAATAATTGATATTTTTGTGCTAATTCGAATGTTTGTGGCCAAAAATGCTTAAAATGGTACAAAAAACCCGTTTTTTACCCCCCATCTTATTTTCTCTAAAACGTGAAAATTTTGCTATATGCAATATATAATATTTTTATTAATTTTTGGGCTTTTTATATAAAAAATAATAAAAATAAGGTAAAAATGAACACAAAACCCCAGGTAGATAGGCAAATTTGAGGTGTGGCCAAAAATTCGCGATTTTTCGAAAATTTTTTCAGATTTGGCCACAAAAATGCAGATTTGGGCTTTTTAGCCTAAAAATGCCTAAAAATGCCTAAAAATGCCTAAAAAACGCTAAAAAATCAGTAAAAATCAGCGTTTTTGGCCAAAAATAGTGGCCATTTTTGAAAATGGATATTTTAGATAACGAAAGGAGGTTTAATGGACTTTTTCAAAGTAGAAACTAGATCCACCCGTAAAGGAGTGACCGAGATAGTTCCATCTTTCATAGTTGGACATTCTACAGATATAATGATTCGAGGTGGATTCTTCTATGCCGTATGGGACGAAGAAGTCGGCTTATGGAGTACTAATGAGTATGATGTGGTTAGATTAATAGATAAAGAATTGTGGAATTATTATGACAAGATAAAAGATAATAGTACTGATTCGATAATTGTACGAACCATGCAAGATTATTCTAGTAAGTCTTGGAGTTCGTATCGCCATTATATCAGCCAATGTCCAGATAATTTTAAATCGTTGGATAGCACATTGATATTTGCTGATACTATAACTAAAAAAGAAGACTATGCTAGTAAACGCCTACCGTATTCATTGTCTGATGGAGACCATAGTGCATGGACAGAATTGCTCATGACTCTATATGAACAACCAGAAAGACAAAAAATAGAGTGGGCCATAGGAGCTATTATATCCGGAGATGCTAAAACTATACAAAAGTTTTTGGTGTTTTATGGTGATGCTGGCACTGGAAAATCTACAGTGCTTAACATAATCCAACAGATATTCACTGGATATTATTGTATCTTTGAT
>Ga0326511_10000188_pt1 | contig 51476 bp, 42 predicted proteins | sample 0_2496_0518_D_FD_203701 | JGI IMG/M metagenome (GOLD analysis project Ga0326511, IMG submission 203701) | Bovine rumen microbial communities from UC Davis, California, United States - 0_2496_0518 | ecosystem: Host-associated > Mammals > Digestive system > Stomach > Rumen | place: USA... | reverse complement strand
GCCTTATGATAGGCTGATGGCACAGCCTTAACCTATACTACGACCTACCAGAAATGGACTGGTCAGCTGATAACATCAGTAGGGTAATAGGAATCCCCTGGCTTCAGCCATGGGGAGCTGTCAATATGCCATTCTTGTTACATGAGAAGTGTGGTTAAGCCATACCAGATAAATATTAACAAGGCTATTCTTTATCTGATGTTATTCACTATTGGGCGTCTTGGCTTTAAGAATGAAGACACAGGCCAAAATTAAACTTACCATTGCAAAGATTCGGATTGATTCTAAAAGCCCTATATAATCTCCGATAAATCCTATCAGTACACACATTACATAACCTAAACCAAAGGTGAAACCCAGCATCATGGAAGTTGCAAAAGAGTCAGCATGAGGAAGCAGTTTCTGTGCCCAGACTATGGCAGGAGGTGTGGAACCATACAGACCAAGTCCAGCAAAGAAAATGCTGATAAAGGAAAGGATGGAATCATCTGCCTTATACAAGAATATCATGAGCATGATAAAGGTAAAAACATAGGAACCTAGGATTAACTGGACAAGTTTGTAACGTAGCGACAGACCACCTACAACCAGTCCGCCTACAGCAGTTCCCACGAGCATAGTCATTGTAACCGCAGAGGCGCTTACAGCAGAAATACCTTTCAGACTTAAAAGCAGAGGTAGAAAAATGACAAGCGCGCAGTAGCATATCGAGCGACAACTAATAGAGCAGACAAGCCATAGGAATTGTTTATTTTCTAAAATTTTTTTTAAGGAGATGTTGTCTTTAGATGAGTAGTTAGTCTCCTTAACATGAAGCCGACGTACTATAAGCAGCAGAGCCGATAAAACAGGAATAATAGCCAGGTAAAACAGCTGTTCTTGTGAAAAATACTCAAGATATATGGCTGTTAAAAAAGGGGAGACCGCAAAGCCGATATTGCCACCTACAATAAAAATTGAAGTAGCCAGTACCTCGTGGTTTTTAGGTGATACTGAAGGAAGGATGCCGCCTGCAATCGGGTGAAATCCTGATGCACAGATACCTGAGATAAAAACAATAAGTATTAGCATTAAGGGAGTAGAACACAAACCCACAGCACTGGCAAAAACCCCACAAAGCATGATGGATAAAGGAAAAATTATACCGAGATTTCTTTTATCAGCCGCGATCCCGATAGGTGCCTGTAAAAATGAGGCGGCAACTTGAAAAATCATGTAGAGCATTCCACATTGGGAATAGGATAAGTCAAACTGCAGCGCGAGAATTGGCAGCATTACTGGCAGAATATTGGAATAGTAATCACCTATAAAATGAGCATAGCTGGTAATACTGACATTAAACCATCCTCTTTTGGGTAAGCGTGATGGTGATATTGTTTTTGTAATCATTTTTAATTATGCAAAAAACGGAAGATTACTGACTTATCTTGTGATAAAGATGCATTAGTTCTTCTTTTGTAAAGGTGTAGGTCCGTTTACAGTGCTGACAGGTCATACTAGTTCCCATAGGATCTGAAGCCATACTTAAAAGTTCTGCGGGAGATAGTTTCTCAAGAGCATTTTCGCATCTCTGTTTAGAGCAGATACATTTATAGGCAATCTCCTTGTCAAAGAAAGTCTGTACATCTTCGTAGGCATAAAGTCTGCGTAGAATATCGGTATGATCTAGGCTGAACATTTCATCAGAGCTTAAAGTTTCGCTTAGGACCGTAAGATGCTCGAGGGAATTAACATTATCTTTGATTTCTGGAATAATCTGCAGCATGATCCCGCCGCAGATATGCTGTTTCACATCAGTATGAATAATGAAGTGCGTAGGTAACTGCGAGGAATGTTCAAAATACTCCATAAGACTTGATTGTATGGAGTCGGTCTTAAGTTCAACAATCCCCTGCCATTTAACCCCATCTTTTGGAAAAATAGATAAAACCAGTACTGCATCCTTACCAAAGAGTGTAAGGATTGAGTCATTTTCATCAATATTTAGTTCTTCGTTTTTTGCAGCCGAGCCATAAAATGAAAGATCTTCGCGAACATTGATAAGTGCGTACCTTAAAGGACTGCTTTCCTGCCCTCTAATCTGGAGCATGACTTCAGAGCCGTCTTTAAGCGTTGAGGCAACCAAAATTGCACAGGCAGAAAGTTCCATCAGTATTTTCTGCACACATTCAGGATAGCCCATATTGCTAAAGTCTTGAAGTGAGTTATGGAGACGAACAATTTCACCTCTTACCCCGTGATTATTAAATATGAATCTTTTAATCTTGTCGTCACTGTTAGTTTTCATCACAATTTCCGTATTTGATACTCATTAGCTGACGTCTTTCCTTCTTATTAGGCTTGTCAGCAGGGTGCGGAGCAAAAAAGGCATTTAATTTCTGCTGAGCACGCTGTTTTTCTCTTAGCAAAATACTTTCTGCCGTTTCTTCATATAGTGTGGTCGCAACACTGGCGGGACCACGTACAGAAGAAAGATTTTTGACAATAATCTCTTTTCTTTCATTCCCTTGTAGCAGGCGTATTGTGGCGCCAGACTCAACATTTGAGGAAGGTTTGGCTCTTGTCCCGTTATATTCGACTTTACCACCCTCAATCATGCTACGGGCAATGGTTCTTGTTTTATAAAAGCGCGCGGCCCATAACCATTTATCAAGTCGCACCTTAGCGTTGCTATCAGTGTTAGTGCTCATAATATTGTTACTAAAACAGTAAATTTAGGTAAAAGTATGAAAAGAAATATTCTGTTTATTTTATGGCAGTTTTAATAATTTTGGTAAGTTTACTATAAAAACATTAAAAAGCTCTTTAAAATATACAGCGAATATAATTAAAAAATCTTTGTAGACTCTAAGGTAGTAAGTGTGCACAATGAATATCATTTGCACGTGGATTGCAAAGAACTTTTAAATTTTGAAGCCGCTATCATAGCAATTGATTATAGATGTAAAATGCTAGCGTAACGATCTATGATACAGAGAGAAATTTTGTATGTACGTTATACTTATAAAGTTTCTGTCGGTGGGTATTCGCTAAGGTAGGTATTTTTACTACAGTTTTAGGCTTAATGAGTAGGTGAATATGGATTTTTCGTCATTGAACAAATCGACTCCTAAAGTACTTTCTAAAAGAAGACATAAGGTTTCAAAGTTTTTTACGGTCGACCAGCTGGATTTGCAGTTTTCAAACGACAGAGTATTTACCTATGAGCGTATTGCCGGAGGCAGAGGCGCGATTCTTGCTGTGCCTTTTGACGGAACTCATTTTTATTTAACCTCTGAGTATGCATGCGGTTTTGAGCGTTATGAGTTAGGATTTGTCAAAGGTAAAATAGATGCTGGTGAAGATCCTATAAGTGCCTGTAATCGTGAGTTAGAAGAAGAGATTGGCTACGGCGCCGGAAAAATTGAATTGTTGCGGAATGAGATAACTGTGGCTCCGGGCATGTTGCAGTTAAAGATGTTCATTTTTTTGTGTACTGAGCTGTATGCAAAGCGTCTTTTAGGCGATGAACCTGAACCTATTGAAATTATCAAAGTTACACCTAAAGAAGCCATGGAACTTATTTTTGCTAAAGATTCTCCTTTGAGTGAAGCACGTTCAATTGCAGCCCTGTGTTTGAGCATGAAACACCTTAATTTTCTTTCCTATAACGCCCAGTGAAACGCACTAAAATAATGCAACAATAATTTTCTAGCACAAAGACGGCTTTTTTCATATGCTAGATTTTTTATAATAGTTAACTGTTTTACTTGTAATATTGAATTGATATTTGTAATGACGGAGTGAGTAATGCAACACCTTTTGACAGGGTTTGAATTTAACCAGGATGAATATTTAGAGATCCTTGATACAGCCTCAGACATGAAAAAAGATCCAAAGAAGTATAAGCATGTTCTTGAGGGCAGAAGTGGCGCTATTATGTTTGAGAAGCCTTCCCTGCGTACTAGAACCACTTTTGAACTGGCTTTCTTTCGTTTAGGTGGTCATGGTGTTTATCTTGACCTGCAGAATGGTGACTTGGGAAATCGTGAATCAATTGCTGACTATGCTCAGAATTTAAGTAGATGGGTAGATTGTCTTGTAGGTCGTGTTTATGCTCAGAGTACCTTAGAAGAACTGGCAAAATATGGAACTGTACCTGTTATCAATGCACTCTCTGATCTTTATCATCCTGCTCAGGCGATGGCTGACTACCTGACTATGAGAGAACACTTATCCAAATTGGCTGGACTTAAGGTTGCATATGTTGGTGACGGTAATAATGTTACTAATTCTCTTTTTGTGGCTGGTGCCATTTTAGGTGCGAATGTGACTTGCTACTGTCCTGAGAACTGCTCTCCAGATCTTGCAGTCTATATTAAGGCTAATGAAATAGCAAAAAAGAATGGTTGCATACTCAATGTAGAGAATGATATCAGCAAATTAAAGGACGTTGACGTGCTGTATACTGATACCTGGGTATCTATGGGAGACAATACTCCATTAGAGAAGGTTAAAAAGAAATATATGCCTTATCAGGTAAATGATGATCTTGTAAAGCAGTCAGGAGCCCAAATTGTGATGCACTGTTTACCTGCTCATCGTGGTTACGAGATTACTGATGAAGTTATGGATGGTGATAAATCAGTAGTTTTTGACGAGGCAGAAAATCGTTTACATATACATATGGCAGTACTTGCTAAATTGATTAATGCATAAATAATTGAGGGAAATAATATGCAAAATAAAGAAAAAAAACAGTACAAAAAAGTAGTGTTAGCCTATTCAGGGGGACTTGATACTTCAACTATCGTTCCATGGCTAAAGGAAAATTACGGATGTGAAGTTATTTGTTTTGTAGCCGATGTTGGTCAGGAAAGAGAAGATCTTGAAGGTATTGAAGAAAAAGCCAAACAGTCTGGTGCCAGCAAGTGTGTAATTAAGGATTTGAGAGAAGAGTTTGTCAAGGATTATGTCTTTGAGATGATGAAGACTGGCGCTCTTTATGAGGGAGAGTATCTACTTGGTACAGCCATTGCCAGACCTATTATTGCCAAGGCTATGGTTGAATGTGCTTTAAGTGAAGGTGCTGATGCTGTATCTCATGGAGCAACTGGTAAAGGTAATGATCAGGTAAGATTTGAATCCGCTGTTGCCGCTCTAGCTCCACAGCTGGACGTAATTGCTCCTTGGAGGATTTGGGATTTAAGATCCCGTGAGGAGTTACTGTCTTACCTTAATGCCCGTAATATTCCTTGCAAGGCAACTCTAAAGAAGATTTACAGCCGTGATGCCAACTGTCTGCATATTTCTACAGAAGGTGGTGAGCTGGAGAATACCTGGAATGCTCCATCTGAGAATATCTGGGTATGGACCTGTGATCCTATGAAAGCTCCTGATACACCTGATACTTTTGAATTGACCATTGAAAATGGTTGCGTGACCAAGATTGATGGCAAAGAGATGTCTCCTTTTGAGGTAATTTCTGCCTTAAATGAACGTGGCGCCAAGCATGGTGTTGGTCGTATCGATCTTACGGAGAATCGTCTTGTCGGTATGAAATCACGTGGTTGCTATGAAACCCCAGGCGGAACTATTATCTTCAAGGCATTAAGGGCAGTTGAGCAGTTGGTTCTGGATAAGACCACTCGTGTATATCGTGATCACCTTGCTGTAGACTTTGCACAATTGGTATATGACGGCAGATGGTTTACACGTCTTCGTGAGATTTTACAGGCTGCTGCCGATGAATGTGCTAAAGATGTAAACGGTAAGGTTGTAGTTAGATTATATAAGGGTAATGTGGATATTATCCAAAAGGATTCTCCAAACTCCTTGTTTAATTTTGACTACGTAACATTTGGTGCTGATGATGTGTACAGCCAGGCAGACGGTGATGGCTTCATCAGACTATATTCTTTACCATATCGCATCCGTGCTATTAACAAGATGCAAAAAGGTAAATAATCAATAAAAGTAATCCTTTAAGATACGGTTCATTGAGAAATTGGTGGACCGTATTTTGTTATAACTAGATGTTTTTTAGCTAATCATGGTTATGATTGGCAACGAGTATTGTCGTGAGGTTTATATGGCATTATGGGGCGGTAGATTTACACAAGGACCTGACCAAAGGTTTAAGGATTACAATGACTCTTTGAAGTTTGATTATCGTTTGGCTATTGAAGATGTCGAAGGTTCTATTGCCTGGGCATATGCTATTTTTAAGGCAGGAGTTCTTGAGGCTAAAGAATATGAGGACCTTAAACAGGCTTTAAATGAACTGTTACAAGAGTTTGGAGAGGATCTTGATAAGATTGCCCAGGCGGATGATGAGGATATTCATTCTTATGTGGAACGTCGTCTTATCGAGAAAGTGGGTGATCTTGGGAAAAAACTGCATACTGGCAGAAGTCGCAACGATCAGGTGGCACTTGATCTGAAACTGTGGTGCCGAAAGAGTATTAATATTACTTTAAACAGCCTTGTTAGCCTAGAAAAGATTCTTTTAGAGAAGTCAGAAGCATTTTTGGGTAAGATTTTTCCAGGCTATACCCATTTACAGCGCGCTCAACCGGTAACATTTTCTCACTGGTTATTAGCCTATCTTGCGATGTTTGAGCGCGATTATCAGCGACTTGTCAATGCAAAAAATCTGCTTAATACCTGTCCGCTAGGTTCTGCAGCTCTTGCTGGTACTGCCTACAATATTAATCGTGAAGCCTTAGCCAAATCTTTAGGATTTGCAGATTGTACCCATAATAGTTTGGATGCTGTATCCGATCGCGATCACGTCATGGAATTACTTTCATGTGCTAGTATTTGTATGGTACACCTTTCAAGATTTGCCGAAGATCTGATTATTTACAATTCAGGCGAATGTCGTTTTGTTGAGCTATCAGATAAGGTTACTTCCGGTTCATCCCTAATGCCACAGAAAAAGAATCCAGATGCTTTGGAGCTTATTCGTGGTAAATGCGGTAGGGTTGTCGGAGCATTAAGCGGTATGCTGGTAACCTGTAAAGCGCTTCCTCTTGCCTATGATAAAGATCTGCAGGAAGATAAGGAACGTCTTTTTGATGCCATGGATACTCTTGATGATAGCATCTGCATGGCAACACTGGTGTTAAGTGATATTCAACTTAATGAAAATAAATCAGTGGAGGCTGCTTTAGGAGGTTACTCAAATGCCACAGAACTTGCTGATTACCTTGTGAAGAAAGGCATCCCTTTCCGTGAGGCTCATTCTATAGTCGGTCGTGTGGTTCTCTATGCTATATCCAAAGAAAAACCTTTAGAAAACCTAAGTCTAGATGAGTATCGCGAATTCTTTAATGATGTTGATGATGAGGTTTATGTGTATCTTAAACTTGAGAACATTATTGCCAAACGTAATGTGGTAGGAGGTGTGGCTATAGGACAGACACAAAAAGAAATTGCTAGATTCAAGCAAATCCTGCAATCTCGTTAAGCCTACCTGTTTCCAGTTGAGCCAAATCCTTCTGTACCTCGTGCAGAAGGACTAGAAAATTCCTCAGTAATCTCAAAAGTTGGATGCAATACTGGAATAAAGAGCATTTGCGCAACTCTGTCTCCTACCCTAACAGTAAAAGGTTTTGTACTGTGATTCCACAGTGGTACCATAAGCTGTCCTTGGTAATCGGCGTCAATTACTCCAACAAGATTTGACAGTACGATACCATGTTTATAACCAAGTCCCGAGCGAGGTACCACCAGCGCGGTAACGTTAGGGTCGGCTATATACATAGCAAAGCCTGTGGGAATAAGCCTGACTTCATTAGGATTAAGTACAAAATCATTTTCCGTCATTGCTCTAAGATCCATTCCTGCCGACATAATGGTTTCATAGTTAGGCAAACTAAAATCCTTTACCAGTCTATTATCTAGGATCTTAATTTTTATATTCAGCATTTAATCTTTGCTCTTTTTGCAGGTTTTGAAAATTAGTTCCATGAGGTATTGGGCAATTATAGCCTTAGACTGTTTTCCAAAATGTGCAATCTGTCCATCTTTATCGAACACTGTTATTTCGTTGTCATCGGCATTAAAGCCGATATCTGGTTTGGAAACATCATTGAGGACAATTAAATCAAGGTGTTTCTTGTGCAATTTTTCTATAGCGTAATTGACTCCATTTTCTGTTTCTGCGGCAAAGCCCACGGTAAATGGACGATTATGTTCAAGCTTACCTACGGTGGCAATAATATCAGGATTTTTGACAAGGTTTAAACAAAGACTATCTTGGTCGTCCTCTTTTTTGAGTTTGCAGGAGGCTACATTTTGTGCTCGATAATCGGCAACTGCAGCACATCCAATAACGATATCTGATCTCTGTGCGTAATCTTCAACCGCACTTAACATCTGTATTGCGGTCTTTACATCGATTTTACGCACACCTTTAGGACAGTCAAGATTAACTGGGCCTGATACTAAGGTAACTTCTGCACCCAGGGCTTGAGCGGTTTGCGCAAGCATATACCCCATTTTCCCAGATGAATAATTGGAAATATAGCGTACAGGATCAATAGGTTCAACTGTTGGGCCGGCAGTGATAAGCACTTTAAAGCCAACACCATAGGCTTTAGGTAGAAGCTTGGTTTGTGATAATTCGAGTGGTTTGACTGGAGATGGCAGTTTTCCTTGATAGTTAGGTAATCCTTCAGTTTCACTCTTGCTGGTAAGACGGTGTGCCAAAATAGAGCAAATATCGTCAAAAATTTCTTCAGGTTCCTTCATGCGCCCTGTCCCAACAGATCCGCAGGCCAGATTACCGTAGTTTGGTGTAAGAATATAAACTCCACGTTTGTTTAAGGTATTGAGGTTTTCCTGTGTTGCAACGTTATTGTACATGTTGTTATTCATGGCAGGTGCTACAGCAATAGGGCAGATGGCGGCCAGAACAGCAGCTGTTAGCATGTTGTCAGCAGCACCATTGACGATTTTGGAAATAGTATTTGCTGTGGCCGGAGCTATAACGAACAAATCTGCTTCATTTGCTAGGCTTATATGTGAAATATCTTCTGTTCTGTCAAAGATATCCACAAAAACACGATGACCACTTAATGCTTCAAAAGTTGTTTTATTTATTAGTTTGGTTGCAGATGGTGTCATGATGACAAAAACGCTTGCGCCGTTCTTGACCAACAGTCGGCATAGAGTACAGGCCTTATAGGCAGCAATGCCACCTGTTACACCCAAGATTATTTTACGGTTCTTTAACTGTTCACTCATTTTGTACTCCTTAAATATGGTAACTATAAGAATTATAGGTCATATTAAAGATTAATAAGTGGTAATAATTTTCAATATTGAAAAAATTATTAAAGAGTGTAGAATAATATAAGCACAATTTATAGATTCTATCCTTATCCTATATAAATCAAATATTGATATTGGCTTTTCCCAAAATTTTTTAAATAATTTTGAGAAAGAGCGTATATTTGTGTTAAAATGCGTGCACTTTGTTTTTCACATAACTCTCAGTATGGATGGTTATGCTGATTAGTGATTGATTTATTATTTTTTGGAGTGTGAGCTAACATGTCCAGAGTTTGCCAAGTTACGGGCAAGCGCCCACAGGTGGGAAATCATCGTTCCCATGCTAAGAATGCGGCTAAACGTCGTTTTCTTCCTAATTTGAAGTATCACCGTTTCTGGGTTGAGAGTGAAGGTCGTTTTGTAAGACTTCGCTTGACAACCAAAGGTATGCGTATCATAGATAAGTGCGGTATTGACGCTGTACTTGCTGATATGCGTGCATCTGGTGCTAAGATCTAAAGGAGTCTAAAATGGCTAAAAAAGGTGGTCGTGAGAAGATCCGTTTAAATTCTACTGCAGGTACAGGTCATTTTTATACTACTGACAAGAACCGTCGTACCACTCCTGGTAAGATGGAAATGATGAAGTATGATCCTGTTGTTCGTCAGCATGTTTTATATAAAGAGGGCAAAATTAAATAGTTTGCTTTTCTTTAGAGAAGATTCAAAATCCAGTTTTATGCTGGATTTTTTTTTTACTTTGAAAGAGAATGAGTAATATTTCTTTTTTTGGTTTTGAGTTATTTAAATCTTGTCAGACTTGAAAGTACGGTTGTTGTTTTACGATCTCCGCTTATCCTAAGCCTGACAGACTATGCTGGCCGTTATTCTCCATAAAACCACGGTTAGGTTTATTTCCCAAGTTCCTGTTTGAAGATGGCGATTATCTCTTTGTATTCCTCATCAGTTAGGTATTTTGGATCAGCATCAGAAAAAGGTCCGTTCCAGTTAGGTCCCCCAATATATTTTGGTACAACATGGATGTGTAAATGTTTTACTGTATCTGCATAGGAACCATAGTTAATTTTATCAGGGTTGAAAGCGCGATGAATAGCATTGGCAACCAGCATAAGTTCTTTATTAAAATCGTTGAGTTCTTTTTCACTAAGATCTGTAAGATCTGTTGCGTGTCCATCATATGCTAGAATGCAACGACCACGATTTTTCTGATCGCGGAATAGATAGAGTTTAGAATGTTCAAAATCACAAATGTGAATCATAAGACTATCACGGTGAGCACAAATCTCGTCGCAATACATGCAACCTTCTTTTTTTTCAATCATGGTTAACCATCCTTATTTTGTATGTAACAAATCGTCAAAATGCACGAGGAAACTTATCTAGATACATTTAAAACACCATATATTGATGTATTTAATAAGTAATTGTGAATTTTAATACATATAAAAGTTACTTTCTTGCTCTTAGATCGTATTTTTTAGCAAAATTAAATTGATTTTTAATGATGGAACGGATTAAGACTATCTTTGTTTTAAAGGATAGTCTAAGAGGCAGTTTATGTTTAATAATCTTCATCACTCCTTTCGATATCATCAATCATTTGCTGATAATAACTTAAGGATGCCTCATCAGGATTATTGATAACTCGGTTAAGCATGAGTTCAATCTGTTCTAAAACACTTTTTCTGCAGATGATAACTAGTTGTGATTTGCGCTCAGTATTAGGCCACTCGTGTAATTCTGAGAGTGGGTATAGATTACCCTGTACACCGTGTATTACAATCGGTTTGTCCTGACCCTTGAGATTAAGTATCCCCTTGATTCTTAATATTGAGTCACCATATTGCTCTTGAACGTCTGATATAGCAGCTAGTAGTGCTAATGGTTCGATAGGTTCATTAAATTCCAGACTGAAGGAATCAATATCAGAGTGGGCGATGATTTTGGGTTTAGAAATGCCGATGGCTCCGTTAACAGATGCTGGACGAAATGAAGAGGCTATATTTCGAACCTGAGATTTAGTTTTAAGCCAGGCGCTAACTCTTTTGTTATAGGAATCGTGATCGTTTTTATAAGGACCTATATCAAAAAGAATTTTTGGGGTTATTTTTCCTTTGACAACAGGAAAAACCTTAGCAGCAGGATTGATTTCCGCAGTAATGTCATAAATGGCCTCAATTTCTCCGGCCTCAATCAGGTCTGTTTTACTGATAATCACAAGATCAGCAAGAGCAATCTGTTTAACAGCCTCATACTGCTTTTTTAGCTGTTCACGAACAAACATACCATCTAAAACTGTGACGGTACCATCATGATAATAATGCTCTAAAAGAAATTCATCATTATTGAGGGTAGCAATAACACCTGCAGGATCTGCAAGACCGGTCGTTTCAATTATGACCCTTCTGAATGAAGGTAAGTCACCTCTTTTAGCTTTAATATAGTTGGTGACCAAACTTTTAACAAGCTCCCCTTGTAGTGAACAGCAGATACATCCAGATGATAACAGGACAACTGAGGAGTCTACAGACTCAACTAGTTCATGGTCAAGACCGACGTCACCAAACTCATTAATAAGTACCAAGGTATCTTTGAACTCTGGAGAATTTACCCAATGATTCAAAAGGGTAGTCTTTCCGCTACCCAAAAAGCCTGTAATAATATTAACCGGTATTTTTTTTTCTTCGTCAATTTGTGATTCTTCTGACATTTAATTATTTTACTCCGTAAATAAAAAATTTAGAGCCTTAGCCAAAGTTTCAATTCTATATTCGTCACTTTCATTGATTACATCATGAAAGGCACCTTTAATGATCTCAAATTGAGGAGGTACCTTATCTTTTTGGTGGTCTAAAAAGAATTTTTGACAGGTTTTCGTGTCTACGACCCTGTCATTTTCAGAACTTTGCGTATAGATCGGGAGTGTGAATTCAAAACTGTCGTTTAGCATTTCTAACTGTTTGCGCATGGCTTCACGCACAAAACGGTAAGTAGGACCGCCTATGGTTAAATCAGGATGATTTTTAAAGTACTCATGATAGTATGTGAATCTTTCTTTGTCATGGGAATGATGATTGTTGTCAAATTCAAGAGGTTTATATTCCCTGCCGTGTGGAGTATAAAGATTTTGAGTAAAAGAAAGTGTCCCAAAGATCATGATGAAAACCGACAGTATAAACTTTGGCAGTTTAAAATAAGGCCACAGATATGGTGAAATTAGGGCTGCCCTCTTTGGTTTGTTCGTTCCGTTCTTGATGATATCCAAACTGACAAGACCACCTAGTGAAAATGCTAAAAGCTTATAATTATGAATATTCATGGCATTTAACACAAAGGTAACGTCAGATGTCAGATCCTCAAATTTATGCAGATGGCATTTTTGACGATCTTCAAGAATTCTTGTTGATTGTGCCTGCCCTCTTGCAAAAATAACTACAGCTCCAATTTTTAGCAACGATAAGGTGTAGAAAAATTCGGCAAACTTATGTCCGATTTCTCCACGACCTGGTATGATTACAAGAAAATCCCTAGGATTGTTAACTATCAGTTTGACAGCAGTAAGTGTATAACCTTCATTGTTAACAAATGAGAGGTTTTCCGTGTGTTCCTGATAGAAACATTCTATTTCCTCCCGTTTTTCTTTCAGAGTTGCAGTGTTAATAAAAGCATCAGTAAATGTTGTCATAATTAATATTGGCAGACTCACTACAGTCTCGACCGTGAAATGCCGTACGCTCTCCTTTTAATGATCAGTAAAAAGAATTTCTGTCAATGCTGAAATTTCATCTGCTAAAGCAGGATCTTTGAAAATTTTTCAAAATATTCACAGTTTTGTGTGGTCTCAACACTATATCAATAATCAATACCGCAAAGTTGGTCTAACTCTGTTTTAGGATCACAGGTTACATTAACGTCAACAGATAACCTGTATTTATTATGTCACGTCACCTATACAGAATTTAGGCTACCTCACACGTAATTGCAATGTTTATGTATTGCATGCCACAACATGGCTTTAATCGTTTTGAGTGTAGAACTGTCCTTCAGCAATTTACAGATCTGAAATCATAGCATTGTTAGGATTAAACAGAATAAAAAAAATAATTTTTTTCTGTAAAGATAGAGGCAAATGACGCCATCTATGTTACACATAATATAGGGAGAATATACAAGGGTATTGATTATTTGCGGCGGTATATATTAGTAACGTTTGGCACGGTTTTTATATGCTCGATGACCTTATCTAGGTGATCAGTATCTCTTACTGTGATGATAAGTGTCATAATGAAGTTTTTCTCATCCTTGATATCAGAATTTATGCTTTCAATTCTTGCTCCTGCTACATCGATAGCATTCGAAACTTCAGATAAAATACCTTGACGATTTTCAAGTTCCACTACCAAGCCGGTTTTGAATTCCATGTTGGCGGTAACCTGAATATTCCAAAAGACATCTAGTGTTTTTCCAGGACCTTTTTCACTGCTTCTGAGGTTCTTGCAGTTGATGTTATGGATCACGATACCACGTCCTTGTGCTAGGTGGGCAATGATTTCATCTCCCGGAATAGGCATACAACATTGTGCATAGGTAAAAGGCATTCCGCCAGTACCTTTGACAGGTAGTTCATGATGACGGTGAGAATTCGGATCTAAAAATTTAATCACGGATACGGTAAGTATATTACCCATGGCAATATCAGTGTACAGATCCTCAATCGTTTTTTCCTTAAAATTACTTAGTATAAGCGCTATCTTGTCATCTGTAAGTGATTCGATACGATCGGGTTTTAATGCATTCTGCAGTAGACGACGTCCGATTAACTGGCATTCTTTGGAACGCAGACCCTTCAAATACTGACGTATGGAGGAACGTGCTCTAGAGGTAACAACAGTAGATAACCAGATGGCATTAGGGCATGCCGTAGAGGAGGTGATAATTTCGATTGATTCACCTGAATGTAGGCTTCGTGATAATGGGAAGGCACGATGGTTGACTCGCGCACCAATGCAGTGATGTCCAATATCGGTATGCAGTGCATAGGCAAAATCAACTGGGGTTGCTCCTTTTGGTAGATTGTAGATGGTTCCGTCAGGTGTGAATACAAAAATGGAATCAGGAAATAAATCGGTTTTGACATTTTCAACAAATTCCATGGAAGAACCCGCACTTTGCTGCAGGTCAATAAGATTCTTGATCCAGTCCTGAGCATTTTTCTGTGATGTTGTTGAGACATACTTTGAGCCATTTTCCTTATAGGCCCAGTGTGCGGCAATACCTCTGGCAGCCATTTGATCCATAAATTCAGTTCTTATCTGGATTTCGATAGGTATACCGTGTGGACCAATTAGAGAAGTATGTAGTGACTGATAGCCGTTTAACTTAGGAATGGCAATATAATCCTTAAACCCGTTGGGACGTGGTTTAAATAGATTATGCATCTGACCTAACACACGATAACAGGTATCAACATCCTTTAGAATAATTCTGAAGCCGTAAACATCCATGATGTCACTGAATTTGAGTTCTTTATTTACCATCTTGCGATAGATGGAATAAAGGCGTTTTTCTCTGCCGTAAACTTTAGCATCAATGTCAGATTCTTTTAGTCTGTCAATAATCGCTGTTTTGATGCTTGAGACTACCTCTTTACGGTTATTGCGGGCACGTGTTACTGCGGCCTTAAGTACTCGATAGCGCATTGGGTAGATTGATGCTAAGCACAGTTCTTCAAGCTCGGTTCTAATCTCGGTAATTCCAAGACGGTTGGCGATAGGAACAAAAACCTCCAAGGTTTCTTTGGCTATACGAACTCTCTTGTCAGGACGTAGAGCCCCCAAGGTACGCATATTATGTGTTCTGTCGGCTAACTTTACCAAAATGACTCTGATATCCTTGGTCATGGCCAGAATCATTTTTCTAAAATTCTCCATTTGCGCTTCCTGATAGTCCTGAAAGCGCAGTTTGTCGAGTTTAGTAACACCCTGTACTAGTTCCATGACTGTAGTACCGAATTCTTTTTCAAGCATTAGAGCAGTGATCTGTGTATCTTCGACAACATCATGTAGGAGTGCCGCTTCAATGGAATCAACATCCAGATGTAACTGAGCAATTACCGTGGCTACAGCAATTGGATGAATAATATAAGGTTCTCCTGAGGCTCTTTTCTGATCGCGATGGGCAAAATCAGCTACAAAAAAACAGTGGTCGATTTTTTCGATACTGGCGGGAGAAAGATAGGTGCACAGCTGTGCTCTTAGGTGTTCATAGTATTGAAAATAAGGAGAAGATAAGGCTTGCTCAAGAGGAGTAATCCCGGTACAATTTGGAATTAAAGAGCTATCTTCTCCCATGGAGCGTTTCCTATTAACCGAACATTTCTACGCCATCAATCGGGGCGAATTCACTGTCAGCAGGGTGAACTGCATTTTCTCTTAAGTGTTCTTTACGATCCTGTTTGTCCAGAAAATCCTTAGTAATAAGACCTTCTTCAATTTCTCTCAAGGCAATAACAGTTGGTTTGTCTTTTTCCTCCTCAACTAATGGATTGCTTCCTAAAGAAATCTGTCTGGCTCGGCGGGCTGCCAGTAATACTAAATCAAAACGGTTCCCTACTTTTTCTACGGCATCTTCTACTGTTACTCTAGCCATGTCTAAAACCTTTAAAATTCTATTGAAAATAATATTTTTTATAAATCAGCATACTTTTCATATATTACCGAATACTACCACCTTGACTGATACATTTACAAGCAGCCTAGTTTTGTTTATTTGAAAGGTAAACGGAAGAAAATATATTCTGATAAGTCTGTGTTATTATATACTAAATTTACTCATAAAAAAAAATTTTGCAAGGCATCAAAGCCATGCTTACTGTAAGGCAAGCGCATTGCTTGCTTTAGAGTTTATTGTTATCAGCTTTCATGGGATACAATCTTTCAATTTCTTCATGCTTTTTTTCAAGTCTTGCGCGTTCACTTAGAATTATGGAGCGCATACACAGGATACTTTCGTCAAAGTCGTCATTTATGATGATGTAATCATATTCGTTATAGTGGGAAATTTCAGCAGTTGCTTTCTGCATTCTGCCTTCTATTACCGAAGGAGAGTCAGTATTGCGTTTATCGAGGCGATTTCTTAGTTCTGCAAGCGATGGAGGAATAATGAAAATACCTTTAGCCTGAGGTGTTTGTTTTCTAATCTGACGAGCTCCCTGCCAATCAATATCCAACAGTACATCTTTGCCTTCTTCCAGCCATTTTTCTACAATTTCTCTTGAGGTTCCGTAATAATGATCAAAGACCTTTGCATATTCATAGAAGGCATTGCGTGCAATCAGCTGCTCAAATTCTTCGTTATCAACAAAGTGGTAATTGACATGGTTTACTTCCCCGGGACGAGGTTCACGTGTGGTGTGAGACACAGACAGTCGCAGTCTATCATCACCGTTAAAGCGTGAAAGCAATGCACTGATTAAAGAGGATTTTCCTGCACCGGATGGCGCAGAAACAATAAAAAGTGTACCTTTATTCATAATATTTATTTTTTGAGATTATCTTCACTAGTTGTGTGGGCAAGACTTAGCCACTCATTGAGTATAACACGTACTTCATTGACACCGGTTTTCTTGACTGCCGAAAAAGCAACGATATTAAAATTACTCCCATATTCAGAGAGCATAGTCCTGACTTCCCCAATGATTTCTCGACTTTTGTTAACACCAAATTTGTCTGCCTTGGTTAATAGAATGAGCACTGGCAGATTAGATGCTAAAGACCAGTTGATGAGTATGCGATCATGATCTTTTAGCGGATTGCGAATATCCATGGTCAGTACAAGACCAATTAGACTTTTGCGTTGCTGAAGATATTCGGTCATGGCATTTTGCCACTGTCTTTTTATGCTTTCCGACACTTTGGCATAACCATAGCCTGGAAGGTCTACAAGATAGCGCTCCTTACTGATTTCGAAAATATTGATAAGTCTAGTGCGTCCAGGAGTCTGACTTGTTTTGGCAAGATTTTTATTGTCACAAATAGCGTTTATTGCAGAAGATTTACCAGAATTTGAGCGTCCGACAATAGCAATTTCAGCGCCCAGATCCTGTGGAAGTTTTGAAATATCTGGAGCGCTGGTGATAAATTTTGTTTTACGGAAGTCTAGGCTATTTCCTGTGGTTTTATCTGTCATAAGGCGAGGATCTAAACTTTGTACTGTTCAAGAATGTCGTCCGGTGACTCTGTGGTTTTAGACTCAAAATCACGTACCGCCACAAATGATGTATCATCCATAGCCAGTTCCACATAGAAAACATTGCCTGAATCGGTATTGAAAGTTACCTTTCCGAAAATTGGATTATCGAGTTCGACAGAAATATTAATCTGTACCTGATGTGGTAAGGCTAGCATTTTTGGCTGAGATTGATCGATTCTGATATGCAGTTCATCACTGATTTTTCTGGTGAAATGTCCCAGGATCTGATTCATAAGCTCACCTAGTGAATTGCTTACTTCATCTTGAGTATAGTTTTTAGCCATTTCAGATTCTGGTAATCCCATATTGCTAAGGTATGCACGATAAATTTCCATGGCTGTTTCCTTAGGAAAGTTTATAACTACCATACCCGAGAAAGAACCAGTAAACATGACGAATGTACCAATATCAGGTGTAAGTACAGTTTTAGATATCTTTTGAATGAGTGGCACAAAATTTGTGTTTTTGTTTGTGGCTGAGGTTAATACTTCAGAAACACTCTGGCAAAGAGTGAGCATAATGTCATTGCTGCCGATTATTTTTGTTTTTTTTGCCATATTTCCTCCAATTGAATTATCGTTGTTTTAGTTTAGACGAGGAAAATTAATAATCTAGTGCAAGGATCATGTTTTACAAAAAAATTTTTTATGTATATTTATCAGAGAGAAGTGATTTTGTAGCATAAACATACATGGAGGAACTGCAAAGTATGGTAAGTAACTTTGCAGAAAAACTAATTAGAATTTGGTTAGATTCAAATCCTTTATTTTGCGGGTGAGTGTGTTACGTCCCCATCCTAGAAGCTTGGCAGATTCCTGTTTATGATTACCAGTAAAAGTTAAGGTTGCCTCCAGCATAATTTTTTCAAATTCGGGGACGGCTTCGGACAGAATATCTTTTTCTCCCTGTTTTAGTTTGTTGTCGACCCATGTTCTAAGCAGACTCTGCCAAGTTACATTTTCTTTTTCACTGTCTGATAAGGCATTGGTGTTCTTATTCTGAGTGTTTTTGGAGTGCAGTATATCTTGAGGTAAGTCCACCAGCTGAATATCTCTGCCTGTAACCATGATTGACAGGTATTTGCAGAGATTTTTTAACTGTCTTACGTTACCAGGCCAAGGTAAGCGACATAGAAAAACCAGCACTTCAGAGGTTAGTTTTTTAGGTTCACAATGGCTTTCTCTTGCTATCTGATTTAAAAAATATTTAGTTAAGAGTGGAATATCATTATTACGCTCACGTAAAGGGGGAACAGTAATGTTGATAACACTTAGTTTGTAATATAGCTCTGAGTTAAAAAGTCCTAGTGAAATTTTTTCTTCAAGATTTACTGAGGTTGATACGATCACTCTCACATTGGCTCTGAGCATATCCTGAGAGCCGATTTTTGCATATAATCCACTTTTAAGGAGCATTAGAAGTCGATTCTGACAGTCCATTGGCATTTCGTTAATTTCACTAATAAAGATGGTGCCATTTTGTGCCTGCTCAATTAGACTTGGCTTATTACTATTAGCGTCACCAAAAAGCTCATACTGGATCATATCTTGAGGAATTGATGAAGTGTTGAGTATTGTAAAACTGTTATTTTTTCGATCACCGTGATTATGGAGCGCCTTTGCTACCTTGCAACGTCCAGTTCCACATTCTCCAATAATAAGGACTGGCAGGTCTGTTTTAGAAACACGACCGACAAATTTGAAAACATCCTGCATGGCAGGAGCTTTGCCAATGATGTCGTTATCATCTTCAATTTCTTTTTCTACGTTAGCGCCGTTTGGTTCGTTACGTTTGGTTTGGAGTTGACTCATATTGACGCGATGTACGGCTGCGCGACGTATTACTGCAATGGCCTGCTCAATGTCAAAAGGTTTAGGTAAATACTCAAATGAGCCTTCATCAAATGCATCGATGGCGGATGAGAGATCTGAGTGTGCAGTCATGATAATAAAAGGAATATTAGCGTCAATTTTATGGAATTTATCAATAAGTTCAATGCCGTTCATTCCAGGCATTTTGATATCTGATACCACAACGTCAGGTGTTTCTTTTTCAAGAGCCTCCAGTGCTGTTTCTGCATTTTCGAAGAGTCGATGGGTAATATTGTTTACAGAGAGTGTTTTACTAAAGACAAATCGGATACTAGCATCGTCATCGATAACCCAAATCATCGGATCCATAATTTAAATCTCCGTATTTCTTTTTAAAGGTAAAATAATTCTAAAAGAGGTTTCGTGTTTATCGGAAATACATTCTATGGTACCACCATGTCTTTCCACAATATTTAGCGCAAGTGATAAACCTAATCCGTTTCCGTTAAATTTTGTCGTAACCATAGGAAAAAAAACTGTATCTTTAATTTTCTGTGGAATTTCAGGACCGTTATTGCTGATAGTGATAATCAATACCAACGGATAACGCTTTTCTCTGATAATTCCACTGATTGCAGCACGGGTTTTTATCCTAATGTAAGGTGATGGAGTGTTGCTTGTCTGTAAAGCCTCAACAGCATTGTGCACAATATTTATAATTACCTGCTCAATACTATCTGCATCAAGAGGTAGTTCTGGTAATGATGGATCATAATCTTTAACAACAGTAATGTTTTGCGAATCCTCTTGCATCTTAGCAAGTTTTATTGATTTTTCAATAAGATAGTGGATATTGGTGTTAACCATGGGATTGGGACGCTGTGGACCGAGCAGATTGTTAACTAGAATCTTTAGTCGGTCTGTTTGTTCAATAATAACCTTGGTATAGTCTAAAAGATCCTCAATCTTATCTTTATAGCTCATTTCAAGTAACTGTGCGGCACCTCTGATTCCACCCAAAGGGTTTTTTATCTCATGAGCCAAATTTCTTATGAGATCACGTGCTACTGAGTACTGATTGTTTTGCTGCATCTGACTTATAATTTTTTCCTGGTTGGCTATAGGATGGATTTCAACAATTATTCCATCAAAAGCGTTTTCAATATAGGGAAAAATTGTCAGATCAGCCTTGCTTGATTTTCCTGGTAGCGGTGAAATTAAAACATCCGCTGCCGAAAATCCTGGAAAGGAGGAGGTGAAATTCAGGGATTTAATGGCAGTGATAACCTTAATTTCACTTCGATCAATAAGATCGCAGAAAAAGAGGTTTTTCAGCTTTTTTCTCGATATGCCACATACCTGTTCAGTTGCTGTATTAGCATACACGATCTTCAGATCTTTTGTGGCTATAATGACAGCGGTAGTCAGGCTTTCAAGTATGTTTCCTTTATCCATGACCTGTTGATTTTACATAAATGATAATAATATTCTGCATCAAATCTCAGATTATGAAAGTTGTGCACTATTATTGTAGTAGGAAAATAATTTTGATGCTATATGGCACTAAAATAGTGCATACAAAACTTTAGTTTTTATAATCTACTGAAATGTCAAAAGTATATTTGCTTTGTGAAACCCAGTTAAAGATTAGATGGTAATTGTTAATTGATATCCCAAACTAGGAGTGCAAATTACAACAGTCATTGTGAATAATATGGCTTTTGATTACTACGTCTGCTTGAGGTAACTTATGCTGTGAGCAATATATTGCATAGCACACGTGATGAAAAGGCGTACTTAATGTAGCCTGTGAAATAGCCTTTTTTGAAGTAAACCTAAAATTCAGAACAGAACAATTAAAACATCAGTAGTAGGTGCTACTGATGTTCACAGCAATATGGAGAGAGAAGATTTACTCTTCGCCCTTTTTCCCTCCTGCTGCTCTGAAGGCGCGTATTCTGTCGAGTTCTGAGAGGTTTTTCTTGCGTATGCGTATACTCTGCGGAGTAACTTCTACTAGCTCATCCTCATTGATAAACTCCAGAGCCTGTTCTAGGGTCATTTTAACAGCAGGGGTAAGAATGATATTATCATCAGAACCTGCTGCACGCACGTTAGTCAGCTTTTTGGTTTTTAGAGGGTTAACTGTAAGATCGTTAGAACGCACATGTAATCCGATAATTTCACCTTCATAAATTTCTTCACCAGGTTCGACAAAGAGACGGCCTCTCTCCTGAAGAAACCATAAGGCATAAGGTACGGCTTTACCGCTATCATTGGAGATAAGTACGCCATTTTGTCTTTCTCCTATATTGCCACCCGAGTATTCATCATAACTGTCAAAGGTATGGAACATAAGACCTGTACCTGACGTCAACGTCATATAAAGAGACTGATATCCAATCAGACCGCGGGCTGGAATACGGTAATCAAGACGAACACGACCTTTTCCGTCTGGTGTCATGTTTCGTAATTCGCCTTTTCTTAATCCAAGTTCTTCCATAACTGGGCCTTGATGCTCTTCCTGCAGATCAAGCGTAAGGATTTCATATGGTTCCATGGTTTTACCATTTTCCTTATGGAGAATTACTTCGGGACGGGATACGGCTAACTCGTATCCTTCACGTCGCATTTCTTCAATAAGCACAGAAAGATGAAGTTCTCCACGTCCTGAAACTTTAAAGCGGTCAGTGTCTTCTGTATTTTCAACGCGTAAGGCTACGTTGTGTACAAGTTCCTCACGTAATCTTTCTTCAATATTTCTAGAGGTGATGAATTTACCTTCACGACCTGCAAAAGGGGATGTGTTTACACAGAAATTCATTGATACTGTTGGTTCATCTACAGATAAAGCAGGTAATGGTTCAATTTTCTGAGGATCACATATGGTGTCGGAAATTTTAAGCTCTCCTAAACCGGTTACTGCAATAATATCACCAGCCTGAGCAACATCCACCGGATTTCTTCTTAGTCCAAGATATCCGAGCACCTGTCCAATTTTTCCAGTCCTGCTGTTGCCGTCACGATCAACAATGCTGACTACCTGATTGGCTTTTGCTGTTCCTCTCTTAACACGACCTACGCCAATAACACCAACATAAGAGGTATAATCTAAGGATGAAATCTGCATTTGGAACGGACCATCAAGATCAGCGCTAGGTGGACTTACTTTTTCTACCACAGCTTCAAATAAAGGTTCCATGTTATCACCGTGATGTTCTACATCAAGGGAGGCCCATCCTTGGAAGGCTGAAGCATAGATGACAGGAAAATCCAGCTGTTCGTCACTGGCACCAAGATTGTCAAACAGGTCAAAAATCTGGTCAATTACCCAATCTGGTCGAGCTCCTTCACGGTCACATTTGTTGATGACAACGATAGGTTTTAAACCTGCAGCAAATGCTTTTTGAGTAACAAATCTGGTTTGTGGCATTGGTCCGTCAACTGCATCTACAAGAAGCAGTACAGAATCAACCATGGACATAACACGTTCAACTTCACCACCAAAATCTGCATGGCCTGGAGTGTCAACAATATTGATACGGTAGTCTTTCCAGTTTATAGCAGTATTTTTTGACAGGATGGTTATGCCACGTTCCTTTTCAATATCATTAGAGTCCATAACACGTTCCTGACCGATTTCATTACGATCAAGAGTGCCTGACTGTTTTAATAATTTATCAACTAAAGTTGTTTTACCATGGTCAACATGTGCAATGATTGCGATGTTGCGGATTTTGTTTACATCCATCTTAAAAACCTGTGATTATAAATACAAAATAGTGAAGTGCTTCAAAAAAAACTTGGCGCTATTTTATACTAATTAGCCCCCTGCACACAATTATTTATTATTCTTAAAGTTCAATGAAAAAATCGGGGAGAAACTTAACTTCTTAAGTAAATGGCTACTACTGTCTTGTTATATTCTTTCTTGAAATAAACGGTTAGATAGTGAAGACTCCATGAATATCAGTAATGTTCAGCCTTCAGGGTGAAACTTTAATGTTTGCAAGTCTAAATATATGTAAGTACAATTAGGGATAAAGTGGTAATTACAAGCAAGGTAATTTAAGTGAAGGAAGTTTTTGTTTATTTTTATAATCGTGTAAAAAGGGATTCCATTGGTTTAGAAGCCTCAGCATTGTCATTTACATCTATTTTGGCTCTGATCCCCGCAATTAGTGTAATTTTTTATTTTTTTGCCGTGTTTCCGGCTTTTTCCGAATTTAGAGAATCCTTAAAACTGTTTGCAAAAAATAACTTTATGCCTGTTTTTTCTGAAACTTTAGGTAATTATGTAGGTACTTTTGTTGAACATGCAGGAAAACTTACGGCTACAAGTACTATTGCATTTTTTGTGGTATCGCTGCTTTTGGTGCGCTCCATTGATCAGTGTCTTAATCGTATTTGGCGGGGTGGCAGAAGAAAACTTGGTACTATGCTTGCAATTTACTGGACTCTCCTAACCTTAGGCCCTATTGCTCTAGGTATTATTCTGTGGCTGTTTACCAAGGTTATGGGAGTGGCAATTTCCTCAAATCCGAATATTGGCCTGGCGCTCATGTTAAGTTATTTTATTTTTCCTGTAATTATAGAGTGTGCTCTTTTGACAGCACTGTATGTGATTGTGCCTAGAGTACGTGTCAAAGTGCAGGATGCTATGCTGGGGGCTGTTTTCGTAACTGTAATTTTTGAAGTTTCCAAAAAGTTATTCTCTATATTTGTTCTTAATTTTTCAAATTATGAGGCTATTTATGGGGCTATTGCAGTTATTCCTGCACTTTTTGTGTGGATTTATATTTCCTGGTGGCTGGTTTTATTAGGGGCTGAATTCACTGCATCATTGGGAGTTGTAAGAACTGGTATGTCTGAGAACATTCCAAGTTTTATGGTTTATCTTGCCAATGTTACAGGCTCGACCCTGGGATCTGACGAAATTGAAAGACCAAAGCATAATAAGGCACCAATTAAAATTAAAGTTACCTCCAATAATAATTAGTTTGAGGAGCGCTTGAAGATGCTCTCACTCCTCAGTCTGTTCTAAAGCCACTTCTTGATGCTTGGAATCATTGTCAGTTTCCTTTAAGACTGCATTGGACGCAGGTTCCTTATAAGAAGTTTCGCCTGGAGAGTCTTTTAGATAATCATCAAGTCCTGGACGGCTCTCTGTTCTTAATATAGGGAAAATAATAAAGTTTGGTTCAGTAAGCGGGCCTTCAATCTTGAGGAGAGTTATATTGCCCTTGGAGAGTGAGGATATTGAACCTTTGGCTAAAAGAAGATCATTGTGAATGTCGCAGTTTCCCTTTAAGTTGATGTGTGAAGTCGCAAGATCAGATTTTATGGAAAATGTTAAATGGTCTCTGTCGATATTGACAACAGAATCAAGGTTGTATAAACCTAGGTCGTCATGCTTTAGAAGATCAAAGAATTTATCATATGTAAGATAGTGGCTTTTTTTACTTCCGCCATTGAGAAGATCAAGACCTAATCCTGAAATCATAAGGTTCTTTGCACTAAGATTGATATAACCTTCTATACCGTTCAAAAGAGGATTGGTCTTGTCATTATCCGCCTTGTTTTCCTTTTTAAACATTTGCGATAAATCGGCCGTAAGTTTGGTATCAATATTGATTTTGCCGCTTAAGGTTCTGTCAAAAAAACTGCTGTTCAACTCTCCAGTGTCAAAATCTTCACCTTTGAGTTTAAAGTTTATGTGGTTGCTTTTATCGACGTTGACAGTGGCAGTTAAAGTTGACTTCATAAAAGTGATTTCGTCTAATGAAATACTGGTATTACCATTGGTGCTGCTGATTTTGGCAGTGAGATCATCTAAGTACAGATCTCTGAAATATCCGTTTTTTATGCACAGTTCAAGTGTATCAAGATTAAATGTTGCAGTCTCGTCATGTTTTAAGCGTAAAAGATCCTTGATATGTATGTTGAATGTTTTACATTGAAAAGGTATTTCATCTATGTTTGAAACGACTTCGGTATCAACAAGATCAAAATTTTTTATAAGATATGAACTGCCATAAAAGAGTTCCCTCATTCTGTCCATCAACTGTATGTCGGGCTCTAATTTGGCCTTTTTTAGTGAAGCCTCGTGAATTACTATGAGACTATCCGTGTCTTTTATTAACGGGTCATCCAGATCATCAAGATCATCAAAATATGATTTAATAGCCTCAACATCAGAGTTAAGACTAAGTTTAAGCGCATATTCTCCGGTTAAAACCTTACCATTTAATTCCAAATCAAGCCCATGATTATGACTTGAGGCTTTTATAAAAGAGCGGTCAGCACTTATGCCTAGGGTTGGTTTTGAGATTTCTCCGGCTTTTCCTTCAAAACTGTAGTTTAGTTGCCCCTCATTTAATGATATATTTGTAGCACTGCCGTTTAGCTGTCCTATCAGGAGATCTTTTGCTGGAATCGAAAGCACACAGTTGTTAAGCAGTACTGAGTCTGCGGTGAAGGAATATTCGCTAAGATAGCGTTTTAGATCCTGAAAGATCGCGTTATTAAAGACCATATTACGAAAATGAGGAGTCTTAAGAGATCCCTCTGTTGTAAATTCTGCGCTTACGTTGCCACCAAACATTTTGGCATTAAAGTCTGTTACCTCATAACTGCTGTCTTTTTGTGAGACTTTAAGACTAAGATTGTTCAGTTTGATGTCATCAAAAGTCGCTTCAGTAGCGGTAAGAGTAGCCTCAGTAAAAGTGATTTCCGTTGGTGTCATATGAATATTCTGGGCGTGAAGATCAACATCCTTTCCTAAAAATCTCTCAAAATAAAGAGGCACATCTACAAGATCAAGTTTGGCGATATCAATTTTCTCATAGCCAAAACGTTCTTTTTTGAGAACAGACAGATCTTTTGCATTCAATTTAGCGTTCTTAATATATAAATAATTTATTTTAAAGGCCTGTTCATTGATGACAGATTTAATATCATATTCAAGATAGATTTCATCGATGAGAGAGTGTCCTAGAGATAATTCCTGGATTTTGAGTATATTGGGATAAATAGGTGAGAATTCCACCTGTTTACAGTTAACATTAAGACTGGTACGTTCTTCAAGTAATTTGATAAGCGGAGCCTTGACGTGCTGTCCGTTGAAATAGAGAATAAAACCTACAATTAAAATAACAAAAAAGGTCAGAATCATTAAGGCGATTTTGATGATCGGAAAGGTGTGCGAGGTATTTTTTTTTATTTTCAGATCTGGTCTAAATGCCATAATTTTAAACCTTAAATTTTGGAAACCATCTTGCTAAAAGCGCGTTAGCGGCTGTTCTGTTGTTCTTTATGATATCTTGGGCGGCTTTTCTGGCGGTATCGATAAGTTCAAAATCGCGATTGACATCGACAATTTTAAACAGCGAAAATCCACTCTGCAGCCGACCTAGAACCTCACCTGGTCCTCTTAGTTTAAGATCTTCTTGAGCGATGGTAAAGCCATCACTTGTCTCACGCATTATGGAAAGTCTCTTTTGCGCAATTTCCTCATGAGGCCCCTGCTTGTCCTGGTACATGAGAATGCAGTAGGATTTGCCTCCTCCTCTCCCAACTCTGCCTCGTAACTGGTGCAGTTGTGCAAGTCCCAGGCGATCCGCATCTTCAATAATGATTACGGAGGCGTTTGGCACATCTACTCCGACCTCGATTATGGTGGTAGCCACCAAAAGAGCATATTTGCGCTCAAGGAAATCTTTCATGATTTTGTCTTTATCTTTGGGTGCCAACTGACCGTGGAGCAGGGCAATACTATAGTTTGGGAGACTCTGCTGTAATTCTTTGTATGTGGCCTTAACTGAGGCATTTTCGTCCTCATTATCCTCGATACTAGGGCATACCCAGTAAACCTGGGTGCCATCTTCCATGAGTTTTTCAAGTCTTTGGATGAGATCAGGTTTGCGACTGGTTTTAATAACAGTTGTCGTAACAGGCTGCCTCCCCTTTGGCATTTCATTTATGGTAGAGACATCCAAATCTGAGAATAGTGCCAGCTGCAGTGTACGAGGAATAGGAGTTGCGGTCATGACCAGCTGATGCATGGTGTAATCAGCAGGAGCCTTACGTAGTAGCGCCATTCTCTGATCAGTTCCGAAACGATGTTGTTCATCAATGATGGCCAGCACAAGAGATTTATAGATAACTTCATTCTGAAAAACACTGTGGGTGCCTATAATTATAAGAATTTCTCCTGATGCAATATCCTTGAGGATGGTTTTGCGATCTTTTACAGATAGTGATGATGTCAGAAGAGTAATCTTAATATTGTAATCCTTAAGATATTTTGTAACGTTGTGGTAATGTTGAATTGCCAAAAGTTCAGTTGGTGCCAGCATGACACTCTGATGCTGTGCCATGGCTACCTGCAGCATTGCCATAATTGCCACGAGAGTTTTTCCAGAACCTACATCTCCATGTACCAGACGTAACATCGGTTTGTTGGAGGAAAGATTATTTTGAATGTCCTCATAAGCATGTAGCTGCGCCCCGGTAAGTTTAAATGGCAGTTTATTCTGAAAATCCTTGATAACTTTTTCTGCTTTAGGGATAACAATGGCATTATGTTTAAGATTGCGCTCTTTTATGGAGAGCAGTGATAACTGATAAGCCACTAATTCTTCATAGCATAATCTTTTGAAGGCAGGTGTATTTTCAATGGCAAAGTGTGCATCTTGAAATTCTTGCGGAGTAGGATAATGAACCTTTTCAAGAGCGGTATTTATTGAAAGAGTAAAAGGATTATGTTCCTTAGGCAGGAGCTCCTCTAGAGGCAGTAGTTTAATTTTATCAAGTAATCCTAAAATGGATTTACGGATGGTTTTCTGCGGGGTGGTTTTTACCGCATGGTATACGGGGGTTAGGGTATCATGGGGCGTGATGACATCATTCTCATCAAGAAAGGTTATTGTAGGCTGATTAAAACAGAACCGGTTTTCAAAATTATTGTACTTTATCTGTCCGAAGAGCAAAACCCGACGCTGCACCTGGTACTTGCTTATCTGATTTGGATATAGATTGAAGAAAATTGCTTCAACTGTCCCGCTCTCATCCTGAAGCAGTAGTTTTAAAATTTTTTTCCCTGGAAGTGCAGTACTTCTAATGATGTGCGCATCAATCTGATAGAACGCACCATCCTGGTTAATTTTAGCAATTGGCTGGATTTTGGTTTTGTCAAAATACTTAAATGGAAAATCTAGTAACAGATCAAAAAGGGTTTTTATCCCTTTTTGATAAAAGGCTTTTGTATAAGTTGTACCTAAACCGTTGATCACAGCAATATCGCTATTGGTGTAGGTGCTATCTCCTTTCATTTCCATAATTAAGGCTAAAACCGAACTAATTGAACTATAAACATTTCTTTAATCATACAAAAAAATTAGGTGCTTGTCATAATAATTCATATTCTCTTCTTGTCAGAATAATAAGCACTCTTCTTCTGTTAATATTGCGATTGCGCATTGTGAGGCTCTCTGGGTTTCTCTTTGAAAGAGCTCCTCCTGTACCTAAGATTAGCCAATATACAGGTTTATCCTAGGGAGGAGTAATCTTAGAGTAACTGCTTAATTAAAATTGAAGCACGTAGTCTCTTTACTTTTTTTAGAATTTTCTGTACATGGAGAGGATAATTATCAATGTCTTCTAGATCTTTAGCCGATGTTAGTTTGGTGGTGTGTTTTAAAAGATACTGCTGTTCGTGAGTAAATTTATCCTGCATAACGTGATTGCTGTCGGTTATTAGTAGACCATTTTCAAGGTCAAGTCCCCAGGCTCTAGGATTGAGATTATTGCCGGTAATAAGCGCATAGTTCCTGTCGATGAACATTCCTTTGACATGGAATGTATTATCACCATCTTGCCATAGCATGATCTTTAGAGAATCGCTGTCTATATAATTCTGATTTTTTTGCATGAACTGTTTAAGATTCTGCTCATATATGTAAGGTATGGCACCGATGGTTGAAAACTGAGTTGGATCTTTGATGAAAAAATCATTGGCTTTTTTGTCTCCCACCACTAAGGTAATTTCTATATTCTTGGATAGAACCTCATCTATGGCATTTAAAAGAATTTTAGGAGGATTAAAATACGGAGTACAGATAAACAGTCTCTTTTTACAGGCACCTAACAGCCATAAAATACAGCGATTTAAAGCATTACCTCGTTTGCCAAGACCGGAAATAGGCGTAATGCCAACTTCATAACTGGAGATTTTTTCATTTTTGAATGAGTATTGGACCTTTGTCAGATGTCGACGCAGCTCTTTGATTTCGTCGCGCATGTCCTTGGCTGGTCGCACCGGGCCCTGTGAGAAATCCTGTACTGCAAAATTAGGATGAAAGGCATTAGTGGCAAAAGCACACATGGAATCAGCCAACTGCTGGGATTGGATTTCATGATAGCGATCAAGACGGTAACGCTCATTATATCCCATGTAAACATTATTGATGCTCGCTCCTGTGTACAGGACGGTGTTGTCAAAGACAAAACCCTTAAGATGCAATACTCCGAAAAGTTCACGCCTTTTTACCGGAACCCCATAGATGGCTGGAGGTGTCTCTGATGATTCTGCCATTTTGTAATAGAGACTGGCGTTGCCAAGGGACTCTCCTTCTCCGATTCGTCCCCGCTGAGCACGGTGAAAGTCAACATAGACACGAATATAGAGTTTGGGATTGTTTTTCTTGGCCTGATATAATGCTTCCAGTACCTCTCTGCCGGTTTCATCATTTTCAAGATAGAGTGCGGTTATCAGGATCCTTTCTCTGGCCTTTTCAATAAGTTCCAGTACTCTTTTGTGGAAGGCATGGGGAGTCTCTAATATATTATAGGCAGAGATACTTACTGGAATAGTTGGAAGTTGCTGTATCCTAGTCTGACAGTACAAGGAATTGGGCAGACTTTTTTTCCAAAAAAAGGTCATTTAGATATTCTCCTAAATTGAATCAGTTACCTTGTTAAGCCAGGCAACCTCGTCCTCACCAAGTGAGGTTGCAGCATTGACAATGACATTATTGACATTTTGATGATAGCTGTTAAGCCAGTCAATCTCCTTTTGTGATAACAGCTCGCGAATTATAAATCTGTTATCAAATGGTACTAGGGTTAATGGCGAAAAACATAACATATGACTTAATCCAGGTTGTGAACAACTCATGACCACCATCAGGTTTTCAAGTCGTATACCGTACTCTCCTTCTTTATAGAAGCCAGGTTCATTAGAAATAATCATGCCTGGTTCAAGCGGAATAGGTTCGCCTCCTGTCATACGTGAAGATATGCGCTGTGGGCCTTCGTGCACCGATAGGACATGTCCCACGCCATGACCGGTTCCATGAGCAAAATCAAAACCATAATCCCAAAGAGAGCGTCTGGCGATGGCATCTATCTGTTCTCCCGTGGTGCCTTTAGGAAAAATCAAGGTTGCAAGCGCAATATGGCATTTTAAAACCAAAGTGTACATTTTTCTAAGTTCACTTGGAATGTGGGGACTTATCAAAACTGTCCTTGTAATATCAGTAGTGCCGTCCTGGTAGTGTGCCCCACTGTCGATTAGGTAAATACTGTCGTGACCTAGATGTCTTGGTTCTTTGACTTCTTCATGGTTATAGTGACACATGGCGGCATTAGAACCTATGGCGGAGATGGTAGCAAATGACGGTTCAATATAACCCGTTTCTACCTTGCGGAACATTTCAGCACGGTGGGCTAAATCTGCTTCGGAGGTTTCTTCAACACGCCGTACATAGGTTTCATCATTCTCGGAAGCACCAACTTTTGTTAGATTATCAAGCCAGCAAAAAAAACGACACATCGCAATTCCGTCTTTGATATGCGCTTTATATTCACCGGCAATTTCTATATGATTTTTAATTGATTTAGGCTGTTCGCAAAGTCCTAATCCTAAGGTAAGATTAGCTCCTCCCTTTTCTAAGGCTAACACCGTATGAGCATTGGTGGTCTGCGGATCAAGAAATACCTTGGAATTAGAGGAGTTAAGCCTAGAAAGAACATCATCAAAATCAGATTCCGGAAAGATATCTACATGTCCGATATGTTCGTGCAGTTTTTCGTGCAGATTTTCTTCACCACTTTCGTGATCCACAAAATGTTCGGGATTGATGTACCACTCGAGGGCATCATTTGAATAGGCAACCACACGACTGTTGATGATAGGCAGAAACTTTCTGTCATGTCCACGGATATTCAAAAGCCAGCAGATACTTTCAGGATTAGTAATTACCGTAGCATCATAGTTCAGGTCACGAAGTCTCTGTGCGAGATTCTCTCTCTTTTTGGAGCTAGGACAGCCGTTAAATTCATCATTGAAGATTTTAATGGTGGAGACAATCTCCTGAGGCCTGTCAGGCCAGATTTTGTCGACATAATTCTCTTTGGTATCGACGAGCTTTATATTAAAAATCCTAAGTTCGTGTTCTAGTTTTAAAAATTCCTTATAGGAAATACATTTGGCGTCAATGCCAACGGTGGCATTTTTTTCAAGAATTGTGCAAAGATAATTGCTTGGGCTGACATCCTGGAAATCAAAGGTTATATAGAGATCAGTATCAACCTGTTCCTTAACTTGAACTACATAGCGTCCGTCTACAAAAATGGCATAACATTTGTTGATTTTCTGTGTTTCATCGCCACGATTGTTACTTAATTCAATTCCTCTTTCGTCAAGGCGTGGATTATAGTTCCTTGCGATTACTGCATAACCGGCACTGCCTGAAAATCCTGTCAGATACTTGAGTCTTTGCTTGTCATCATTTACCTCATATGACAGATATTCATCATCGTGAGTTACTATAAGTGCGTCGAGTTCATTTTCCTCAAGCAGTTCAAGAATGGCATTTATTCTTGAGGCATAGGTAGATTTGCTATATTCTGACATTTTATTTCTGTGACAGTCTGGGTTTTATAATTAAGTAGCAGCTTTACAAGATAACCCATGAGTTAAGTTGTAATCTACTGCAGGTTGATTTCATAAAAGCATAGAGATCTTAGCACATAGATCTGTTACAAGCATTAATAATAAGTGAACTCTTAGGCTTGGTGTGATTTAATAAGTTGGATTAAAAAGTGACACAGTAAATGATGGTTAGAGTTTACTTACATTTATTGTTAAAATACCGACACAAGATAGAATGTTCTCAGCCATCTTAGGTGAGATCCTGTCAATAGATCTCGTCTTGCACAGAACATGGGCATATTGGTTAAAGGAAATACAAATGAGCGACAAAAAACAATCTAATCCACTGTTAGATTATAGTGGTATGCCAAATTTTTCACAGGTTACTGTAGATGACATAAAACCGGCTGTAATTGATGCTATTGAAAAATGCAAACATACTATAGAAAAGGTAAGTGAAAAACACAAGAATGATGCTACCTGGGATAATACCATTGCCCCCGTCGAGGAGGTTGATGATCGTCTTTCCAAAGTATGGGGAGTGGTCTCTCACCTAAATTCCGTTAAGAATACTAAATCGCTGCGTGAGGCTCATGATGAGTGTTTGCCGATGATTTCAGAATTCAGTTCTTGGGCAGGTCAGTATAAACCCTATTTTGATATTCTCATGAAAATTGAGAGCTCGGATGCATTTGGCAGACTGTCACTGCCTCAGCAGAAAGCGATCAAGAATTCGATTCGCGACTTTAAACTCTCGGGTATCGATCTTAATCCTGAAGATCAGAAGAAATATACAGAAATTGTAATGAGACTGGCTGAACTGCAGTCTTCTTTTTCTAATAATGTTTTAGATGCCACTCGTGCTTATTCTTTGCATGTTGTTTCGCAAGATGAATTAAAAGGATTGCCGGAGGGTGCACTGCGTCTTGCCGCATCTGAGGCTTCAAAAAGGCATAAGGAAGGATATGTTTTTACTTTAGATATGCCATCCTATCTGCCATTTATTAAATACTGTGAAAACAGAGAACTGCGCCGAGTAATGTATGAAGCCTATAATACCAGAGCCTCAGAAGTTGGTCCTAACGCTCAACAATTTGATAATAGCGAGATTATGAGTGAAATTCTTTTATTGCGCCATAGGTTAGCCAATCTTTTAGGATTTAAAACCTATGCACATTATTCTCTGGCTACTAAAATGGCAGATAAACCTGAAACGGTAATGGAATTTCTCAATAATCTTGCAGAAAAATCCCACGCTCAGGGAGAACGGGAGGTGGCAACTTTAAGAGACTACGCCAAACAGAAAGGAGTTGACGAACTCAAACCTTGGGATGTGGCTTTTTTTGCTGAAAAAATGCGTCAGGAGAAATACGCATTTTCTGAAGAAGAACTGCGGCCATATTTTCCTGAAGATAAGGTGGTGCAAGGATTGTTTGAATGTGCCCACCGTCTCTATGGAATAAGCCTTAAACAACGCTTTGGTGTGGATATTTGGGATGATTATGTCAAATGCTATGATGTATACGAGGATAAGTTTGGTTCACGTATTGGTTCAATCTACATGGATTTATATGCACGTGAGGGCAAGAATGGTGGAGCATGGATGGATGAGTGTTTGACTCGTCGCTATCGTTTTGATGGAGCATTACAGTTGCCTGTAACTTATCTTGTGTGTAATTTTTCAAGACCGGTGGATAGCAAAGTTTCACTGCTTACTCACAGTGAGGTGGTTACCTTGTTCCATGAGTTTGGACATAGTCTCAATCATCTGCTGACTAAAATAGATATTTCTGATGTGTCAGGTATCAATGGTGTACCCTGGGATGCTGTGGAGCTGCCAAGTCAGTTTAACGAAAACTTTGCCTGGCAGGAGGAGGTCCTAAAGTTTTTGTCATGCAATGTAGATACTAAGGAATCTTTGCCGGTTGCAAAACTCAAGGCCATGCTTGATGCTAAGAATTTTGAGTCGGCTATGGCCATGTTAAGACAGTTGGAGTTTGCTCTTTTCGACTTTAGAATTCATCTTGAATATGACGAAGGTAAGGGTGCACGCATCTATGAGATTCTAAATGACGTCAGAAAAAAGGTTGCAGTAGTTCCACAATATGAATTTAGTCGTTTCCCTAACTGCTTTACGCATATTTTCTCAGGTGGCTATGCTGCCGGCTATTATTCTTACAAGTGGGCAGAAGTCCTTGCCGCGGATGCTTTTTCCAAATTTGAGGAAGATGGTATTTTCAATCAGGAAACCGGTAAGGAGTTTGAGGAACTGATCTTAGCCTGTGGTGGTGCTAGTGAACCTCTTAAGAATTTTGAGGAGTTTCGCGGACGCAAGCCAAATGTTGATGCGCTGTTGAAGCAAAGCGGTATCGAATGTTAAGGAAAGTTCGCTGCTAAAAACGCATCATTGAAAATATGGTGCGTTTATTTAAAGATAGAGGTTCAAATCAGCAAGAGCTAACTTTATCTTGGCGTATTCTGAGGAGTCAAGTCCGTAGAGTTTAGCAATGCACTCATCCAATCTGTCGTATAAACATAAGATTTCTTTTTTACTCTTAGTCTTGTCTTTATCTTTTTCACTGTCCAAAAGCGGCTGCATTAGTCTGATGATCTTGTTTTGTACATTATCGTCTGCTAACGGCATAGGCAATCTCTCAAGATGTGAACGCAGGACTTTTACTGAGTTGAATTTTTTTTGGAAGTAAAACTGCAGTACTCGAGAATTGAGCAGGGCAAGGATATATTTTATATTGACGTTTTTCACCCTGGGGATGAGAATATTACAGGAGTTGAGAGTAAGAGTCTTTTCATTATCATACGAAAATACCAGTGTAGCGCATATAAACCGATACAGTAGTTTTTCTGATGCCCGGTACATGGCATCGTCCGATACCTGCTGAAAATTTTGCGGAGTATAATGAATAAAGGAGAGATTTTTTTCAAAACGATATTTATGCAGATCTCTCCCACATACAATGGTCTCTTGGTTTAATTCTTTTTTGCCACTTAAATATCTTGCGTTGTCTCCAGTCACGATACCCAGTGCAAAATCAGCCTGTCCTTTGAGAGTAAAGGATGGTGTTAGTGTTTCAATTTTGCGTATGAGCCGGTATTCATCATCATCTAAAGCGAGGCAGAAACAGTCTGAACTTATTTCTCTTTCGGTTTTGACGGTAAAACTGCCTTTAGTGGTGAAAACCCTAAACCCTACAAGATTATTTTTGCTATCACTTCTGGCAACCTCAAGAATAATGCACGGACATTGAATATTCTTAAAAGGATCACCCAGGTAGTTGATGGTTTTCAATAGCGTCTTTGCTAAGAGAAATCGGCGTATAGGTTCATGGGACTTCACGTTGAGTAATGACTCTGGAAGAACAAATGCTAGAGTGCCACCATCTTTAAGCGAGCAAACAGCCTTTTCCAAAAATACGTCAAAGGACTCTACCTTGCCTTTAGTGTTTTTAAGAATAGCATAGTGTTCCCTAAGATATTCAGTGTCGCTTTTCTCAAATTCAAATCCCCAGGGAGGATTGCCAATAATAAAGTCAAATTCTTCAGTATGTTCCTTTAGATAGTTACATACTCTAATATGTTTTTCCAGGAACAGAGAATCACAGACTTTATATTTAAGGGCAAAATTCAGTCGGGCGATATCAATGCTTATGGGGTCGATATCATAGCCATAGATTTGCGTATAGGGAATATCCGTGGGTAACTGTAAAAAAAAGTTGCCTGTTCCGCAGCATGGATCTAAAAAAGTTTTATGCTGATAATCCTTATCTGAAAGTATCTGTTCACACAGTTTTTTGACAATGGCATTGGGGGTATAGTAGGCTCCCTGAGCCTTGCGACTCTTTATTTCGAGAAAAGAAAGGTACAAGAATCCCAGTATATCTTCATTAGGTTCGTATATAAAATCAAGAGAGAAAAGCTCATGTTCTAAATCTACATGGTATTCAAGATAGGTCTGAAACATAAGCAGATTATCGATAAGAAACCAGAACTGTCCCTGAGGCATTTTGCCATCATAATAACTTTTGAGAGCATAGGTTATTTTAGGATGATGCTCCCGGTCCAATAGCATTTTGATGGCGGTATTGGCTATAAGCGCCAACATCAGTGCATCATTGATTTTTATATAGTCTCTTTCAATAATCTCAAAAATCTTCAATAGATTGACAAGATTTCGTGAGTCTTCAGAAAGATAGGCTGTGTATATCTGTTTTCCAAGCACATAATTTTTATTGCGGCGACTTTTTAGTCTGCCGTCAGTATCTGACGCCAGGGACTTTTGAAAGTCAGCAAGATATTCTTCTGAAAAGAAAGGCTGTTTATCTTTAATGACTGTGGGCCTGATTTTATCAAGTTTAATCCAATTGTTAAGTGTAGCATGACAGATCTTCAGTTTCTTGCAAACTGTATCGGTATTTAGAAGCGCGGCACTTTTTTCGTAATTCATACGAGCCTCAATTGGTTATGATGAAAACTAGGGTGGAAGATCCTGTTATCTTCGTATCTTGTCTTCAGGTAACATGAGATTACCGATACTTTCAGTCACAATACCGATAATGCTGTGGGTATCCCTGTTGATTTCGCTAATTCTGATTTTTATCATATCTCCGATTCTTTTTTCACAGGTGTTGTGGACAAAGATTTCTCCGCTGTCCCCGTAAAGACTCAAGTCATCCCGGTTCTTGGCTAGGTTGGATAGGGGCACGAAAACCATAGCGCCATTTTCTTGCAAAATAACTTTTATGCCACCACGGGTTACTTCAAAAATCTGGGTGTTGAATACAGTTTTTTTCTCAATTTCAGGGGACAGATAATCAATGTATAGCCAATCCTTGACATCTCTTTCTACTGTACGGTTAATTTTACGGGATTCATTGATAGACTTTGCGATAGTGGCATCCGGTTTTGGCGCATTATAGTCTGTAAGTAGCGTGGATTTGATGAGACGATGATTGAGCATATCTCCGTATTTACGAATAGGTGAAGTCCAGGTGGCATAGTTGCTAACTCCTAGGGCATAATGAGGCCCTGGTGTGGCACTGATTTCTGTGTATTCCTGGTATTTGCGGATACGGTTATCTAGGTATTCATTGTCGTTAGCAATGGCAAAACGGCGAATAGCATTGTAAGATTCAAGAGTGTTTAGATTTTCTTCATCAAAAGGACATTGTTCTTTCTTTAGAAGTTCAATAATATCTTTTTTCTTCTGCAGATCAAAACCCTTATGGATATTGAAGATTCCGCTATGTAATTTGTCTGCAAGAAAGTATCCGGCAGCAATATTAGCTGTAATCATGGCCTCTTCAACAATCTTGTTGGCGATACGCCTAAAGTTGACCTCAATACGTTCTAAGGCCCCTTTTTCGTTCAGAATAAAATCATAATCAGGCTTGTTCTTAAATGTGGCGGCATGAGTTGCACGGTATTCTTCACGGATTTTTGCAAAATCACTTAAGAGTGCCAAAACGGTTTTTACAGCGTCAGATGGTACAAAGTCAGTATTCTTTCCCTCTAGATAATCCGAGACCTTATTGTAGATAAGTTTTCCCTGAGATTTTATAGTTGCAAGCCTAAACGACGTTTGCTCAATGTTAATGATACCGGCACTGTTTATAGAGAAGGTTCCTACAAGGGCCTTACGCTGTTCTCCCTCACGCAGTGAACACAAATTATTGGAGAGTACACGGGGTAGCATTGGAATGTCGCGTCCTGGCAGGTATATAGAAAAAGCTCTTTTCTGAGCCTTGGCATCAAGATCACTGTGAGGGGCAATATATCCTGTAGGATCTGCTATTGCTACCTTAAGTATGAAACCGTCACCATCTTTTTCTATGTAAAGAGCATCATCCATATCTTCAGTGTGTTCAGAATCAATGGTTATAAAAGGAAGATCAGTCATATCCTCGTATGTGCTCTCGTTATCAAGGAGCATAAATTCCTCATCATCAGGCTCTTTTATCGGTAAGTCATATTTTCTAAGACAGACGAGCCAAGGACTTGTAGGATCATTTCCTTTACAGATGAGTTCGTTGATTTCAGCCCTAAAGGCACCTTCCTTGAGTGCATGTGCCTTGAGGGTGCAAATAACGTAGTCACCATGAGAGAATTTGCGGTCATCTTTTGTACGTTTGTCAGTGGCACTGATTTTTTGTCTTATCCCATTGACATCTGGCACTACATAAAGTTTACCTGAAACCAGCATGATCTTGGCTACAAAACGTTTTAATACAGGGTCAATGAGAGTTTTGGGAATGGCTCGTTTCTTGTTGTTATGATCCTCTTCAATTACTGCCGAAATCCTATCGCCATGAAGAACCATCTTCATGTCATTGGGTGCTATAAAGAAAGATTCTTTATCTGTTTCAAGAAAACCAAACCCTTTTTCATTGGCTTTTACATAGCCATCTTTTTTGATTTTTTCACTCTCAAAGGAATTTTTTAATTTTTGTAAAGCAGGATCGTCAAATAGCATGCTGTTTCATTTCTCCAAAAACCGTAAAACGTTGTCAATTATACATTGCTCCACATACTATTTGAGAAATTTAGTAAAAAAAAAGAAAAATGGCTATAATATAGGTAGTTATATTCATAGAAAGTAAATTTCATTAACTGATTTAAGATGCAAGCCGACGACCTTAGCGTAAAAATCCGTATTTATTCTTATATTTTTACATTCACCAACTGTCTGTTAGGCTGTTCGCTAGGATTTTATTATGGAGAATTTTCCTTTAGTACCATCATTACAGCCTTGTGTGTAATCGCTACTAGTATGGGAATTCTGACGTTATGTAATTATTCAGTGGACTACTCTAGGGCTTATCGAAAATATGTAAAAGACCGCAAAAATGGGATTATGTCACCGGTTATAGTGAGAGGAATTACTGTAGCCCGTCTCAGAAAAAACATGGCTCTTGTGATTATCTTTTCCACTTTTTTTGCAACTGTAGCCATAAGCATGTCTTTAGGTTCAAGTATTCAGATGTTGTCCTGGTTTGTGTTTTTATGTGTGCTATGCGTAATGCTTACGTTTATGTTTAATACTACCACTCTATACGCCTATCGGGGCACACTTGTCATTGGTTTTTTCTTTGTTTTTGGAATGTTATCCGTTATCGGTCCGCAGTTTTTGGTATTAAGTGCCTGTAATTCTAGCATTGATATTTATCCTGATACCTGGTTTTTGTCACTGGCCTCAGGTGTCTCATCACTTATGGTTCTGTACGGACGTTCGCTGTATCTGTTACTCAATGATGACGCTTCGATGGAGCACAAGTCCTTGGTATTCAACTTTGGTTACCGTATTACCTCCATCTATCTTGTGGCGCTGCTGCTAGGTGTTTTTATTTGTTCTAACATGGCCTGTATCATGTCCCATAAGTTAATTGAGACTCCGCTTTTGCTTTTGGCTTTTGTGCCTTTAGGTCTCAAGATTTTTGATATTATTAAGAATATGGACAGACTGGACATGATAAAACAGCGTTTTATCGTTATTTTGAAGTACTGCTGTCTGCATAATTTACTATGGGTGCTAGTTCTGCTGCTAGATTATTACATTTACGGGTAAACATTGCTTGTTATTAGAAGAAGAGAGTAAATATGTTATCAGATTGGATGACTGAACTTAGAGTAAAGACACTGTTGCTTTCACTGACTAATTGCGCCTTAGGATGTTCACTTGGTTTGTACTATGGTGTGGTGTCTTTTTACACCCTGGTGGTGTCTTTGCTGATTGTTACAACAGGGGTGCTCCTACAGATCTTAAGTAATCTTGCTGATGATTATGGTGATGCCCTGAAAAATGCAGATGGACCTAACCGAAAAGGTCCGATTCGTGCGGTTATGCTTGGATCTATTTCTCTTACGCAGTTACGCAAGGCAATGGGGACTGTAACCTTGGCCTCCATGATAGTAGGAACTGTTTCCTTATTTTTAGCATTGGGCGGCAATTATGAGGCTTTGGCCTGGTTCGGATTTCTGGGAGTGGGAGCCATTATGGCAGCCATTTTCTACACCATTGGAGTGGCCTACGGTTATCGTGGTTTTGGGGATATTGCAGTTTTTATCTTTTTTGGTCCTGCTGCAGTACTAGGTTCCCAGCTGTTAGTGCTTGGTGCAAGTGGACAGGTAGTGGATTTTTTCCCTGATTCAGTCTATTTGGGTGTTGCTGTGGGCATTCATTCGGTGATGGTGCTACATGTGTCGGCTATGCGAGATATTGATGAGGACAGATTATCCGGAAAAAAGACTATAGCCTCGCGGCTTGGTCATAGATTTTCGGCTGTATATCTTGCTATCCTTTACGTAATTTCTGCGTGCTGTTCTCTAACTGCCTGTTTAACTTCACACAAGCTTTGGGAATGCATAATTGTGGGCGTGGCTCTAGTACCACTTGCCGCCTCATGTTATCGATCTTTTTCCCATTGTCTTGATAGTAAAAAGATTGCAAGTGAAAGGAAATTCTGTCTTATAGGCTGTGCTATTCACAATGTATCCTGGATTATTGTTCTTATTTTGGATTTTTGGGTTTACTATCTTTAACAAGTTAGCTGTCAAAACTAGGTTCTAATTTAAATACACTCTTTGTATCTTTTTCTCGCTTTGTCTAGCGTCTGTAAAATAGCCTTGTAAAACACAAAAGTACCGGTAGAATTTCAAGTCGTCCTAAGATCATGTCACAGGAAAACAGCAGACATAGAGCATCAGAAAGACCAGAGAAGTTGGTAGAAGGGTTTAAAGTACTGCCCATAGCCGGTCCAATATTTGATAAACAGGAAATGGTGGCAGTAACACTGTCACCTATATTTAATCCTAAAATGGAAGCGATTATTGCAGAGATAATCAGAAAGATTATGTAGGATACAAGGTAGGTAATAACCGCAGACAGAGTGCCTGGATCGATAACTTTCCCCTTAAAACGTGGTTCACTTATGATGTGCGGGTGAATTAACTTCTGCAGCTGTGTTTTATACATCGAATAGCAAATCTGTAGGCGAAACGTCTTGATGCCGCCTGATGTTGAGCCCGAACAACCCCCTATGGCAATAATGAATAGAAACACCATGGAAGCGAAATGATTCCACGTGGTAAAATCTTCAAGAGCAAAGCCTGTCGTTGAGGTAATAGCCACCACATTAAATAGAGCTATACGAAACGCTTTCTCAATTTCATAGTTGTTAAAAAAAATAAGGGATAGGGCTATTACTACAGTGACAATAAGATTTATGAAAAAGAAGCCTTTTACCTGTTGATCTTTAAATAGATCAAGATAGTTGCCAGCGATTGAGGATAGAATGAGCATAAAAGGGCATGAGGAAATAAACATGAAGGCCACTGCCGTATACTGTATAAAAGGTGTCGTGCCATTCATGGAACTGTCGTTTGGTGTCATGCCACCCGTTGCCACTGTACTCATAGCAGTAGTCAGAGCGCGGAAAAATGAGAAACCTCCGACCATATAGAGGGCGGTACAGGCTATAAGAACAGCAATATACCAAATGAGAAGGGACAGAGCCATAATTTTAATATGCGGAGTATACTTGGCTGAATCATCAAAGGAGCTCGATTCTGTTCTAAAGATACTCATTCCACCCATGGCTGAAATTGGCAGAATGATTACCGCTAATGCCACGAATCCCACTCCACCGACATACTGCAGAATAGCTCGCCACAGCAGAATGGAGTGAGGCCTTGAATCAAGATCTGTAATAACTGTGGAACCTGTAGTTGACAAGGCAGAGCACGATTCGAAAATGGCCTGACTGATACTGATATCAGGTAGAGCATAATAAAAGGGTATGGCTGAAATAAGAGAGACTATGACCCATAATGAGGTGGTAAACAGGAATAAAACACGCAGGGAAGGATATTGTCCTGCACCTTCACCGATTTTCTTAAAGATACAACTTAATAAAATACTGATGCCGCCAGATACATAAAATGCTGAAATGGCACTTGAAGCATTCAGATAGGCGCAAATGGTCGGTATAAAAGCAATGATCCCAAACACAAACAGTGCGGGAGTCAGAAGTTTGGCAACAAGACGAAAATCTACAACCACGATGGTATCCAATTTGAACGAGGACGGAACATTTTTACTAGCTTTCTCATTTGTGTATGGTCATCTAAAAACGCGATGATATGATCCTTGGCAGCAAACACAAATTTGTCGTCAATTCTCAGAAATCTTTTATTGCGACTAACCATGCCTAAGGTAACACCACGAGGCAGGTTCAAATCTGAGAGTTTTCTGCCGATGACCTGCGAACTTGATTTACTGCCTTCGAGCACGAGTTCAATTGCCTCAGCCTTGCCCTGTCGGAACAGACTTACCGACTCAACTCCTTCCTGACGAATGGAGGTCAGGAGGGCAGAAATGATGGAGTCCTTGGGCATGATCACGGAATTTATTTCACTGTAATCATTGTCGGTTAACTGAATATAACCGTCACCTTTAATAATCGCTGCTGTTTGCACATTGTGCATACGGCGCATGATAAGTGAGGACATGATATTAGTTTCATCAAAAGGGGTCGCAGCGATGTACAGATCCGATTTATCAAGATTTTCTTCACGAATAAAATCCATATCTGTAGGATCAGCGTTAAAAACCTGGGCACTTGAGGAATGTAGGCTTATGGCCGAACGACGTGCGCGGTCGGCGTCGGATTCAATAAGTTTAATACTATAGTTTTCTGACAGTGTTTTGGCAAGAAAATCAGCAATATGTGTTCCTCCAGAAATAGTAATAAATCTTTTAGGAACAGGCAGATCACGAAAAGCGCGCAGATGGTGTTTAATGTTTTCACGTATACAGCAGAAGAATACTTCATCCCCCTGTACAAAGATTTCGTTATCCAATTTACTGAGATATTTTACATTCCCGTAGGGATCTCGCCGATAGATTGCCAGGACAACAGCATCCGCAGCATCAAACTTGTTAAAGTCTGCTACAAGTTTGCCGCACATTTTGCCATCTGAGTTAACCTTGGTACTGACCACGGCCAAAGTTCCCTTGCAGAAGGAGCCAAACGCATTGATCCCTGGAAAGTCTACCTTTGCCTTGATTGTATTAGTGACAGCATCCTCTGTTGAAATAATATGGTCGATGGGAATACCGTTTCTGCCAAAGAGAATATCACGTTCCCCAAGATAGTCCTGAGCGCGCAGACGAGCAATGGTTCTGGTGATTTTGAATAGAAAATGTGCGACCGAGCAGGCCGTAATATTTACTTCATCTTCTGAAGTGGTAGCAACTAGAAGTTCGGTATTTTTGGCTCCTGCTTTCCTTAAGGTTTCAGGAGAGGCGGGATTGCCCACTACACATCTTAGGTCAATACGGTTGGCAATATCTGCCAATTTGTCAGAATCCTTGTCGGCGATGGTAACAGCATGTCCAGCATCAACAAGGTATTTTGCAAGCTCAAGGCTGACATCTCCAGATCCTAAAATGATAATTTTCATATATTAGTCTTTGATAAATCTTGCGTAAAAAAAACCGTCTCCACCATCCTCTCCTGGTAGTCTCTGGTAGTAACCACAGACTTGTCCTTTATGGGAGAAAGGATAAAGATGTACTGTGTGGTGACGCTCTAAAAACTGCTCTACCTGTAAAGTATTTTCCTCGTGCAAAATTGAGCATGTAGTATACAACAAAATTCCGCCTTTTTTTACTTTCGTAAGAGCGTGGTCCAGGATCCTGCTTTGAGTAGCAACTAGAGTGGCAATATCTTTCTGGCGTCTTAGCCACTTAATGTCCGGATGTCGGCGGATAACTCCGGTACCAGAGCAAGGTGCATCAACAAGTACCCGGTCAAACTCACCTTCGATACTTGTAAGACCTTGACTTGCATCGAGGCAGAGGCATTGAGGGGAACGTCCAAGTCGTTTGAAGTTTTCTTGCATGGTTGTCATGCGAGCCATATCAATTTCACATGAAGTTAGGCTGACATTTGCCAGATCGAGAATATGCGCACTCTTACCGCCAGGGGCCGCACAGGTATCCAAAACCCTCTGGCCATCCTCTAGTTTAAGTAGAGTTGATGCATATTGTGCTGAAAAATCCTGTACACTCACCAGCCCTTCTTTGAAAAAGGGGAGTTTGTCAACTGTAAGTGCCTTCTCAATTAGTAGAGTTGAAGGCATATCTGCATATGATTTGGAGACTATTCCCTGTTTTTCAAGGATTTTCTGATATTCTGTGGTGGCTATTTTGGAATGCTCCACCCTTATAAATAGCGGAGCCTTGTTATTGGAATTTTCAAGAATACTTTGGTATTCTCGCGGATATTCTTCATGGATCTTGTTATAAAGCCAGTCTGGCATTGAATACCTAATGGCAGGATTGTCGCTATCCTTTAACTGTTTACCCTCACGAATAAAGTTGCGAAGGATGGCATTGACGGCATTACAATAATTTCTGCATTTTAAAAAACGACAGGCTTCAACAGTGACATCTACACAGGCATGATCCGGAACCCGCATCATGGTTAACTGATAGAAGGCACATAGCAGCAGAGTATAGGGAAGAAAAAAAGCACCTTTGACATTTTCCTTCAAAAAATCTTTTAAGGTATTGTCAAGAAGACGACGATGTCTGAGCGTGCCGTATACAATTTCCTGCAATAGTCCTTTATCAAGAGCAGATAGTTCGGATAAAGCTTTTGGCAGGGTATTATTAAGGGATTTTCCCTTAATAATACCTAAAACGCAGTTGGCTGCGTGCACTCTTACCATAACACCTGCAGGTATGTGTGTAGAGACTGATTTAAAGGAAGTGCTGCGCATAGCTCATATCCTAAAATTCAAGGATCCTGCCTACAGCAAAAACATCCTTTTTTGAGCGACAGAAGTCACAGGCCTTCACTCTCCCTTTACCAGGAGCCTGTAGGGTTTCAATACACAGTATGTCTTTTGAGGTCTTAATAAGTAGTCCTCTGTTATCACATCCTAAAATTGTGCCAGGTTGTGCGGGGGAGTCAGATGTCACCACGCTTGAAGTAAAGATCTTGTATATCACATCATCAAGCCTTATTGTAGCCACAGGCCATGGATACAGACCGCGTATCTCGCGCTCCAGTGTTTTAGCATCTTTTGAAAAATTAAGTGCAGACTCTTCCTTGGTTATTTTTTTTGCATAGGTAACCTTATTTTCGTCTTGTGGAGTAGCACAGAGACTCCCATCTATGATTTTAGGTAGGTTATCTACGAGAGTTTTGGCCCCTAGTTCGGCAAGATTATTGAACAGTGATTCTGAAGTATCAGTAGGCAGGATTTTAAGAGTGGCATAAGTGTATACATCACCAGCATCCAGAGCATCCGCAATTTTCATGATAGTGACTCCGGTGGTATCCTGTCCCTCCAAAAGTGCACGCTGGATAGGTGCTGCTCCACGGTATAAAGGCAGCAGAGAAGCATGAACATTGATAGCACCAAGGGATAGGGAAGTTAACAGACGGTGCGGTAAAATAAGTCCGTAGGCCACGACAATAAGTAGGGATGCCCCGAGCCGAATAAATTCGTCAATATCCTCCTCGCGCTTAAAGTTCAGTGGAGTGTATACCGGAATTTCTTCCTTTTGTGCTATAACTTTGCAGGGTGATGGACAAAGAGTATGCCCGCGCCCTTTAGGACGGTCGGGCTGGGTATATACTGCAAGGGGACGAATCCCTTTTTTCAAAAGAGCCTCAAGGTGTACCGCAGCAAAATCAGGTGTACCTGCAAAAATAATCTTGGTGTTATCCACGCTTTTTAATCCTCACTAGCGGTGCCGTGTTTTTTTAGTTTATTTATAAGACGTTCTCTTTTTAAGCGTGATAACATGTCCACAAAAACTTTGCCATGCAGGTGATCGATTTCATGCTGCAGACAGATGGCCAAAAGACCATCTACATTATCAAAATGCTGTTCTTTACCATCTAAATCCTGATATTTCACGCTAACTCTTTCATAACGCTGAACCTTATCCTTATATCCCGGCACGCTCAGGCATCCTTCCTCTGATTCGATTAACTCTCCATCTTTGCTTACTATTTCAGGATTAATGAGGACAACCTTGTTGTTACCCTGTGAGCCGTCATCATCAGGAATATCTATGACAACAATTTTTTTGTTTTCTGCAATTTGCGGACCAGCCAGACCGATACCTTCGTTCTCATACATGGTTTCGAACATGTCGTCTGCAAGTTCTTTTAATTTATCATCAAATACAGTGATAGTTTTGTTTGGTTTGCGCAGGATCTCATCTGGATAGACGATTACGGTTCTTATGGTCATAATGTTAAAGCCTTTTGTTAAACATGTGCATCAGCCTATCACCCATCTGGGATATCTATAAATATTATTTGGATTAGCACATAGATTTTGCATCTTTTTTATACAGATTTCTAATTTCTAAATTTACCATTATATAATGTTTTACATTATTTTTTTAGATTGTTTAAGGTACCTACATACCTTCTGGTAGTCATAAGGAAATGGAGCAGAAGATGCATAGTGATACTATGCTTGATGGAGAGCAAGAGAACAGGGTAGAGGAACAAGAGAACTCAGTATCTTTGGAACAGTCTGCTTATGAAGCAAGTCCTAAACATACAGAGTCAACAGTGGCAGATGAGCCCCTAAGTCTTGGTGAGAATTCTGATGATGTCTGTCCTTTGTGTGGTCAGCCCCTGGTTTTAAGACATTCTAATCGTGGTCTTTTCTTAGGATGTTCGAATTACCCGCAGTGCTCATATCTTAAGCCTGTATCTGTAAGCCATACAGTAAAAACCATGGTGGAATTGTCTAAAGAGTGCCCTTGGTGCGGGCATAATCTTGAAATAAAAAAAGGACGTTTTGGCATGTTTGTGGGATGTTCCAACTACCCGGAATGTCAGTATATCTATAAACCTACAAATACCACGGATATTACCTGTCCGATTTGTAAAAAAGGGAAACTCACCCAACGACAAGGACGCAACGGAAAGTTTTTTTATGGCTGTGATAATTACCCTACTTGTAAATTTACGACTCCAGGAAAACCGGTTTCGAGGGTATGTCAAGACTGTGGCTTTACAGTAATGTATGAGAAGAAATTTAAAAAAGGTATTGGTCTTGTGTGTGGCAATACATTATGTGCAAGTAGAAAAAAACGCAAACATATAATAGTAAGAACATAGTTTAAAAGGAGAAAACTTATGGCTAAACATTTTGTGGCAATTATAATGGGTTCTGATTCGGATTTGCCTCTCGTTGAGAATACGATCGAAGTTTTGAGATCTTTTGATATTGTCTATGAGGTCAAGGTTGCCTCTGCCCATCGTACCCCTGATGTTGTTAAAGATTATGTTTTAGATGCCCAGAATCGAGGTTGCGGGGTGTTTATTGCTGCTGCCGGATTAGCCGCTCATCTTGCGGGTGCTGTGGCAGCAAGAACGGTAAGACCGGTAATTGGTATTCCTTGCGACGGTGGCCCTCTTAATGGCGTGGATGCACTGTACTCTACGGTGCAGATGCCAGGGGGTATTCCTGTGGCATGTGTTGCCGTAGGAAAGGCTGGGGCCAAAAATGCCGGTTATCTTGCTGCACAGATTTTGTCTATTGAAGACAGTGTGCTACAAGACAAGCTGCTCCAGCAGCGTAATGCTTCCGCCAGTGCCATTCTCAAGAAAAATGAGACAGTGGCAGATGCTTTAAACAAGAAATTTGGTCTTAACAGTTAGGATTAGTTATGCAGTATTCTTCAAATGTTAAAGATGCCGCGGAGGTTATTAAAAAAGGTGGTCTCATAGTCTGTCCTACGGAAGGAGTATATGGAATTTCCTGCAATATGGAAGATCACGATGCTATAGACCGTCTTATTAACCTAAAAAAACGTGATATTGGCAAAGGTCTTATTGTTGTGGATTCTGTTTTAAGCAGAGTAATCAATCTGTTGGATGCTCGTCATATTAGCGTGCAATCCTACGCGCTTATGATGAAGATGTGGCCTGGTCCGCACACTTTTGTGGTTCCAGTCAAAAAAGGCTATAGTAACAGGGCTATTCGTATAGATAATACCCTGGCTCTTAGAGTGACCGCCTTTAAGACTATGATGGAACTGTGTGACAGTTCAGGCTGTCCTCTTATTTCCACGAGTGCTAATCTATCAGGTAACCCTGCCAGTGCTGATCTCAGTAACATTGACAAGGAAATTCTAGAGGGAGTGGATCTTGTTTTAAATCTTCCATGTGGTGGACAGCGAGAACCAACATCCATATATGATATTGTTACCGATACACTAATTAGAAAAGGTCCAAACTGGAGAGAATAATGACTGAAAAATACGCAATTTTAGGCAATCCGGTGGCTCATTCACTGTCACCTGTACTACACGGCCTTTTTGCAAAAATGATGCATGATGACATTACCTATGAGAAAATCCTGGTTGAAAGTGGTATGTTTAGTAAAACCTGTGCTGATTTTTTTAGACTTGGGGGTAATGGCTGTAATATCACTGTTCCATGTAAGGTTGATGCCTGTGAATTTGCGGATAATCTTACTGAATATGCCAAATGTGCCGGTGCAGTTAATACCTTAAAAAAAATGCCAGATGGCAGTGTTTTAGGAGACAATACTGATGGTCGTGGTCTTGTGAATGATCTTAAAAGACTAGGACTTAATCTTGCAAAGGAGCATGTTCTTATCATTGGTGCAGGTGGTGCCGCCAAAGGAATTTTATTGCCAATTCTCAAAGAATCTCCTTTAAGTGTCACTATGACCAATCGCCATTTTGAGAAACTAGAGAGTATAAGAGAAATGACAGATGAACGGGTTAATCTAGTGCGTCAGGAGAATTTAGAGCCCAAATACTCACTGATACTGAATGCCACATCTTCTTCACTTATGGGGGTATTGCCTAACATTGAGAATAGGGTGATTGCTTCTTCAAGTTTTGTCTATGACCTTATGTACCACAAAGAACACAAAACTATTTTTACAGAGCATGCCAAAAAACTTGGAGTAAAAAATGTTGCTGACGGTTTTGGAATGCTTGTGCTACAGGCTGTTTTAGGTTATGAACTGTGGCATGGTCACGCTCCAGACACTGCTGCTGCCTTTAATGAAATTGCCAAAATCGCCTTATGATTGATATTGTTTTAGCGGATGACTGTCCCTTTTATCAAGAAGCGCAAAAAGCTGTTAAGAAAATACAGAACCATCCGCTATATCATTCCAAAACTCCCTCATTACGACTTGAAGTGTCAAGGCAAGTGACACTGTTCATCCATGATGAGCATCAAAATTTTAAACCTTTTAGAATTTCCCTTGCTGATGAAACTTTAATGTGGCGTATCAACCATTTTGGACGCAATACTGAGCCTCTTTTAAAGGCAGTATTAGGGCGCCTTGATCAGCCATCGGTTTTTGATGCCACAGCAGGTTTGGGAAGGGAGAGTATGATACTTGCAGGTCATGGGTGCAAGGTTACCATGTTTGAGCGAAATCCTCTAGTATGGTTGCTGTTAAGAGGAGCGGTAGAAAATCTTAAAACTAGTACTCTCCCTTCAAGGTTTACTGCAGGAGGGCCTGTTCTCGCGCCTTTAGGAAGTATTTTGGATAATTTAGACGAGAATACCTTTACTATGGATCGGCCGATGGTGGTCTATTATGATCCCATGTTTCCTAAAAAACAGAAATCTGCTGAAGTGAAAAAGAACATGCAGATTTTTCATATGATTGTGGGGGAAGATGACGATACTCTTGAGTATGCAAACTCTCTTCTTGAAATTGCTACACATCATATTGTGATTAAAAGACCAGTCAGCGCTTTACCATTAGAACTTCATGTGCGCCGTTCTAGTTTTGTGGGAGCAAAACAGTGTCGCTATGATTCTTATTACTGTGAAAACAGGTAAGTCTTGATTGTTATTACTGAGCTATTGGGTCCCACAGAATCCAACTGTAGAAGGACAAAACCCAATAAGAGTTACCAAAAGTCGTTTTTGACTCACCTACAATTGTGACGCATACCTTTAAGATCAAAATAATTGTTTTTCGTCTTAACGTAATGGTCATGTTTATAAATAGATTTTTTAACATACTACCCCAATAGCCACACCAAAAGAAAGTATTCAACAGAATATTTATACAAACGAAATCTGTAGTCTTTTACCAAAGCCTTCTGCGTTAACACTTTCTTTTTTCTAGATTCTTCTCAATCTCTTTAACTGGAGTTTTTGATTTTTCTTAACAAATCCGTTTCTTTACCTTTCCGAGAAGAATTCCTGAGGCTTTAATATCTAATTTCCCCTATAGTAGTATGTATTTTTTCCATGCCCCTCTCTCTTGAGTTCTCCTGAATCTACAAGTTTTCTTAGTGCACCTTCCACAGAACTAATACTTAAAGAAGGACAAAGCTCTCGTATATCCTGTTTACTGAAACGACCTATCTTATTCATGCTGGCAAGTCTTACCATATCCAAAGCAGATCTTTTTATTTCAACTAAAGAATAACGGTCTTCAAAATCTTTATAGGCAGATAAAATAGTTCCGAGAAGATATTTTATAAAAGGTACGGGATCATCTGTTCCTTCGTGCCATCCATGCTGGGAAGCTGCAAGAGATTCGTAATACAGATCCTTATTCTTTGCAATTTTTGCCTCTAGTGAAATATATTTACCAACATAAAAGCCACATCTATACAAAAGAAGTGTCGTTAGAAGCCTGCTCATACGACCATTACCATCATTAAACGGATGAATGCAAAGAAAATCGTGAACAAATACAGGAATAGCAATCAAAGGCTCCAGCTCAAAATTTCCTATAACTAGATTATATTCAGAACACAATTTATCTAAAGCTTCAGGAGTTTCATATGGATCTAAAGGAGTAAACAATATCTCTCTAAGCCCATCTGGATAAGTCGCACTGATATAATTCTGAACATTCTTGGTTCTTCCTGCTAAAGGATTGTTCATGTGGCTGTACATGATCTTATGCAACTGAAGAATGTAATTCTGAGTAATAGGAATTGCATCAAAACTCTCATGAATTATTCCTAATACATCTCGGTATCCTGCAATTTCCTGTTCATAACGATTTTTGGGCGTAGTTTTCTCTTGGACCAACTGACGAATTCTTGTACTTGTCGTAATGATACCTTCAATTGCATTCGAGGCTTCAGTACTTTGAATCTTTGCAATTTCAACGAGCTTATCCAATTCGTCAGGA
>Ga0326511_10000187_pt1 | contig 51596 bp, 41 predicted proteins | sample 0_2496_0518_D_FD_203701 | JGI IMG/M metagenome (GOLD analysis project Ga0326511, IMG submission 203701) | Bovine rumen microbial communities from UC Davis, California, United States - 0_2496_0518 | ecosystem: Host-associated > Mammals > Digestive system > Stomach > Rumen | place: USA... | reverse complement strand
GCGCAAAGCACTGCGCGGGAGAGAGATGCAAAATGACTCCCAACGCAAAGACGCTCTCGCTCTACTCAGCTCGCAGCGGCACATAATGCACCAAAAGACGGTGCATAAGTGCCGGCGGCTTCATAAGCTTTGCTTATTGGGAGCCATTTTGTGCGCAAAGCACTGCGCGCGAGAGAGATGCAAAATGACTCCCAACGCAAAGACGCTCTCGCTCTACTCAGCTCGCAGCGGCACATAATGCACCAAAAGACGGTGCATAAGTGCCGGCGGCTTCATAAGCTTTGCTTTTCGGGAGCCATTTTGTGCGCAAAGCACTGCGCGCGAGAGAGATGCAAAATGACTCCCTACGATAAGAAATAACGATAATGTGCGCTGCCGTGCAAAAAAGCCGTGGAAGGATCCGGCGCAGCGACATTTGGACTGAGTGGCATACAGAGTTTGCATATTTGCAAACTCTGTATGCCACGAGGGAAACGGAGCAAGCGGACCTTCCACGGCTGTATCAAGTCGTACGTATTTAGTTGTTTCTTTGCGTTGGTAGTCGTTTTGTGTGAATTTTGCAGTGTGTCAGGCGGATTTCCCGGCGGTTCTGCGTGCGGGAAGCGGGATCTGTGCAATGATGATCGCCGCGAAGACGAGCACACATCCCACGAGTTCTTTGCCAGTCAGGCGATCACCCAGGAAGAGCCAGCCGGCGAATGCGGTGATGACGGACTCGACACTCATGATCAGGGAAGCAACGGTTGGATTCAGTCCCCGCTGTCCGATGATCTGGAGCGTATAGCCGACGCCGCAGGAGAATATCGCCGCGTAGAGGATCGGCCCCCAGCAGGAGAGAATGGCATCCCATGTCGGATGCTCCGTAACGACCGCCGTGATGGCGGACAGAACGCCGCACACCAGAAACTGGCTCACCGACAGCTGCAGGCCGGCAACGCGCGGGCCGAACCTGTCAATGACCATGATCTGGAGAGCAAACATCAGGGAAGATACCAGTGTGAAGGCATCGCCGATATTGACCGAGAAACCTTCATTGATGCAAAGCATATAGAAACCGAGCACCGCGATTCCGAGTGCCGCGATGATAAGCGGCGAGCATTTTTTTCTGAAGAAGAGGCTGATGATCGGAACCATGATGATGTAGAGCGAGGTCACAAAGCCGCATTTGCTTGCGGAGGTATACAGCAGTCCGATCTGCTGTGTTCCCGACGCGAGGAAGAGGAAGACCCCGCAGAGAAGTCCCCCGATCAGCAGGTTTCTCTTTCTGACTTTCAGAGATTCCGTCACATTCGGGATCGGCTCGCCCCGGTAATTGACCGAATGAGGATCGATCCTTCCCGCCAGAATGGCCAGCGGAAGGAGTACTAGGACACCGAGGAGATACCGGCAGGCATTATAGGAGTACGGCTCCAGTATGTTCATGGCCTTGCTTTGCGCAACAAAGGTAGTTCCCCAGCCGAGCGCTGCCAGAACCAGCAAAAACGAATGCCGGGCTTTCATCGAGGAGATTTTTCCGGCGGTCTGATTGTTGTTCATGGTTTTCTTCCTTGTATAAAAATGAGAAATCGTGTACGATTGGAATGTTATAAGGAGCTCTTCCGCTCCGAGTGTTTATTTTAGCATGCACTGAATAATAATTCAATCTTTGTGCATATGAGAGGTATATAAATGATTGCCATTATCGATTATGATGCAGGAAATATCAAAAGCGTAGAAAAGGCACTGCAGAAGATCGGCGAAGAGGTCGTCCTGACGCGCAGCCGTGAAGAACTTCTGGCAGCCGATAAGGTCATCCTTCCCGGTGTCGGTTCCTTTGGAGACGCTATGAATAATCTGGAGAATTTCAGCCTGATTCCGGTTATCAGAGAGATCGTGGAAAAGGGGACTCCTTTTCTCGGGATCTGCCTCGGGCTGCAGGTGCTATTTGAAAAAAGCGAAGAGAGCCCGGACGTGAAGGGACTCGGCATCCTCAAGGGAGAAGTCTGCCGTTTTCCGGAGACAGAGGGGCTGAAGATCCCGCACATGGGCTGGAATTCCCTGCATTTACAGGGAAACGGACGGCTTTTCCGCGGTATTCCGGAGGATTCTTACGTATATTTCGTTCATTCCTATTATCTGAAGGCGGCGGATCCGTCGATCGTGAAGGCGACGGCGGAATACGGTGTGACCTTCGACGCCTCCGTCGAGCAGGGCAATGTTTTTGCCGCGCAGTTCCATCCGGAGAAGAGCAGCGATACGGGACTGGCGATCCTGGCAAACTTTGCCGCGATCGGAAAGGAGAATCAATAAATGTTTACGAAGAGAATTATCCCCTGTCTGGATGTAAATAACGGAAGAGTCGTGAAGGGCGTGAACTTCGTCAACCTGCGCGACGCGGGCGATCCGGTTGAGGTCGCGAAGGCCTATGACAAAGAGGGCGCGGACGAAGTCGTTTTTCTCGATATCACAGCTTCGAGCGATCACAGAGCGACGGTCGTCGACATGGTCCGGAAGGTTGCCGAGAATGTATTCATTCCGTTCACGGTAGGCGGCGGTATCCGCACCGTGGAAGATTTCCGGATGCTCCTTCGGGAAGGCGCGGACAAGATCTCGATCAATTCGTCGGCGATCAATACGCCGAATCTGATCAGCGACGCGGCATACAAGTTCGGCAGTCAGTGTGTGGTCGTAGCCATTGATGCCAGAAGAAGAGCGGACGGAAACGGGTGGACGGTATACAAAAACGGAGGCCGCATCGATGTCGGCCTTGATGCCGTTGAGTGGGCCGCAAAGGCAGAAGAACTGGGCGCGGGCGAGATCCTGCTGACCAGCATGGACTGCGACGGAACAAAGGCTGGCTACGATCTGGAGCTGACGCGCAGCATCGCGGAAGCGGTAAAGATCCCCGTTATCGCCTCGGGCGGCGCGGGAACTATGGAGCATTTCTATGACGCGCTGACAGACGGTAAGGCGGATGCGGCTCTTGCGGCGTCCCTGTTCCATTATAAGGAACTGGAGATACGCAAATTGAAAGAGTATCTGCGCGGCAGGGGCGTATCGGTTCGTTTGTAAGGAGGCACACATGCCTGCATTAACGGGAGAATGGGAGAGAGCTTTGAAACCGGAGTTTTCAAAGCCTTACTATAAGAAATTATTTGAGACGGTCGTTGCGGAATACAAAAGCACCGCGGTTTACCCGCCGGCGAATGATATCTTCAATGCTTTTCATTTTACACCGCTCGATCAGGTGAAGGTCGTGATCCTGGGGCAGGATCCGTACCACGAGGAGGGGCAGGCACACGGCCTGTCATTCTCGGTAAAGCCGGGGATCGAGACGCCTCCGTCGCTTGTGAATATTTATAAGGAGCTGCAGGATGACCTCGGCTGCTATATTCCGAATAACGGATACCTGGAGAAATGGGCAAGGCAGGGCGTAATGATGCTGAATACCGTGCTGACGGTGCGCGCTCACCGCGCCAATTCGCATCAGAATATCGGCTGGGAGGAATTCACGGATGCCGCGATCAGGATACTGGCTGCCCAGGACCGGCCGATGGTCTATATTCTCTGGGGAAAACCCGCGCAAAGGAAGCGGGAGATGATCACGAACAGTAAGCATCTGGTGCTTGCGGCACCGCATCCGTCACCGCTGTCGGCGTATCGCGGATTCTTCGGGAGTAAGCCGTTCTCAAAGACCAATGCGTATCTGGAGGCGAACGGGCTCGAACCGATCGACTGGCAGATCGAGAATATTTGACGAAAAATAAATCGGGTTAGGAAAAGTGAGAGAAATGAAAAAGAACAGTTTGGTGAAGAACGCGACGATCCTGATGATCGCAACGATCGTTTCCCGCGTGATCGGCTTGCTGTACCGGAGACCTCTCGGTGAGATCATCGGTTCGGTCGGCCTCGGATATTACGGTTTTGCGAGTAATCTGTACTCGATCCTTCTGCTGATCTCCTCGTACGCGATCCCCATGGCGATCTCAAAGATCGTATCGGAGCAGATCGCGAAAAAAGAATATCGGAATTCGCATCGCACCTTCTATACCGCTCTGCTGTACGCAGTCATCGTGGGCGGGGCGACAGCGCTCGTCTGCTTCTTCGGAGGAAGATTCCTGCTGCCCGCAAACCAGCAGAACGCTCTTCCCGCCCTTCGGGCATTATCACCGACGATCTTCCTGTCGGCGATTCTCGGCGTTCTGAGAGGATATTTCCAGGCACACAGGAATATGACACCGACTTCGGTATCGCAGATCCTGGAACAGATCGCGAACGCGATCGTCAGCATTGTGGCCGCAGGCGCACTTGTGAATTTCGCGCTGACAGCCGGCAGCCAGAAGAGCAACGGCGCTGCCGTATACGGCGCGATGGGCGGCACGATCGGAACGGGAGCGGGAGTTCTCGTCGGTCTGCTGTTTATGATCTTCTGCTTTGTGATCAATCGCAAGTTCTTCAAAAGAGAACTTACCCACGACAACGGAGCGGCAGAGGAATCCTATGCGGACATTCTGAAAGCAATGATGCTGATGATCACGCCGATCATCTTCACATCCTTCATTTATAACTGCAGCGCCTACGTCGACAGCTTTATTTATTCCTCACTGCAGGGCTGGGCCGGAGTTGATGTAGACTCGATCAGCGCTGCATACGGTGAGTACAGCAGTTACTTCACACCGGTCGTGAGCATTCCTCTGGCCGTGGCATCCGCGAGCACTTCCGCGATGATGCCGGAGATCTCCGGTCGCTACGCGGTCGGCAGGATCGAAGAGGCGAATGACCAGATCAACAAGGGAATGCGCCTGTCCATGTTCATCTGTATTCCCGCGATGGTCGGAATGACGATCCTGGCGCAGCCGATCATGGGCGTTCTTTTCCCGGCTTCGACAGCTCTTTCCTGGCATCTGCTGATGTGCGGCTCCGCTTTTATTCTTGCCGATTCCTACTCCATTATCAGCGGCGGCGTACTGCAGTCGATCGGACAGCAGAAGAAAGCACTGATCAATGCGGGAATCGCACTTGTATTGAGCCTTGTTTTTCTCGCGATCGTGCTTGTCGTCTACCCGCCGATGGGTGTTTACGGCGTTATGTGGGCGACACTGGTATTCTCGCTGCTCTGCACCGTCCTCAATATGAACACGCTGCGCAAGACCCTGGGATTCCGTAATGAGATCCGTCACACGTATCTGGAACCGCTGGCGGCGTCGGCGATCATGGGAGCAATCGCGGCAGCGATCTACTACGGGCTCTTCCTGGTACTCAGAAGGCCTTTCATCTGCCTCGCGGCGGCCATCGTGGCGGCGATCTTTGCCTATATGGTCCTGTATGTGAAAATCTCCCGAACGACAGAAGAGGAGATGCGAAGATTTCCTGCAGGCGGAATCATTGTAAAGGTTCTGCGGAAAATACGTGTATTTCGTTGATTTATTAACTAAATATTACAAAATATAAAAATTTTTAATTAAAAATTACACAATATGGTGTGCAAGCCGTATCTGTCATCCCCAAGATGATGTGGTACGGCTTATTTTACTGTATTTACGCGGAAAAACAGCTCTTCCATTTGTTACGAAACTGTGTTACAATCTCATTAATCCATCCGGAAAGGCTGATATGCCAAGGAAATAAGGGGACGAAAGAGAGTGGTTTTGTAATGAAAATGAAGAAAAAAGTTACTAAAATGTTAATTATCTTTGCATGCATGTTACTTTTGCTCGGCACAACATCAGCTGTCTATGCGGATACAACGGCACAGACGATTTCTACCGTTGATCTGGTAGGCAAGGGAACTTCCAGCGGTCTGTCCGCGGATGGTGTGAAAAGGGGAGTTGACAGTGTGGTGATCAATACCGACGCCTCCGTGAAGACCAACACGACTCCGGTTAACACCGGCTATACGGATCATGCATTACCGTTTATTCTGAGCCTTACCGCTGCTATGGTGATGCTCTGGGTATTTGTTCATCTGAACCTGAATCAGATCCGTTACGGCAAATCCGAGAATCATGAGAGGGAGATGGAGATCTTCCGCAGAAACTGCCGGAATTAATTGGATCTGAAAGTTAACTATTATGTAACTTTTCGTTCATAACGACTTAAAGAAATGCCTTCAAAATGAGACGAGGTTTGTATTACTCTCTTCATTTTGGAGGTTTTTTATATATGGATAACAGAAAAGGCAGATATCACAGAAATAGTGATGGTAATAAAAGAAGAAAACGAAGTGCCGCTTCGCCGGATATCCCCGGAACGATCGAGATGATCGGTTACAAGATCGTCGGTTTCTTCGCGGCGGCCATGTATGCGATCGCGTACGGGATCGCGTTCGGTGTGGAAACGGTCATGCGGCGTCTTGGTTTTTCGACAAAAACGATCCGCAAGGGACAGCGCACGAACGGAAGTGGACCGAGTACGGCCTTACAGAACCGCATAGAACAATACGTTGCTTTCCCTGTTATCTTTATCTATCTGGAACTGCTCCTGCGCGGCTTCTGCGGCGTAAAGGGCTTTCCGGGATTTCCGATCTTTTTTGCGATCTTCGCGGGAATCTTTGTGTCCGCGATCCTTCGCGTTACGAGCGGAGAGGTGCACAAGATCATCAGCCGTATTTTTGTGATCGCAAATTGCGTGTATTTCTGCGTTGAATTTCTGATCTATCGTTCATTTCAGAATTACATGGGCTTCGGCGACATGACGCACGCGGGCGGCGATGTGGCGACGAATTACGGAATTTACGCTGTCAGGGTCGTTTTCTTCAATATTCCGAAGATCATTCTGTTCATCCTGCCGGCGGTTATCTATATTCTGGCAACGAGGGGGAGGAGAAAGAAACGCCTTTCCCGGGCAAGAATGTTGAAGGTGGCAATTGTTTTTGTCATTGCCCTGCTTCTTAACGGCATCGGAATTTTGATCGCGTCAAAAGGACCGACGGCGTCCAAATATACAACACAGTACAACTTTGATACCGCGACAAAAACCTTCGGCCTTCTCACGAGCACGCGCCTCAGCTTGAAGTACGGTATTTTCGGAAAGGACACGAAGGCATCCTTCGGCGAAGAGACAGATCTGGAGGCGGTTACCGTCACAACGCAGGCGGATTCCGCGGCGGCTGAAGCCGAGTCGGTGACAAAAACGCCGGTCACCTATGGTAAAAACGAACTGCAGCTGGATTATCAGGGACTCGCCGAAGCAAGCGGCAATGAAGAAGCGAAGGCGATTTCTTCCTATGTGGTGAGCCAGACACCAAGCTCGCAGAACGAGTATACCGGCCTCTTTAAGGGAAAGAATCTGATCATGATCTGCGCGGAAGCATTTTCCGACGCGGTCGTCAGTGAGGAGATGACACCGACCCTGTACCGCCTGATCCACAACGGATTCTACTTCACACAGTATTTCCAGCCGGCATGGGGCGGCAGTACCAGTACGGGAGAATATTCCTTTATGATGGGTCTGGCACCGGAAGACGGTACCAATTCGATGATGGATATTTCGTCCAACAATAACTACTTCACGATGGGCAACCAGTTCCAGCGCCTCGGCTATACGACCGCTGCCTTCCATAACAGCGATTATGACTATTACGACCGTCAGCTCACCCATCCGAACATGGGATATTCCACATATCTCGGAGAAGGAAACGGCATCGAGGACATTACGGACCATTATCCGACGGATGAAACAATGTTGAGCCTGACACTTGATCAGTATATCGACAAACAGCCGTTCCATCTGTACTACATGACGGTAAACGGTCATGCTCCCTATAACAATTCGACCGACTGGCGCGTGGCGCAGTATATGGATCATGTGTTGAGTGTACTCGGTGATGATGCTTCGAAGTACAATGAGAACACGTTGAATTACATGTGCTATCAGATGGAGCTGGAAGACGCACTGACCGCGCTGGTCAATAAGCTGGAAGCAAACGGCATGGCGGAAAATACCGTCATTGCGCTGACCACCGACCATTATCCGTACGGCCTGTCGGAATCGGAAAGCTGGGGCAACAGCACGGATAACCTCGCGAACCTGTATCAGCATGACGATTCGCTGCCTTGGGATCAGGACGGAAACGGACTGATCATCTGGTCCGGCTGCCTGGAGACGACGGAGAAGGACATGGCAAAGGAGATCAATTCGCCGGTATCCAGTCTGGACATTGTACCGACACTTTCCAATCTGTTCGGCCTCGACTATGACTCAAGACTCCTTGCCGGACGAGATGTATTCTCCGATCAGACGCCGCTCGTTTTCTGGAATAATACGAGCTGGGTGACCGATCTGGGCAGATATTACGGCGGCGACGGCACCTTCTATCCGAACGAAGGAGTAGAAGTACCGGATGGCTATGTCGATTCGATCAATCAGATCGTACAGAACAAGCTGATCCTCTCCGAAAATATCGTATCCTGTGACTACTACGGAATCCTCTTCGGACCGGATCCGGAGACGGGCGGCGGCACCACAGCCGCGGCAGATACCGGTACGGATGCGGCAACGGATGCCGCTGCAGATGATGCGGCGACGGAAGGGTGAGCGACCTCTTTATATGCACCACAATAATAAATAATGCAATGTAAAAGCAGGAATGTACCAATTCCTCTGGCTCCGTTTCCCTCACGCTTCGAAGACGCGCTTCAAATTCTCGTGATTTGGAAGATATAGAACTTGAGGTAGTAGGAGTCGTCGGCTGCCCATACGATCGGATGATCGGCTGCCTGCGCGCGGAATTCAACCTGACGCAGCCGAACATGCGCGTCACGCGCAGCCTCGCGGATCGTTTTTGCGAAGAGCTCGGCATCCATGAAATGAGAGCAGGAGCAGGTCGCGAGGAAACCGCCGTCCTTCACGAGGCGCATGCCGCGGATATTGATCTCGCGATAGCCTTTGGCAGCTGCCTTGATCGAGCTTCTGGATTTGGTAAAGGCCGGCGGGTCAAGGATGACTACATCGAACTGTTTCCCTTCGGCTTCCAGACGGGGCAGAAGTTCAAAAACATCACAGACCTCGTAGTCGACGATGTTTTCGAGGTGGTTGAGCTCCGCGTTCTGCCTGGCCTGCGCGATCGCCGTATCGGAGGCGTCTACGGAAAGCACATGTCGGGCACCTGCGGCTGCGGCGTTGAGACCGAAGGAGCCGGTATGGGTAAAGCAGTCGAGAACATCGGCGTTACGGCAGATCGGGCGGATCGCCTTCCTGTTTTCCTTCTGATCCAGGAAGAATCCGGTTTTCTGGCCGTTTTCGACATCGACGATATAGTGAATGCCGTTCTCAACGATTGGAACCAGCGTGTCGAAGGGCGCGGAGAGGAAGCCTTTTTTCTTCTCAAGACCCTCTTTTTCGCGGACCTTGGCATCGCTTCTTTCGTAGATCCCGCGAACGGTTACGCCATCCTCTTTCAATATTTCCGTCAGATCGGCAAGGATCAGGTCCTTCAGACGATCGATGCCAAGCGCCAGAGACTCAACAACGAGAACGTCTTCGTATTTATCTACGGTCAGGCCGGGCAGAAGATCGGCATCGCCGAAGATCACGCGGCAGCTTGACGTATCGATGACCTTCTTGCGGTATTCCCAGGCATCACGGACACGCTTTTTCAGAAGCGCGGGTGTTACCTTCGCTTCTTTTCTGCGGGACAGCATGCGGATACGGATCTTTGAAACGTTGTTTATGAAGCCGTATCCGAGAAAATACCCATCAAAATCTTCAATGGAAATAATATCCCCGTTTTCATATTCGCCTGTGACGGACGCGATCTCGTTATCATAGATCCACAGACCACCGGCCTTTAAGAGCCGCCCCTCACCTTTTTTCACATGCGCTGTTGCCTGTGCGGCAAGATCGAGGTTCTCATCAATAATATTTTCAATCTGCATAATTTACCTCCTGAAGTTCTGCACCGGGTAAGAGCGGGACGCGGAAGGCTGCATATCCGCCCCTGATTCATAAGAATTCATAAGAAAGGCAGCGGCGGACTCCCGGATCGGTGCTAACTGCATGAATAATACCATATCTGTGCCTCACATGGTACAAAAAGTGCTTTAAAATCGAATTTCATTATGCTATAATACTCACGATATGATTTTGATCGAAAATACAGGAGGATCACAACTATGGAACACATCAAGACTTTAAATACAAGAAACCTTCAGGCATCTGTAAAAGAAGGCGGCTGCGGCGAGTGCCAGACATCCTGCCAGTCTGCATGCAAAACTTCCTGCACAGTAGGAAACCAGACCTGCGAGCACGCAGAATAATTCAAATTAATAAGATGGAAATGAAGTGTTCCTGTATCGCAAGGTGCAGGAACACTCTTTTTTGAGGAGGATTTTTTGGTACATTTATATAAGAATAACGGATATAATATCTGCCTTGACGTAAACAGCGGCTCCATCCACATCGTCGATGAGATCACCTACGATGTCCTCGAGGGAATGGTGGCGGAGAAGTCAAAGAACGAGGTCATCGCGGATCTTTCCGATCGTTATGACGCAAAGGAACTTGAGAACGTTTACGGCGAGTGTGAAGAACTGAAAAAGCAGGGGATGCTTTTTACAGAGGATGAATACAAACCGGCGATCGAGACCTTCCAGAATCGTCCGACCGTTGTTAAGGCACTCTGCCTGCATATCGCGCATGACTGCAACCTTGCCTGCCGGTACTGCTTTGCGGAGGAAGGGGAATATCATGGCAAGCGTGCGCTGATGTCCTTTGAAGTAGGACGGAAAGCACTTGATTTCCTGATCAAAAATTCCGGAAACCGCCATAACCTCGAAGTCGATTTCTTCGGCGGCGAGCCGACCATGAACTGGCAGGTCGTAAAGGACCTGGTAGCGTACGGCCGTGAGCAGGAGAAGATCCATAACAAAAAGTTCCGTTTCACCCTGACAACTAACGGTGTACTTCTGAACGACGAGATCATGGAGTTCTGCAACAAAGAGATGGCTAACGTCGTTCTTTCCGTAGACGGAAGAAAAGAAGTGCATGATCATATGCGTCCGTTCCGCGGAGGACAGGGGAGTTATGACCTTGTCATTCCGAAGTTCAAGAAGTTCGCGGACAGCCGCAACCAGGAGAAATACTATGTGCGCGGAACCTTCACGCATTATAATCTGGATTTCTCGAAGGATATCCTGAGCATGGCCGATGAGGGCTTCAAGCAGATCTCCATCGAACCGGTCGTAGCACCGCCGGAAGAGGACTATGCCCTTCGTGAGGAAGACCTTCCGATCATTATGGAACAGTATGACATTCTCGCGAAAGAGATGATCAAACGCCAGAAAGAAGGAAGAGGTTTCAATTTCTTCCATTTCATGATCGACCTGACGGGCGGCCCGTGCGTATATAAGAGACTCTCCGGCTGCGGATCCGGTACCGAATATCTGGCGGTTACGCCATGGGGCGACCTGTATCCGTGCCATCAGTTTGTCGGCAACGAGGAGTTTCTTCTCGGAAATGTTGATGACGGAATCGTTCGTCCGGATATCGTGAAGGAGTTTAAACATACCAATGTTTACTCGCGCGAAGACTGTTCGAAATGTTTTTCCCGGTTCTATTGCAGCGGCGGCTGCATGGCAAATGCCTACAACTTCACTGGCAGCATCAACGACACCTATAAGATCGGTTGTGAGATGCAGAGAAAGCGTGTGGAGTGCGCGATCATGATCAAAGCTGCTCTGGCGGATGAGGCGCCGGACAGTAAGATCGCAGATCCGGACTGCGGCGAAGAAGGCTGCGGGATCTGCGGATAAAAAACTATTAACAAGAGGGTAGAGAGATGAAGAAGAAACAGAGTATTGTTGTGCTGTTCGTCATGGCAATCGTCACGATCCTTCTGGGATGGACGGTTCTGTTCGGATGGGGCAGCCACCACACAGGTGCCATGAAAAACATCCGCCTGGGACTTGACCTTGCGGGCGGTGTCAGCATCACCTATGAAGCAACCGATGCGACGCCTTCCCAGGATGATATGGATGACACCATCAACAAGCTGCAGCAGCGTGTGTCACAGTACAGCACGGAGGCCAATGTATACCAGCAGGGATTGAACCGTATCAACGTTGAGATCCCGGGAGTTACCGACGCGAATGAGATCCTCGAGGATCTGGGCAAACCGGGTTCCCTGACCTTCACGGACGAGAGCGGCAATGTCGTTCTCGAGGGTACCGATATCGCGGACGCACAGGGCAATGCGTATACCGATACGCAGACCGGTGAGCATAAATACGTGGTAGAACTTACCATGACCGAAGAGGGCAAGCAGAAGTTCGCCGATGCCACAACAGCCAATGTGGGAAAAACGATCTCCATCAATTACGACGGCAGCGTGGTCAGCGCGCCGCGGGTAAACGAAGCGATCACACAGGGCAAGGCCGAGATCAGCGGCATGGCTGATATCGAGGAAGCAAAGCAGCTGGCATCCTTCATCCGTATCGGTTCCCTTTCTCTGGAGCTGAACGAGATCTATTCCAATGTAGTCGGTGCGCAGCTCGGACAGGACGCGATCTCGACGAGTCTTCTGGCGGGTCTGATCGGTATCCTGATCGTTATTGCGTTCATGATTTTTGTATATCGTATTTCCGGTCTCGTAGCCGGATGGGCGCTGATCGACTTCGTATTCCTGTTCCTCGGATTCATGAATGCGTTCGATGTAACGCTGACGCTGCCCGGTATCGCCGGTGTTATTCTGACCATCGGTATGGCGGTAGACGCAAATGTCATTATTTACGCGAGAAGCCGTGAGGAACTCGCCGCCGGCAGAAGTCTGAACCAGGCACTCCATGCCGGTTTCCACAAGGCGTTCTCCGCGATCTTCGACGGAAACGTAACGACCCTGATCGCCGCGGCTGTTCTGTATATTCTCGGAACAGGTTCGGTACAGGGCTTTGCAACCACACTGGCAATCGGTACGATTTTGTCCATGTTTACATGTCTGGCACTGTCCAGATGGCTCAGCTACGCGTTCTACGGCGTAGGTGTCCACGATCTAAAGCTTTACGGCAAGATCAAGCCGCGCAAGCCGATCGATTTTGTCGGCAAGAGATTTATCGGTTTCGCGATCGCACTGATCCTGATCATTTCCGTACCGGTCGGCATGGGCGTGTTCTCCGCGAAATCCGGAAGCCCGCTGAATTACAGCCTTGACTTTATCGGCGGTACCGCGACAACGGTAGACTTCGGTGAAGAGATGAGTCTTTCCGATCTCGACGAGAAAGTGGAACCGGTCGTTGCGGAAGTAACCGGCAACAATGATATTCAGTTCCAGAAGATCTCCGGTACGACACAGGTCGTAATCAAGACACAGGAGCTGAACCTTGACAAGCGTAATGAATTAAACGCAGCGCTGGCAGATAACTTCTCCAATGTGGATGAGAGCCTCATCACGGCCGAGAATATCTCCTCTATTATTTCCGGTGAGATGCGTCAGAATGCCATCATCGCCGTTATTGTAGCGGTCATCTGCATGCTGTTTTACATCTTCGTACGGTTCCGTGATTTCCGCTTTGCGTCCAGTGCAGTACTTGCGCTGATCCACGACATTGCGGTCGTTGTAGCGTTCTATGTATGGTTCAGAGCATCGGTAGGCAGTACCTTCATCGCGGTCATGCTGACGATCCTCGGCTATTCGATCAACTCCACGATCGTTATCTTCGACCGTGTTCGTGAGAATCTGCCGATCATGAGAGGAAGCAGCTACCGACTGATCGTGAACACTGCGATCACCCAGACGCTTACACGAAGCCTGTATTCGAACATTACCACCTTCATTACGATCTTCGTTCTGTACCTGATGGGTGTACCGTCCGTTCGTGAATTCGCGCTTCCGATCATCATAGGCCTTGTTGCCGGATGCTTCTCATCCGTATTTGTAACAGGTGCCCTGTGGTATGTCATGAAGACGAAGAACGGCAAGGAAGACAAGCCGTACGAGAAAAACATCACCGTAAAAGAAGACGGTGAGGTCGTTGCAGAGGCAGCTGCCGCTGCAGCGGAAGCAAAAACATCCGCAGCGGCGGAAGGCGTGAAGAACGCAGCCGTATCCTACGGTAAAAAAGCAAAAGTTGATAAGACGCAGTACAGCAGCGTGAAGCCGAAAAAAGGCAGAAACCGTCACTGATCTGCGAAGAGCGCAGTAGAAGCGTGATCTGTACGTTGGCCTCCGCGGGCATCATTGTCTGCGGAGGCCATTCTGTACGGGAAAGGATTACTTTATGAAAGAGAAATGGGTAATTGCCGCGAAAAAAGCGGATTTTTACAAGATCGGTGAGACCTTCGGGATCGATCCGGTCATTGCGAGGCTGATCCGCAACAGGGATATTATCGGAGAAGAAGCGATCCGCAAATATCTCTACGGCACTGTGCGGGATCTCTATGATCCCGGACTGCTGAAGGGAATGAAGGAAGCCGGCGCCATCCTTTCCGAAAAACTGAAAGAAGGCAGAAAGATCCGCGTGATCGGCGATTATGATATCGACGGAGTGATGTCTTCCTACATTCTGATCACCGGTCTCACAAAGCTCGGCGCCGATGCCGACGTGCGCATTCCGGACCGCATCCGTGACGGCTACGGCCTGAATGAAAATCTGGTCCGCGAAGCGGCAGCCGACGGTGTCGATACGATCCTTACCTGCGATAACGGAATCGCGGCCTCCGCGCAGATCGCGCTGGCGAGAGAACTGGGAATGACGGCCGTTGTCACGGATCATCATGAGATCCCCTTCAAAGAGGCGGAAGACGGGACGAGAGAATATATCCTGCCGCCGGCGGATGCGGTGATCGATGCCAAACAGCCGGGGGAGACTTATCCGTTTCGTGAACTGTGCGGTGCGGGCGTTGCCTTCAAGCTGATCTCTTATCTGTATGATCTGTGCAAGCTGCCCGATGCGGAGACGGAGAAGGAAGAACTGCTGCAGTATGCCGGCTTTGCGACCGTCGGCGATGTCGTTCCTCTGAGGGATGAAAACAGGATCCTGGTCAGGGAAGGCCTGGCAAGGCTGCGGAAAACAAAAAATCCCGGACTTCAGGAGCTTATTTCCCAGAACAATCTCGATCCGGACGGGCTGGATACCTTCCATATCGGCTTTGTTCTGGGACCGTGTATCAATGCGAGCGGCCGCCTTGATACGGCGAACCGCGCACTTTCGCTGCTGCGGGCAAAAACGCGCATGGAGGCAGCGCCGATCGCGGCGGAACTGGTCTCACTCAACGCGAGCCGCAAGGATATGACGGCGAAAGGGGAGGAAGACGCGGTACGGCAGGTCGAAGAGACGGAGATCGGGAAGGATAATGTACTCGTTGTCTACCTGCCGGAATGCCACGAAAGCATCTGCGGGATCATTGCAGGACATCTGAAGGAGCGCTATTACAAGCCGACCTTTGTCCTTACGGGCACTGCAGACGGACTGAAGGGTTCGGGCCGTTCGATCGAAGCTTACTCGATGTATGAGGAACTCTGTAAATGCAGGGAGCTCCTCAGCAAGTTCGGCGGACATCCGATGGCTGCGGGCATTTCTCTTCCGGAGGAAAATCTGGAGGCATTCCGGAGGCTGCTCAACGAAAACAGCACCTTGACGGAGGAAGACCTGGTTCCGAAGAAGCTGATCGATATCAAGATGCCGATCGGCTATATTTCAAAGGAACTGATCCATCAGCTCGATATTCTGCAGCCGTACGGAGAAGGCAACAAGGCACCCGTTTTTGCCGAAAGCGGACTGGTCGTTTCGGGGGCACGCCTGCTTGGCAGAAAGGGCAACGCCGCGAAGATGCGTCTGACCGGTGCCGACGGCAGATCTGTCGAGGGGATCTACTTCGGTGACGCGGGGGAGTTTCTGAATGATATCGCCGAGAATCCCGTGATCGCCGCGATCTATCATCCGAGGATCAACAGCTGGAACGGCACGGAAACGATCCAGGTTCAAATTACGTCCTATCGCAATTCTTGAATGTCGCAACGGGAAATGTTATACTAAAGTTTACGATGCCGGGAGAAGGTATCAGAAGAGGAGACGGGAATTATGAAAGAGTTAAAAGACTATGTCATCAGCATTCCGGATTTTCCGGAACCGGGTATTATTTTCAGAGATATTACATCCATTCTCTATGATCCGGAAGGACTGAAGCTTGCCATCGACGAACTGCAGAAGGGTCTGGAAGGCGTGGAGTTCGACAAGATCGCCGGACTTGAATCCAGAGGTTTTATCTTCGGTATGCCGCTGGCCTACAATCTGGGCAAGGGTTTTGTGCCGATCCGCAAGAAGGGCAAACTTCCGCGAGAGGTCATCACCGAGAAGTATGATCTGGAGTACGGCTCCGCGGAGATCGAGGTACACAAAGACGATATCAAACCGGGCGAGAAGATCGTTCTGATCGATGATCTGATCGCGACAGGCGGAACGATGGAAGCGGCTGCAAAGCTGATCGAGCGCCTTGGTGCCGAAGTTGTGAAGATGGAGTTCGTTATGGAACTTGCCGGCCTTCACGGAAGAGACAAGCTGAAGGGATACGACGTATATTCTTCGATCATTTACGAAGGAAAATAAGAAGGTAAATAAAAGAAATCAGTTTTTGCCGGTAAGTGCGGCAGAACTGACAGAGCAGCAGGCCGGTTGACGGAAGGTACGGAATTATCTGGAGATGCGGTATGGAAGAAATGAAGACTGAGCTGGAAGAAGTCCTGGAAGCGGAGCTGAAAAAGCAGGATGAAAAACTGAATAAGGAAATTGCCGCAGTGGACGCAGGGCTCAAGACCATGGATGATTTTCTGACACCGGAAGACCTTTACAAGGAACTTGTAAAGAGCGTTCTTGTGTACCATCCGTCGACGGACCTGTCGATGATCGAAAAAGCTTACCGGACGGCTGCCGACGCGCATAAGGATCAGAAGAGAAAGTCGGGTGAACCGTATATCATTCATCCTCTCTGCGTGGCGATCATTCTGGCGGAGCTGGAGCTCGATAAAGAGACGATCGCCGCCGGCCTTCTTCATGATGTTGTCGAAGATACGATCATGACGAAGGAGGAGTTGGCGGAGAAGTTCGGCACGGAAGTCGCGGAGATCGTAGACGGCGTTACAAAGCTCGGTCAGCTGAGTTATTCGGCCGATAAACTCGAGGAACAGGCAGAGAATCTGCGCAAAATGTTCCTTGCGATGGCGAAGGATATCCGTGTCATTCTGGTCAAACTGGCCGACCGCCTGCACAATATGCGTACGCTTCAGTACATGAAGCCCGCCAAGCAGCAGGAGAAGGCAAGGGAAACGATCGACATCTATTCGCCGATCGCGCAGCGGCTCGGTATTTCCCAGGTAAAAAACGAGCTGGACGATCTGTCCCTCAAATATCTGGAGCCGGAAGCTTATTATGATCTGGTGCATCAGATCAATTCCAAGAAATCGGAAAGAAGGGAATTTGTTTCGCAGATCGTGGCGGATGTAAAGCATCACATCGACGAAGCGGGGATCGAAGCGCAGATCTCCGGACGCGCGAAACATTTCTTCAGTATATATAAGAAGATGATCAACCAGCACAAGACGCTCGATCAGATCTATGATCTTTTCGCGGTGCGGATCATCGTAGAGTCCGTCAAGGACTGCTATGCGGCACTCGGTGTGATCCATGAGATGTACACCCCGATTCCGGGGCGATTCAAGGATTACATTGCGATGCCCAAACAGAACATGTACCAGTCGCTCCACACGACACTGATCGGTCCGCAGGGCAAACCCTTCGAGATCCAGATCCGGACCTTCGATATGCACCGCGTGGCGGAGTACGGTATCGCGGCGCACTGGAAATACAAGGAGGCGTCCGACGGCAAGAAGTCCGGCCCGGAACAGGAAGAGGAGAAGCTGAACTGGCTTTGCCAGATCCTGGAATGGCAGCAGGACATGTCCGACAACAAGGAGTTCATGAGCCTCTTAAAGAGTGATCTGAACCTCTTTACCGACAACGTATATTGTTTCTCTCCGGCAGGCGATGTGAAGACGCTGCCGCAGGGCTCCTGCACGATCGATTTTGCCTATGCCATCCATTCGGCTGTCGGCAACAAGATGGTCGGCGCGAGGATCAACGGAAAGCTGGTTCCGATCGAGACGGTTCTTCATAACGGCGACCGGATCGAGATCATCACTTCACAGAATTCCAGAGGACCCAGCCGTGACTGGCTGAAGCTCGTCAAGAGCGTACAGGCCAAGAACCGCATCAACCGCTGGTTCCGGCAGGAGAAGAAGGAAGATAACATCCAGAAGGGCAAGGAACTTCTGACGATCTATGCCCATAATAAGGGAAAAAATATCACAGAGCTCACCAAACCGGAGTATCTCGATAAGGTCATGCGCAAGTACGGCTTCCAGGATTGGGAATCGGTTCTCGCTGCCATCGGTCACGGCGGTTTGAAAGAGGGACAGGTCCTCAACAAGCTGGTTGAACTCTGGGAAAAAGATAAGAAACGGAAGATCACCGATGCGGAAGTCCTTGAAGCGGCGTCAGCCGAGAAAGAGGGAGAGACGGGTGCCGCGCACAAGGGCGGCATTACTGTCAGAGGTCTGCATGATGTGGCTGTCCGCTATTCGAAATGCTGTAATCCGATCCCCGGGGATGAGATCGTCGGCTTCGTAACCAGAGGCCGCGGCATCACGATCCACAGGACCGACTGCATCAATATCATGAACCTTCCGGAAAACGAGCGTACACGCCTTATTGAGGCGGAATGGGCACCGGAACAGGAAACTGACAGCGCGTACAGCACCAGCATTGCCGTATATGCCAACAACCGTACCGGTCTTCTGGTCGATATCTCCCGGATCTTTACCGAGAGGAAGATCGATCTGTCGGCCATGAATGTACGGATCAGCCGTCAGGGCACAGCCACGATCGACATGACATTCGATGTCCACAGTAAGCAGGAACTCCGCGAACTGATCGAAAAAGTTCGCAATGTAGAGAGCGTCCTTGATGTGGAAAGAGCAAGAGGATAAAATATGAAGCTTCAAAATCTCGTTCTGGGCATGGTAATGACGAATGTCTACCTTGTGCGGAATGAAAGTAATAATGAGATGATCATCATCGATCCGGCCGACGACGCGCCTTCGATCGCGCGGAAGATTGGCGAAATGGGAGGCGAGCCGAAAGCGATCCTGCTGACGCACGGGCACTTCGATCATATCGGTGCGGCGGAAGAACTCCGGAATCTCTACAAGATCCCGGTCTGGTGTGAGAAGAGCGAGACGGAGGTCCTCGCCGATCCCCGCATCAATCTGTCCGCGAGCTGGGCGGCAGGTGTCGTATTAAAGGCGGACCGGACGTTTTCGGACGGAGATACTCTTGAGATCGCGGGCTTTGCGATCAAAGCACTCCATACACCGGGTCATACCGAGGGAAGCAGCTGCTTCTATTTTCCTTCGGAGAAGGCACTCTTTTCTGGGGACACGCTGTTCTGTGAATCCTACGGCAGGACGGATTTCCCGACATCGAGCGGCGCGGATATGATGCGAAGCGTTCGAAGGCTCCTGAAGGAGATCCCGGAGGACGTCAGGGTCTACCCCGGCCATGACGCTTTCACCGATATCGCATGGGAAAGGAAGTACAACCCGCTTGCCGAGTAAATTTGACCTTCTCTTAAATAAAAAAACATTTGAATATGATATTTATTCGCTGATCAGGGCGTTTTTTCCGGGAGCCGGGGTAACGATCGGCTATTACGGGGAGGCTGCGCTCTCCGTTGACGATGCGGAAAAGGGTGTGACAGCGGAAGCACCCGCGGCCAAAGCAGGGCAGCCTGCGGCAGAAGGCAAAAACGGCACGTTCACGGTATTCTACGGCGATAAGGAGATGACTTTCTCCTATGAAGCCGCGGAAGGCAGCGCCCCGGTGGAATCACGCGCGGACGATGTGCCCGTGCGTTCCGCAGACGATGTGCCCGTGCGTTCCGCAGACGATGTGCTTACGCGCACCTTCAGGAAAAAGGCACCGCTCACGGACTTTGACGACCGCATCGTGACGAAGAACGAAGTGAAGCAGCTTGTTTACCGATCCCTGCGAGAGATGACGGGAAGAGATCTTCCCTGGGGAGACCTTACGGGCATTCGTCCGGTCAAGATCCCGATGCATCTGCTCGAAGAGGGAAGGAACGATGAAGAGATCGCTGCCTATCTGCGGGACACCTATTTTGTGAGTGAAGGCAAGATCGCGCTTGCGGTCGAGACCGCGCACAGGGAGAAGACGCTGCTTGATCGGATCGATCCGGAAAAAGGGTACAGCCTCTACGTGGGGATCCCGTTCTGTCCGTCGATCTGTCTGTACTGTTCCTTCGGATCGCACCAGATGGACCGCTTCCGGAACATGGTCGAGCCGTATATCGAGACGCTCGGAAAGGAACTGGATTTTATCGCGGAGGAGATGAAGGGCCGGCATCCGGACAGCATCTACATCGGCGGCGGCACACCGACATCGATCACGGCGGGTCAGCTTCGGCGCGTCCTGCAGCTGATCGAAGACCGCTTCGACACGAAGCATGTCGAGGAATATACCGTTGAAGCGGGACGCCCCGACACGATCACGGAGGAGAAGCTCCGCGTGATGCGTGAATTTCCGGTCACCCGTATTTCCGTAAATCCGCAGACGATGAACCAGAAAACGCTCGATCTGATCGGCAGAAGACATACCGTCGAGGACGCGATCGAAAAGTTCAGGATGGCGAGAGCGCTCGGCTTTGACAATATCAATATGGACCTGATCATCGGCCTTCCGGGCGAGGGCCGGGACGAAGTGGAGCACACGCTCGAAGAGATCGGTAAGCTCGACCCCGACAGCCTGACGATCCATTCGCTCGCGTTAAAGAGAGCGACGCGGCTCAACCTCTTTAAGGAGCAGTACGAGCCGATCTCCTTTGAGAATTCCGAGAGCATCATGGAGAGCACCGAACGCGCGGCAAGAGCGATGGGCATGGCGCCTTACTATCTGTACCGCCAGAAAAATATGGCCGGCAACTTTGAAAATGTAGGCTATGCGAAACCGGGCAAAGAGGGTGTGTACAACATTCTCATCATGGAAGAAAAACAGACGATTATGGCAGCGGGATCCGGCGCCTCCACGAAGTTTGTGTTTGACGGTGGCAGAAGGATCGAACGCGCAGAGAACGTAAAGGATCTGAAGGGATACATCGAGAGGATCGATGAGATGATGGCCCGGAAGAAGTATGGCATTGACCGCTATCTTAACGGAAATACGAGCAATGACGAAGACTAAGAAGAAAGACACAACAAAAAATACAGATAAGAGTACCGACGCGAAGAAGGCAGCCGGAAAGCAGAATCCCGCAAAGAAAAAAGGCGGCGCGAAGAAGTCCGGCGGCGTAAAGAAAACCGGCGGAAGGAAAAAGGCAGCGGAAGAAAAGGCTGTACAGGCACGAAGACCCCGCTACCGCAACACGAATCATCTGCTCAGTCTGACAATGTCGCAGGAAGTGGCGCACGGACGGATGGTCAGCAATCTGGCCTATGAAGTGGGACGTGAGCTCGGCTATCCGGAGGAACAACTGCGGGAGCTGACCACAGCCGGTTTCTTCCATGACATCGGAAAATCGGAGCTCCGCAAGAAAAACGGCGGCGAAGCCGATCTGGTCGTCGAAGAGATGAACGCCGTGCGGCTGCATCCGTCGGTCGGCTGTGAAATATTGAGGAGGCACGGTTTTTCCGAATATATCTGCGACGCGGTTCTGCATCATCATGAGAACTATGACGGCAGCGGCTATCCCGACAATATCGCGGGAGAGGATATCGCCGAGGCCGCTTGCATTCTCCGTGTCTGTGATGTATTCTGTGCATTGACATCCGAGAGAGCGTATCGGGGTGCTTACAGCAATGACGAGGCGATACGGATGATGATCGGAGAAGTGGAAAAATATGAAATAAGAGTTTTTCTGGCGCTTCAGAGGGTCCTTCACAGGAGCCCTGACGGACAGGTGAAAGTGCCGCCCGTATCGCCGGAAGTGGAAGGAGTATGGAAAACATTATGACAATGACAAAGAAGCCGGTAACCGGTATGAAGGATATCCTGCCTGCAGAGATGGAGATCCGGAACTATGTGCTGCAGCTGATCAACGAAACCTATTCAAGCTTCGGTTTCACACCGATCGAGACGCCGTGTGTGGAGCACATCGAGAATCTGAGCAGCAAGCAGGGCGGCGAGAACGAGAAGCTGATCTTCAAGATCCTGAAGAGAGGCGAGAAGCTCCGCCTGTCCGAAGCGAAGGAAGAGAGCGATGTGGTAGACGGCGGTCTCCGCTACGACCTCACACTGCCGCTTTCCCGTTTTTACGCAAACAATTCCGCCAATCTTCCGAGTCCGTTCAAGGCTCTGCAGACCGGCAATGTATGGCGCGCGGACCGTCCGCAGAGAGGACGTTTCCGTCAGTTCCGCCAGTGCGATATCGATATTCTCGGCGAGTCGTCCAACATCGCTGAGATCGAGCTGATCCTCGCGACCACAACGCTTCTCGGCAAGCTGGATTTCAAGAACTTCACGATCCGCATCAACGACCGCCGCATCCTGAAGGCAATGGCGGCTTACAGCGGATTCCCGGAAGAAAATTACGATGACGTTTTCATCACACTGGACAAGATGGATAAGATCGGTCTGGATGGTGTGGCGGAAGAACTGAAGAAGGCGGGCTACGCGGAGGAAGCGGTTGAGAAGTATCTCGACCTGTTCCGTGTGATCACACCCGATACGGAAGGCGTTGCCATTGCGAGAGAAAAACTTGCGGGCTACCTCGATCCGGCTTATGCGGACGGACTGATCACGATCATGAACAGCGTCGACGCGGTAAAAACCGCCGACTTCAAGCTGTCCTTCGATCCGACGCTCGTGCGCGGCATGTCCTATTATACCGGCCCGATCTTTGAGATCTCCATGGATGATTTCGGCGGCTCGGTTGGCGGCGGCGGCCGATATGACGAGATGGTCGGCAAATTCATCGGCCAGAGCGTTCCGGCAGTCGGTTTTTCCATCGGCTTTGAGAGAATCGTCATGCTTCTTCTGGAGCACGGCTATCAGATCCCGGGAAAAAATATCAAGAAGGCATACCTGATCGAGAAAAAAGTTTCCGACGAAAAACTTCGTGAGACTATCACGAAGGCGATGAGCGAGAGAGCGGAGGGCAAGGTCGTAAATCTCCTTGTCATGAAGAAGAATAAGAAGTTCCAGAAGGATCAGCTCACGCAGGAAGGCTATGACGAGATCGAAGAAGTTTTTGCCAGATAATCGCATGAAGAATGCACTTTAAGGAGGATACAGACAAATGGCTGAGTCAATGAAGGGGATGCATCGGACCTGCCGGTGTGCAGAAGTTACCGGGGAAATGATCGGTAAAGAAGTGACACTGATGGGCTGGGTGCAGAAGAGCCGTAATAAAGGAAGCCTTATTTTCGTAGACCTGAGAGACCGCTCCGGTATCATGCAGGTCATCTTCGAGGATGGACATACCGATGCGGAGGCATTCGAAAAGGCCGCGAAGCTTCGCAGCGAGTTCGTTGTTGCCGTGACGGGAACGGTTCGTAAGAGAGGCGGCGCTGTCAACGAGAAGCTGGCGACAGGTACGATCGAGCTTGACGCAAATTATTTAAGAATTCTTGCTGAGGCGGAGACCCCGCCGTTCCCGATCGAAGAGGACAGCAAGACCCGTGATGAGATCCGTCTCAAACACCGCTATCTGGACCTTCGCCGTCCGGACCTGCAGAGAAACCTGATGCTTCGTTCCAAGGTGGCATATCTGACCAGAGAGTTTTTCCATAACGAAGGATTCCTGGAGATCGAGACACCGATGCTCGGAAAGAGCACACCGGAAGGCGCTCGTGATTACCTTGTACCGAGCCGCGTTCATCCGGGAAGCTTCTACGCGCTTCCGCAGTCCCCGCAGCTGTTCAAGCAGCTCCTGATGTGCTCCGGCTATGACCGCTATATTCAGATCGCCAGATGTTTCCGTGATGAGGACCTTCGTGCCGACCGTCAGCCGGAATTCACCCAGGTCGATATGGAACTTTCCTTCGTGGATGTAGAGGATGTTCTCGATGTCAACGAGCGTTTCCTGAAATATCTGTTCAAGGAGACCTTGAATGTCGATGTACAGACACCGATCCAGAGAATGACCTGGCAGGAGGCGATGGATCGCTTCGGCTCCGATAAGCCGGATCTTCGTTTCGGCCTCGAACTGGTCAATGTATCGGATGTGGTCAAAGACTTTGACTTTGTTGTATTCCGTAACGCGCTGGAGCAGAAAGACGGTTCCGTTCGCGGTATCAACGTAAAGGGACAGGGCGACCTCGGCAGAAAGAAGATCGACAAGCTTGTTGAGTTCGCGAAGGGCTGCGGCGCCGGCGGACTTGCCTATATTCAGCTGAAGAGCGACGGTACGGTGAAATCCTCCTTCGCGAAATTCATGACCGAGGAGCAGCAGGCATCTCTTATCGAAGCGATGCAGGGTGAGACCGGTGACCTCCTGATCTTTGCCGCGGACCGCAACAAGATCGTATGGAACGTACTCGGCGCGATCCGTCTGCAGTTTGCGGAGGAACTGGGCCTTACCAGAAAGGACGATTTCCGCTTCGTATGGATCACCGAGTTCCCGCTTCTGGAGTGGTCGGATGAGGAGAACCGCTTTATGGCGATGCATCATCCTTTCACCATGCCGATGGAGGAGGACTGGGCCAAGATCGATTCCGATCCGGGCAGCGTTCGCGCAAAGGCATATGATATCGTTCTGAACGGTAATGAGATCGGCGGCGGTTCCGTGCGTATCCATCAGGATGATATTCAGGAGAAGATGTTCGAAGTACTTGGATTTACCAAAGAGCGTGCATGGGAGCAGTTCAGCTTCCTGCTGAACGCGTTCCGCTACGGAGTTCCGCCGCACGCCGGACTGGCTTATGGTCTGGACCGCCTTGTCATGCTGATGGCAGGCGCGGATTCCATTCGTGAAGTCATTGCGTTCCCGAAGGTCAAGGATGCTTCCGATATGATGACGGAGGCTCCGGCACCGGTAGAAGCCAAGCAGCTCGAGGAGCTGGGGATCCGTACCGAGGCAGAAGAGAACGAGGCCTGACTTTCAGGCAAAAACGTTCTGTCGGAACGGGAAATAAAGTGAAATAATAAGGGGTTTCTGTCGGTGACTGATCGGTTTGGATTATGCACCGGGCAGAAGCCCCCTTTTTTGGAGAGGTAAGGTTATGACAAGAAGGAAGAAAGTGACGATCATTCTGATTATCATCGCGGCAGCTGCAGCAGGACTGCTCCTCTTATTCAGGTTTATGAAAGCCGGAGCGGGTGCGGGCAGCACCGAAGCCGTTTATGCGGTCCCGATCCGGGAACTTGTCGACGGAGGCAGCGCGTCGGGTGTGATCAATCGCTACGCGGGCGTTGTAGAAGCGGAGGAGACCTGGTCCGTGAATAAGAATGAAGAGGTACAGGTGAAGGAGATCCTTGTAAAAGTAGGCCAGGAGGTGAAAGCCGGCGATCCGCTCTTTACCTATGATACGGAGAAGTACCAGGCCGATCTCAGTCAGGCGAAGATCGATCTGCAGAGACTGAACAACGAGCTGAGCAGCCTGCAGGGAACGATCGATTCGCTGACCGCGCAGAAGGCAAAAACGACCAATGCCGATGATCTGGCCAATCTGACGATCCAGATCCAGGATCAGCAGCTGTCACTTTCACAGAAAAAACTGGATGTGCAGAGCAAACAGATCGATATCGACAAGCTGCAGAAGCAGATCGATACGGCAACCGTAACCAGCAAGATCGACGGCATTGTCCGAACGATCAATGAGAACGGATCCGCGAACGCGACGACCTCCGATTCGGGACAGGACAGCAGTGCCTTCATTACCGTCATGAAGGCGGGAAGTATCCGTATCAAGGCAAAGATCAATGAGATGAATATCGGCGAGATCAGCGAGGGCATCCCTGTCATCATAAGGTCCCGTGTCGACGATACATTCTGGCGGGGAACCGTGTCAAAAATCGACACGGAAAACGGAAGCATCGGGTCCGGTGAGAGCATGTACGGCAATGTGACGGACGGATATACTTCTTCGACAAGTTATCCGTTTTATGTGACGCCGGAATCGGCAGACGGACTGATGATGGGGCAGCATGTCTACGTGGAGCCGGACTACGGCCAGGAGGATGGCGGAAGCGGAAACACGGAAGACGCGGAAGCGGGTTCGGAGACCGTAAGCGGTGATTCCACGGCAGCGGGTTCGGAGACCGTAAGCGGTGATTCCACGGCAGCGGGTTCGGCGTCTGTGACCGGTACCTCGGCGGAAGATAAAAACGGTGCGGTAAATACTGCGGCAGAGGATGGCGTGACGATTCCGGAATATATGATCGATACGACCGACCCGGAGCATCCGTTCGTCTGGAAGGCGGAAGGAGACCGGTTGAAAAAAGTCGAAGTCACCGGGGAGATCACCGGCGATCCGACCGGCCTTGTGAACGTTACGGGGGATCTGACAGCGGATGATGCGCTGGCCTTCCCCGATCCGACGCTGACCGAAGGAACGAGAACGGAGGTGCTGCCGTGATGAATGACGGGAACACAGGCAATTCCGTGGTAAGTGACGGGAACACAGGCAATTCCGTGGTAAGTGACGGGAACACAGGTAATTCTTTGATCCTGGAATGCAGGGATATCTCAAAAACATACGTGCAGGGCAAAATGGAGTACGAAGCCCTGAAAAATGTAAACTTCCGTATGGAGACCGGCGAATATACGGCGATCATGGGTCCTTCCGGCTCGGGCAAATCGACGTTGATGAATATTATCGGCTGTCTCGACCAGCCGACCTCCGGCACGCTGCTCCTCGATGGACAGGATGTCAGTGCGCTCGATGATGACGAATTATCGAAGATCCGCCTGCACAAGGTCGGATTTGTCTTCCAGAATTACGAACTTCTGGCGCGGCAGAGCGCCCTGGAAAACGTCATGCTGCCTCTGATCTACGCAGGGGTTCCGGTGAAAGAAAGGCGTATCCGCGCGGAAGAGGCACTGCATAGAGTCGGACTGGGAGACCGGATGAACAATCGTCCCAATCAGCTCTCCGGCGGACAGAAGCAGCGAGTGGCGATCGCGAGGGCACTGGTCAATCAGCCGAAGATCCTTCTGGCAGACGAACCGACCGGCGCCCTGGATTCAAAAACAGGCGAACAGGTCATGGAACTTTTCCGGGATCTCAACCGGGAAGGCGTGACGATCCTCATGATCACGCATGACGCGGGGATCGCGCGACACGCCGACCGGATGTGTGTCATTCGCGACGGGATATTGACGGGAGAGGAGGCTGCGGATGAAAAAGCATAAGAAAGTCATAACAATTATTGTCTCCTGCGCGGCAGCCGCGGCTCTTGTCGTCGGGATCGGCACCGCGGTCCGGGCAACGACCGGTTCAGCCGTTCCGGTCTACAATGTGTCGGATCTCAATATGGGATATTATGCCGGCGGACAGTCCACACTGGGGATCGTCGTGTCAGACGCGTCCCAAAACGTCTATCTGACCGGCGCGGAAAAGGTGGCCTCGGTCAACGTCCGTGAAGGCGATACGGTCAAAAAGGGCGATGTCCTTATGACCTATGATATTACGGCGACCAATCTGAGCCTGCAGCGGCTGGACATCTCCAAGCAGCAGCTGGAACTGCAGATCGATGTGACCGAGAGGAACGTGGCGACCCTTGAGAAGCTGCGCCCTGCAGCAGGCGGATCGGGAGGCAGCTACGATCCGGGATGGGATAACGGCGAGATCATTGATCCCGGCGAGGTGACGCCCACACCTACCCCGACTCCGACCGAGGCACCGAAGAAGGATCCGGACTGGTCGACACTGACCCGCTGGCACGAGTTGACCGGGGAAGCCGTTCCCTATAATAAGGAAAAGGCGGACGGCTCGAAGGCAAAACCTTTCCGCTATGCGGTAACGACCCTTGATGACAACGGAAAGGAGACCGGAACGGTCATTCTGACGCCGGAATTTGTCGACAGGCTTCTGGAGGAAGCGGCGAAGTCCCCGAATCCGAAGGAATATTATATCGCGGCGGATATCGTTGACGCGAACGGAAATCTTCTGCAGACGACGCTCGTCAATGCGGGCACATGGGAGAAAAACAGCCGCGTCTCGATCGATATGTCGGAGCGGGATATGAGCGTTACGACACCGGTATCGATCCTCGACGAAAACGCGGCTGCCTATAATGAAACGGAGGAGAACGCGGGCACGGAGGAAGTGCCGTACCTCTTCCTGGTCAGCACACCGGAGGGGACAGATACCGTTACGATGACGGCTGCGTTTTTGCAGAAGATCCACGCGGAAGATCCGGCTGCGTTCATCGGCGCGGAGCGGATCGATGCGGCAGGCAAAAAAGTAAAGACATTGAAGATCGACACATCCACGCTTGATGACGCGAAAAATTACCTGATCGACTTTGCGGCGGGGCAGGTCACACCGGAGGGTGAAACCGATCCGGCAGGAACATCCGATCCGACGCAGGATGGCGGACAGACTGGCACATCAGCTTCGGTACAGGATGGCGGACAGACAGGCGCCTCTGTTCCCATGCGGGATGGCGGAACGACGACTGCGTCGGCTTCCACAGGTGAGATCTTCGTGCGAAACGGAAAGATCTATGCGGGGTACGCGGAGTTTGCCTCGGCAACGAAAATTTTGGCACCGCGGATCGTCCTTGATACCGATGAGGGCGGGGACAGCTACAGCGGGTCACTTCGCTTGATTCCGTCCGACGCGGAATATTCCGAACAGGACTTGAAGGATGCCAGAAAGGCGGAATCGGAAAAACTGGAGACGCTGAAGCTCGATGCCGCGGAGCTGGACATCAAACTCCGGCAGGCGGAGAAGGCCGCTTCGGACGGAACGGTAAAGGCAACGGTCGACGGCGTTGTGAAGGCGGCAGGGGATCCGGAGGATCCGCCGACCGACGGATCGGCATTTCTGACGGTAGCCGGCAGCGGCGGGATGTACATCAAAAGCGCCGTCAGTGAGCTGTATCTCGACCGGATCAAGGTGGGCTCGACGATCCTCGCGAATTCCTGGAGAACGGGAACAATGCTGGAAGCAACGATCACGGAGATCTCGCCGTATCCGGATACCTCCGGTCAGTTCAGCGGCTATTTCGGCGCTGCCGGCGCAGCCGCGTCCATGTATCCCTTCACCGCGGAGATCGTTGGTGACGCGGGAGATCTGCGGGCCAATGAGTACCTCAACGTCCTCGTACAGGGAGAGGAGCAGACGGAAGAACAGAGTGCGCTGTTTCTTGATGACGCCTTCATCCGGGAGGATACGAACGGGCAGAAATATGTATACATCCGGGATGAGAATGGCAGGATCGCGCGTCGTGATGTCGTTACCGGTAAGATGTCCTATGGCGGCACGGAGATCAAAGAAGGTATTACAACGGAGGATCAGATCGCTTTTCCGTACGGGCGTGATCTGAAGATCGGCGCAAAAACGCGCGAAGCGACGTTGGATGAATTGTACTCGTAAGACAGGAAAGGAAGGTGCGAAATGCTGGAAGATATCCGATTTGCCCTGGGCAGCATCTGGGCACACAAGATGCGTTCCTTTCTGACGATGCTCGGTGTGATCATCGGTATCGCGTCGATCATCGGCATCGTCTCTACGATCAAAGGAACGAACGAACAGATCATGAAAAATCTGATCGGTGCGGGCAATAACAACGTAAATATCATGCTGAAGCAGGGCGATTACGATTATTATATGGGAAACGGAAGTCCGGAGGGCGTCCTTCCCGTAACAAAGGAGCAGAAGGACGAGATCTTCTCCCTTGACGGTGTCGAGGATGCCTCCTTCTATAACAGCCGTACCTATGGCGCGACGATCGCCGCCGGAGTCAATACACTGGACGCGGGAACGCTCTACGGCGTTGACTCCCACTACCTGAACACCTGCGGCTATGTGGTCTACAAGGGGCGCCCCTTCGTCGAAGAGGATTTCAATGACCGCCATAAGGTCGTGCTTCTGGACGAAAAATCGGCAACGACGCTTTTTCCGGAATCAGACCCGGTCGGCGGGATCGTGGAGATCAGCGGCGAACCCTTCACGGTGATCGGTGTATATCGAAAGGCCGCGGAGTTTCAGCCGGTGATCGAAAGCTACAGCGATTATCAGACATACAATCAGGAAAGCTACGGCACAGCGCTTGTTCCGCAGTCGGTATGGCCGGTGCTTTTCAGCTTCGATGAGCCGGAGAACTGTGTGGTAAGAGCATCTACTCCGGAGATGATGAGCGAGATCGGCAAAAACGCGGCTTCCGTCATGAACCTCTCAGTTGCCGGATACACGGAATCCGGTACGACAGCCGGCACGGCAGAAAGCACAGCAGAAGACGGCATGACTAAGAGCGGCGCGGCAGACGGCGGCATGGCAGAAACAGAACCGGCAGACGGCGCGGCGGTGGAAGGTACGGAGAGCGCGGCTGCGGATCAGTCCAACGCTTTCTCCTACAAAGCGGATGATCTGGTCGAGAAGGCGAAGAACAAACAGCAGCTCACCGAGAGCACCAATAATCTGATGATCTGGGTAGCCAGCATCGCCCTTCTGGTCGGCGGAATCGGCGTTATGAATATCATGCTGGTGTCCGTCACGGAGCGAACGCGCGAGATCGGTCTGAAGAAGGCGCTCGGCGCGGGAAGAAAGCGTATCATGCGTCAGTTCCTGACCGAGTCAGCCGTCCTGACGGGAATCGGCGGCGTTCTCGGCGTCATCACGGGAATCGTGCTTGCCTATGTGATCTCCGCGATGTCGGGAACGCCGGTTGCGGTCAGCGTTCCGTCGATCATCCTCGGCGTTGTATTTTCCATGGTGATCGGCATCGTCTTCGGCATCCTGCCGTCGATCAAGGCGGCCAATCTGAATCCGATCGAAGCATTACAAAGAGAGTAAGGAAACCTTAGCAATGAAGAAAAACGTATTGGAACTCCTGGAGAGATCGGCAGAGCTCTACCCGGAGAAGAATGCCGTCGAAGACGGCGGGGAAAAACGCAGCTACAGGGAGCTGCGGGAGGAGGCAGAGTCCATCGGAGCCGCGCTGTCCGGCAGGATCAAAAGAGGAGAGCCTGTGGCTATCCTCTCCGAAAAGAGCTGCCGGACACTGGCTGCAATGTTCGGCGTCGTTTATGCGGGCGGCTTCTATGTGTCCGTCAGTCCGGACCAGCCCTCTGACCGCGTGCGCCGCATCCTGGCCGTACTCGAAAGCCGCACCGTCATTGCGGACAGTAAATATTTGCCGCTTCTCACCAATGCAGGTTATGAGGGCCGTGTTCTGGATCTGGGTACGGTAGGAAAAGAGGAGCCGTTACCTGTCGAAGAGCGCAGAGCCCTTCTTGCGCCGATCAGGGAAAAGGCGGCGGAGACCGATCTTCTGTACGGCATCTTTACCTCGGGGTCGACAGGAAATCCCAAGGGGGTCGTTGTAAGCCATGGGGCAGTCATCCGTTTTATCGGTCATTTCACCGAGCTGTTCGGAATCACGGAAGAGGACAGGATCGCGAACCAGGCTCCCTTTGATTTCGATGTTTCCGTCAAGGATATCTACTCGGCGATCGCAAAAGGCGCTTCACTCGTTCTCGTTCAGAGAGCATTATTCTCCACGCCGCCCCGGCTTCTCGACTATCTGGAAGAAAAGAAGGTAACAAATCTTACCTGGGCGGTATCGGCGCTCTGTCTGGTATCGGGGCTGAAAGGTCTGGATTACAAGATCCCGGCAACAGTGAAGAGAATCCTCTTCAGCGGTGAAGTGATGCCGGTGAAGCATCTGCGCATGTGGCAGAAAGCACTGCCGGATTGCGCGTTCGTCAATCTGTACGGCCCGTCGGAGATCACCTGCAACTGCACCTATTACCGGATCGGGCACGTCTTTGAGGACGGAGAAAAAATTCCGATCGGTATTCCCTTCCCGAAGAGACATGTTTTTCTCATGGGAGAGGACGGGAGACAGATCACGGACATGAATGTTTCCGGAGAGATCTGCGTCGGCGGGGAGTCCCTTTCTTCCGGATATTACAACGATCCTGAGCAGACGGCAGAGAAGTTCATTACCTTCACCGCGGAGGACGGAAGTAGTGAGCCGATCTACAAAACAGGAGATCTGGGGTATTTAGGAGAGGACGGCAATCTCTATTTTGACGGCCGCAAGGACTTTCAGATCAAGCACATGGGGCATCGAATCGAACTGGAGGGGATCGATGCGACCCTTTCCGCGATCGAAGGCGTTGTGAGATGCTGCACGATCTATGACCGTGAGAAAAACAGGATCGTCGCCTTCTACACCGGTGACGCGGAGAAGAAGATGATCCGTGCGCAGATGAAGGAAAAACTGCCGGTCTACATGATCCCCAATAAGTGGATCAGACTGGAGGAGATGCCGCTCACCAAGAACGGCAAGATCGACAGAAAAGCAATCGCTGCGGAACTGGGCTGAGACCATACCGATCTGAGAAAAAGGGAGTTTTATGGATAGAAATCAACTTGTGGAAGCAATCAAGAAAGCCGGAACGCCGGCATACATTTTTGATCTGGATATTCTGAAAAGCGAGGCGGACCGTTTCAGGCGATGCCTCGGCGGGGATATCGGGGTCTGCTTTGCCATGAAGGCCAATCCTTTTCTTACGGGACCGATGGCAGAGTATACCGACCGACTGGAGGTGTGTTCCTTCGGAGAATTCCTGATCTGCAAAGAACTGGGAATCGCTCCGGCGAAGCTTTATATCTCCGGCGTACTGAAAAAAACGGAAGACCTGAAGGAGATGCTGGAATACGGCGGCAGCGAAGCCGTTTTTACAGCGGAATCGGTTCGTCAATTCGAGCAGATCAATGCCTGGGGTGCGGCGCAAGGAATGAAGATCACGGTATTCCCGAGGCTTTCCAACGGTGCACAGTTCGGGATCGATGAGGAGCAGCTTAAAATCCTGATCAAACGAAGAGAAGAGTATCCGGGGTGCCGGATCGGCGGGATCCATTATTTCACCGGAACGCAGAAGCGTTCGGCGGAGAGGATCAGTAAAGAGATCACCCGCATCGATAAGTTTTTCGAGGAGCTGGCAGCGGATGGCTTTGTCGTTCCGGAACTGGAATACGGAACAGGCTTTGCTGTTCCTTACTTCGAAGGAAAGGATGAGGAGATCTTTACCGATAAAGGAATCGGTGAAGTCAGCGATGCTCTCCGCGGAATGAAGTGGAAGGGGCGCATCACGATCGAGATGGGCCGCGCCCTGTCCGCGCTCTGCGGATATTACCTGACGCAGGTACAGGACGAGAAGATGACAGAGGTCAAGAACTTTGCCATCATCGACGGCGGTATGCACCAGATCAACTATGACGGACAGATCCGCGGAATGTATCTGCCGCATATCGATCTGTTTCCGGCGGGAGACCGTGATGTTGACCGGTCGGAGAAGGCAGCATCCTGGAGCATCTGCGGTTCTCTCTGCACCTTCAATGATGTTCTTTGCCACAGCTTCAAAGCGGATTCGCTGCTTCCCGGCGATGTTCTCGTATTTGAGAGAGCCGGAGCGTATTCGGTCACAGAAGGGATGGCCCTCTTCCTCAGTCATGAACTGCCGGCGGTATGGTTTTTCAGTTCGGAAGGCGGGTATGTCAACCTCCGTAAAAGAATAGATACATACCGCTTGAATATGGAACGTGTATCGGGGTAAAATAAAAGAGGCGTTTATGTAGCTGAATAGTATAATTTAAGTACCAAACGTTGTACGGAAAGAGAATAAGATGGAAGAATTACTGGAGATCCTTACCGATATCGATGACAGCATTGACTATACAAGGGAGACGGCTCTGATCGACGATCATCTGCTCGATTCCTTTGGTGTTATCACACTGGTATCCGAGATCGAGGAGAACTTTGACATCAGCATCGATGCTGCCGAGATGACTGCCGAGAACTTTAACTCCGCAGACGCGATCTGGGAGATGATCGAAAGGCTGAAAGAGGAGCAGTGATCCGGATAATTATCGGTGCAGTACGCACCAGAATAAGCGGCATGCAATAGGGGAATGCTGCGAAACGGGGAGATAGCGGATATTCATGGCATATAACCAGAGTCTTTATTTGTTTTGGTTTCTACCGATATCATTGATCATTTATCAGCTGATGCCGAAGAAGGCGCGTCCTTTCGTGCTTCTGGCTTTCAGCTGGATCTTCTTTTTAACATTATCACGGCCGGTTATGCTGGTCTGGCTGCTTGCCGCAGCCGGAGCGGTCTATTCGGCCGCGCTTTATTTGGACCGGTTAAGCGGCAGACGGGATGAGATCCTGAAACTTGCCGAAAAGTCGGAGAAGGCAGCGATCCGTAAGAGGTTCCGCAGGAAAAAACTGATCATCCTGTGGATCAGTACGGCATTTCTCCTCGGCACACTGGTCTTCTTCAAGTATTATTTCTCGTACGCTCTGTACATCAACACCAACATGGGCGGACATCTCTGGTATGCACGACTCGGTTCGCCGATCGGCATTTCTTTTTATACCCTGGAAGCAATCAGTTATACGGCGGACGTGTACTGGGAGAGACAGAAGGCTGACCGGAACTTCTTCCGTGTGACTCTTTTCCTGTCGTTTTTCCCCCAGCTCATGGAAGGTCCGATCTGTCAGTATAAAGACACGGCGGAGCTGCTTTTCGAAGGCAGTCCGGTCGTCTTTGAAAATGTAAAAAAGGGTGCGCTCCGGATCCTCTGGGGCCTTTTCAAGAAGATGATCATTGCCGACCGTCTGCTTCAGGCTGTCGACAATCTGTACGGCGGTTATACACAGTACCACGGCGTTATGTTTGCCGTGGCAGCGGTCATCTATACGATCCATCTGTACATGGATTTCTCCGGAACGATCGACATTGTCATCGGAAGCGCGGAGATGTTCGGAATTCCGCTGAAGGAAAACTTCAGGCAGCCGTTTTTCGCCCAGAATGCCGGTGAGTTCTGGAGAAGATGGCACATTTCTCTCGGTGCCTGGTTCAAGGCATACCTGTTCTATCCGGTTTCCGTATCGGGCATCGTAAAGAAATGGAACAAGTTCGCAAGAAAGAAGATCGGCAAATATCTGACCAACCTCGGCACTTCGGCACTCTGCCTGCTGCCGGTATGGCTTGCGACGGGTATCTGGCACGGACCGCAGCTAAACTATCTGTTCTACGGTCTGTATTACTTTGTGATCCTTTTTGCCGAGGTCGCCTGGCTTCCGGTAAAAAACGCCTGGGTCAGCCGTTTCCATGTCAACGAAGAGGCATGGAGCTGGAAGATCCCGCACATGCTGAAGACCTGGGTCATCATTTTCTGCGGCGAGATGCTGTTCAACGCAAAGGGGATCCGGGCTGCTGCTGTCATGTACCGCAGCATCTTTACCGAGTTTGACGGCGCGCAGCTTATTAACGGCGGCCTGCTCGAAATGGGTATCGATACGGCAGATCTCCGGATCGTTGTGATCGCGGTCGCTGTGGTTGCTGTCGTTGAGACGCTGACGGAGTGCGGCAAAAACGTATCCGCGTTTGTTTTGGAAGGCAAATTCCCGGTTCGCTTCGCGGCTTTTGCCGGGCTGGCTCTTGCCTGCGTGATCTTCGGTGCTTATGGTGCCGGATATCTGCATGCGGATATTATTTATGCCGGTTTCTGATAGAGGAGGATAAAGATGCTTGGTAAAAGAATTGGAAAGATCATCCTCACTGTCGGAGCGGTTCTTCTGGTGATCGTTATGCTCGGGACGCTGATCAGGCCTGCCGAGTGGTTTATGGAGGGCATGCTTTCGGATCGCACGATGGCCTTCGCGGGTGTTGAAGCGGAGCCCGATTCAACGATCAACGTGATCAGTCTGGGTGATTCCTTAAGTTATACATCGGTCGATGTGCCGGATCTTTTTCTGGAGAGGGGTATCACAGCTTACAGCTGCGGTCAGCTTGGCGGCAGCATACAGGAGGCTTACAGTATTCTCAAAGCTGCTTTTGAGACCCAGCAGCCGGCGGTGGTTCTTCTGGAGACGGATATCCTTCTTGAAGATGACAATATTGCCGGTCTGCAGAACGGACTTTCGGAAGAGGAAGCGCAGCTTTTTCCGTTCATCCGCTGGCATAGTCAGTGGAAACAGCTTTTCGGCGTGAAGCAGGAGACACCGGATCAGTTCAAAGGATATGAGGTGCGAAGTGAATGCGTACCCGCCGACCCGGGGGATTACCTGAATGTTCCCGGCGAGAAGGAGACGGGCGTTAGCCTGGTGACCGGGGAATATCTCGATCTGATCAATGCTCTCTGTGAGGCAAACGGGGCAGAACTTATCCTGTACAGCACCGTATCGCCGATCACATACTGCAATGCTAATATTGCGTCGATCAGTACCTGTGCCGAAAAGGAAGGCATTCCCTACCTGAATTTGAATGATCCGGCAGTGCTCTCCGGGATCGGTTATGATTTTACGACGGACATGCTTGATGCCGGCGCGGATCATCCGAATCACGCCGGTGCGGTAAAGATCACCCGGTACCTGGGAGAGTACCTCTCCGGCGCTGTGGGAATTACGGATATCAGGAATGTGAGCGGATCGGAAAAACTATGCGAAGAGTGGACAGAAGGCGCGGAAGCATACCTTAAACGGGCATTGTCTGAATGAACAAACATTCTATTTGACGGAATAATTATAGGCATTCAGTGTAAGTCAGGCAGGCTTAAGGTTTTTCCGCCGACCTTGAAACTTCCCTGCCGAACCTTTATACTATAGGAAGGTGTGCAGATAACCGGGGGGGGAAGTCCGCAGCCAATAGCTATAGGGGTGAACAGGAATGAACATACTTTTTTTTATTACGCCGAAAAACGAGGTGGCGTATATTGACGACACCTGCTCATTGCGGCAGGCAATCGAAAAAATGGAGTATCACCAATACACGGCAGTACCGGTTCTCGACGGGAAGGGCAGATACATCGGCACGCTTACCGAGGGAGATCTTCTGCGGGAGCTGAAGATGCATCATGACTTGAGTCTGCATGACGCGGAGGACGTCAGGGTCGCCAGGATCGACCGCAGCCGGAAGATGAAGCCGGTCGGTGTCGATGTCGACATCGAGGATCTGATCCAGGTATCGATGCGGCAGAATTTCGTACCGGTCATCGATGATAACGGCGTTTTTATCGGGATCATCACCCGGAAAGCAATCATTGAGTACTGCTATGAACACAGTGATCTGAAGAAGGAGAAAGAATGCGTAAAATCATCGAACTGATAACCGAAGAAGTAGCGGCTGCCTTTGAGAAGGCGGGCTATGACCGTTCCTTTGCAAGAGTTACCGTATCCAACAGACCGGACCTCTGCGAATACCAGTGCAACGGCGCCATGGCGGCGAAGAAGCAGTACGGCAAGGCGCCGATCCGGATCGCCGGTGACGTTGTGGAAAATCTGAAAGAGAGCGCCGTTTTTTCCAAGGCGGAAGCAGTCATGCCGGGATTCATCAACCTGAATCTCGCGGAAGACTGTCTGGCGGCCTTCCTTCGTGAGATGGCCGATGATGAAGAACTCGGCGTGGAGAAAGCGGAAGAACCGAAGACGATCGTGATCGATTACGGCGGCCCGAATGTGGCCAAACCGCTTCACGTAGGCCACCTGCGCTCCGCAATCATCGGTGAGAGCATCAAGCGCATGGGCAGACGCATGGGTGATACCGTGATCGGTGATATTCACCTGGGAGACTGGGGACTGCAGATGGGCCTCATCATCACCGAACTGCATGAGCGTCAGCCGGAGCTGGTCTACTTTGATGAGACCTTCGAGGGTGAATATCCGGAGGAGGCTCCGTTCACCATAGGCGAACTCGAGGAGATCTATCCCGCGGCGAGCGGCCGGTCCAAGGTGGATGAGGAATACAAGAACAAAGCACTGCAGGCGACCGCCGAACTGCAGAACGGACGACGCGGCTACATGGCGCTCTGGAAGCATATCATGCGTGTCTCCGTTGCCGATCTGAAGAAAAACTACGCGCGTCTGAACGTGGAATTCGATCTGTGGAAGGGTGAGCGCGACGCGCAGAAGTATATCGGCCCGATGGTCGAGAAGATGAAAAAGGACGGCTTTGCGTATGAGGATCAGGGTGCGCTGATCGTCGATGTCAAGGAAGAGAAGGACCAGAAGGAAGTGCCGCCGTGCATGATTCTGAAATCCGACGGCGCGTCACTGTATACGACAACCGATCTGGCAACGATCGTACAGCGTGTGGAAGATTACAAGCCGGATGAGATCCTCTATGTCGTGGACAAGCGTCAGGAGATGCATTTCATCCAGACCTTCCGCTGCGCGAGAAAAACGGGCATCGTAAGTGACGATACGAAGCTTACCTTCCTCGGATTCGGCACGATGAACGGCAAGGACGGCAAACCGTTCAAGACCCGTGAGGGCGGCGTTATGCGCCTGGAGAATCTGATCGCCGATATCAATGCCGAGATGTACAAGAAGATCGTGGAGAACCGCAGCGTAAAGGATATCGATGCGGAAGGAACGGCGCAGATGGTCGGTCTGTCCGCGATCAAATACGGTGACCTGTCCAACCAGGCGTCGAAGGACTATGTATTTGATGTAGACCGCTTTACCTCCTTCGAGGGAAATACCGGTCCGTATATCCTGTATACGATCGTCCGGATCAACTCTATCCTGAACCGCGTGGCGGAAGCGGGCGGCGATGTGAACGGAGCGATCATCGCACCGGCAAGTGCCGGCGAGAAGAAGCTGATGCTGCAGACCGCGCGCTGGAATGAGGCGATCTCCTCGGCTTACGAGAAGAAGGCACCGCACCAGATCTGTGCCTATATCTATGAACTGGCAAATGATTTCAACACCTTCTATCACGATAATCATATCGTGACCGAAGAAAACGCGGAGCGCAAAGCCTCCTGGGTACGTCTCCTCGGACTTGTCCGCAGCGTACTGAATGATGCCATCGGCGTACTCGGCTTTTCCGCGCCGGAGAGAATGTAATTTTGGAAAAACTTGATTTATTTGATTTGGACGGCACACTGACCGAATCGCATCCGGGCATCCTCCGGTGCGCGCAGTATGCTCTGAAGAAAATGGGATATCCCGAGTATCCGGAGGAGGAGCTTCGCAGCTTCATCGGTCCGCCGCTCGATTCGCAGTTTCGCGAATTCGCCGGCATGAACGCGGAGCAGGCAGCGGAGGCGACGCGCCTTTACAGGGAGCGGTTCAGATCGATCGGGATCTATGAGAATGCCCTCTATCCGGGCATCCCGGAGCTCCTTGAGAAGCTGTCGGAGGCCGGACACGTGATCGGTCTGGCGACGTCGAAGCCGGAGGAATTTGCCGTGAAGATCCTGGAGCATTTCGGGATCCGCGACTACTTTTCCGTCATTTCCGCTGTAGCGATGAGTGAAAAAAACACGGCCAAGTCTGTCATTGTCGGCAAGGCGATCGATATGGCCGGCTTTTCCGGAAGGCATGAGCTCGTGACCATGATCGGCGACCGCCGGTTTGATATGGAGGGCGCGAAGGCGCAGAAGGTCCGCGCTGTCGGCGCTGTCTACGGATACGGTACGGCAGAGGAACTGATGGAGACGGGCGCCGATGTGCTGGCATATTCCGTCAAAGAACTGGAGAAGATCCTTTTATGAGCAAACGGGCAAAAATCTGGGACGTGATCTATCCGACCGTCTATATTCTTCTGTGCATGATCCTCTGCACCGCGGCTGTTCTGATCGTGGTGGGAGCGGTGACGAAGCAGTATGACGTGGACAAGATGCGGAGTGAGATCAAAGTTCTGCCGCTGATCATCAGTGCGGCGGCCTATGTTCTGGTGATCTTCGCGCAGCGGAAAAACCGGAAGAGAGATGATCTGCGTTTCGGGCCCGACGAGAACAGATGGGGGAGAGGAACAGCGATCCTTGCCTGCATCGGCATCGTCTGCGCCGGACATCTGTGGAGCACGATCATTACAAAGAGCGGCCTGGAAGACGTTTTTGCGGGATACAGAAGTGTCGCAGCCGGCGCCTTCGAGGGACAGAACATGATTGTTCTGATCGCTGTGACCTGCATTCTCGGGCCGATCGCGGAGGAGATCGTGTTCCGCGCACTGACCTATCGCCGTGCCCGCGCGTATTGCGGTATCCGTTGGGCTGTCCTGATTTCCGCCTTTCTGTTCGGTCTGTATCACGGTAATGTGATCCAGTTTCTGTACGCCTTCGGGATCGGTATCCTTCTGGCCCTGATCTACGAGAAGAGCGGGAGCCTTATGGTATGCATCGCGGCGCATATGTGCGTGAATCTCTGGGCTGTTTTCTGTGATCGAATCGCGGATGCCCTGTTCGGCGGGGCTTTGACCGGCGTGGTCATCTGGCTTGTGATCGATGCTGTTGCTGCGACGCTGATCTTCCGGAAAGTTTTTCAAAAAAAATAAAAAAAGCTATTGCATAATCACGGAACTGGTGATATAGTATCACATGTTGCAGCGCATTGGGCTATCGCCAAACGGTAAGGCAACGGACTCTGACTCCGTCATTTCCTGGTTCGAATCCAGGTAGCCCAGTTCCAGGCAGTCATTACTTCGTGTGATGACTGCCTTTTTTGTTACACAGAGGTTCCGTGAGATAATTAGAAATAAGGAGATGCTATGATCTACACACTTCCTTCCCGCGTGCGTTTCAGCGAGATCGATGAACATAAGAATATGACGCTCTACGCGCTGATCAATTATCTGCAGGATTGTGCCACCTTCCACGGGGAGGCGGCAGGTGTCGGCATCGATCACAATCTGGCGGAGAATCACGCCTGGATGATTGCGGACCTGCAGTTGTCGGTCCACCGTTATCCGAAATTCGGAGAAGAGATCCTCGTTTCGACCTGGTCGCACGGCTTTCGGGGAATGATCGGCTATCGTGATTTCTCGATCGAGACACCGAATGGCGAACTGCTTGCCGCGGCAGCCTCCAACTGGGTCTTCATGGATATCGAAAAGCAGATTCCGGTCCGCGTCCCAATGGATCAGATCGAGGCCTACGGTGTGCATCAGGAGAAGAAGATCGAAGAAGACCTGGGTAAAAGGAAGGTGCGTATCCCGGAGGAGGGAACGGATCACACGACTTTTACGATCCAGGAATATCACCTGGATACAAACCGCCATATGAATAACGGCCAGTATGTGCGGATCGCGCGCAAATACCTGCCGGTCGGCATGGAGGTTCACCATATGCGTCTGGAATTTAAGAAACAGGCCTTTCTGGGGGACGCGATCACGCCGAGGGTGGCGGAAGCGGACGGGAAATATATCATTACCTTGAATGACAGGAACGGCGATGCCTGCTTCGCGGGCGAATTCGCGCAGTGAATCTGGAAGTAAAAGAGAGGACGGACAGACTATGATCGAATTAGGAAAAAAACAGACACTCAGGATCGTGAAATGGCAGAGCTTCGGAGTATATCTCTCCGATGATCCGAAGGCGGACGCGGAGAACCGGATCCTGCTCCCTGTGAAGCAGGTGCCGAAGGGGGCCGAGAAGGGAGATTCTGTCGAGGTTTTTGTATACAGGGATTCCGAGGACCGTATGATCGCGACGACAACGATGCCGAAGATCATGCTCGGTGAGGTGGCGCTCCTTCGCGTGCGTGAAGTATCAAGAATCGGCGCGTTCCTTGACTGGGGTCTGGAGAAGGATCTTTTTCTTCCGTTCCATGAGCAGACAAAGAAGGTAAAAGCGGGAGAGGAAGCACTTGTCGCTCTCTATATCGATAAGAGCGGGCGCCTTGCCGCGACGATGAAGGTCTATCATTACCTGCATACCGATTCCCCCTATCAGGCAGGCGATACCGTTCAGGCAAGGATCTATGAGATCAGTCGGAACTTCGGCGTTTTTGCCGCAGTCGATGACGAATATTCCGGTCTGATCCCGCAGAAGGACGCACAGGGTAATTTTGTGCCGGGCGAGGTAATGAAGCTGCGTGTCACCGCGGTTCGCGAGGACGGCAAGCTGACCCTTTCGGCCAAACAGAAAGCGTATTTACAGATCGGCGGGGACGCGGAGATCATCGAGAAAGCGATCGAAGAGGAAGACGGCGTGCTGCCGTTCGATGATAAGGCATCTCCGGAGCTGATCAATGAGCGCTTCGGTATGTCCAAGGCTGCTTTTAAGAGAGCGGTCGGACACCTGTTGAAAGAGAGAAAGATCCGGATCGAGGACGGGGAGATCTTCTCCACCGATCCGAAATACAACGACTGACCAACGCGGAAACGGGAGCACGGTTCCTGCCGGGCCCCGCGGCGAAGAGAGGGAGTAACATGAGCTTTGTTCATCTGCATGTCCACACGGAGTACAGCCTCCTGGACGGATCAAACAAGATAAAGGAATATGTTGCCAGAGTCAAAGAGCTCGGCATGAACAGCGCTGCGATCACCGATCACGGTGTCATGTACGGCTGCATCGACTTCTACAAGGAATGCCTCGCGCAGGGGATCAAGCCGATCCTCGGCTGCGAGGTTTACGTGGCTCCGGGCTCGCGCTTTGACCGCGAGACGGGACAGGGGGAGAACCGCTATTATCACCTGATCCTGCTGGCGGAAAATATTACCGGATACAATAACCTGATGAAGATCGTATCGAAGGGCTTTGTCGATGGTTTCTATTACAAACCCCGCGTGGATCTGGAAATTCTGAAGCAGTATCACGAGGGGATCATCGCGCTGTCTGCCTGCCTGGCGGGCGAAGTGGCGGTCAATCTGGCCCGCGGCATGTATGAAGAGGGCAAGAAAGCCGCTCTTCGCTATGAGTCGATCTTCGGGAAGGGTAATTTTTTCCTCGAACTGCAGGATCACGGCATCTCCGAGCAGCAGATCGTCAATCCGCAGCTTCTGCGCATGAGCAGGGAGACGGGGATCGAGCTCGTCTGCACCAACGACTGCCATTATACCCTGGCGGAAGACGCGGCACCGCATGACATTCTCCTGTGCATCCAGACCGGGAAAAAACTTTCCGACGAGAACCGTCTGCGTTACGAGGGCGGGCAGTACTATGTCAAGAGCGAGGAGGAAATGGCGCAGCTCTTTCCGTACGCGTCGGAGGCCCTTGAGAATACGCAGAAGATCGCGGACCGCTGCAATCTGGAGATCAAATTCCACGAACTGAAGCTTCCGAAATTCGAAGTTCCGGAGGGCTATACCTCCTGGACCTACCTGGTGGAACTCTGCCACAAGGGTCTTGAGGAGAGGTACGATCCGGTCACCCCGGAGCTCAAAGCCCGTCTGGACTACGAGCTCGATGTCATCCGCAAGATGGGTTACATCGACTACTTCCTGATCGTCTGGGATTACGTGCATTTCTCGAGAGCGAACGGGATCATCGTCGGCCCGGGGCGTGGCAGTGCCGCAGGCTCACTGGTATCCTATACGCTCGATATTACACAGCTTGATCCGATGAAATACAGCCTGCTGTTCGAGAGGTTCCTGAACCCGGAACGTGTATCGATGCCCGATATCGACGTGGATTTCTGTTATGAACGCCGCTCCGAGGTCATCGACTATGTCGTGGAGAAATACGGCCGCGACCGTGTCGTACAAATCGTCACCTTCGGTACGATGGCCGCGAAGAACGCGATCCGCGATGTCGGACGTGTCATGGATCTTCCGTACGCAAAGTGCGACATCATCTCCAAGATGATCCCGAACGAACTGAATATCACCATCGATAAGGCGCTGGTGATGAATCAGGAGCTGAAGAAAACCTATGATTCCGACGAGGAAGTCCATCATCTGATCGATATGGCGAGACGCCTGGAGGGCCTGCCGAGGCATACCTCGATGCATGCGGCCGGCGTCGTCATCTCTTCCAAGTCGGTCGATGAATTTGTACCGCTTTCCCGCGCGGCGGACGGCACGATCACGACACAGTACACGATGACGACCCTCGAGGAACTGGGCCTTCTGAAAATGGACTTTCTGGGACTTCGAACGCTCACCGTACTGCAGAACGCGCAGAAGATGGCGGAGCGCGACTACGGGATCAAGCTCGATCTGCTGAAGATCGACTTCAATGATCCGAAGGTCATGGCAATGATCGGCGCGGGAAAATGTGAGGGAGTCTTCCAGCTCGAGTCGCAGGGCATGAAGAACTTCATGAAGGAACTGAAACCGACGACGCTCGAAGATATCATCGCGGGTGTGGCCCTGTACCGACCGGGCCCGATGGATTTCATTCCGCAGTATATCCGGGGCAAGAGCCACCCGGAGTCGGTGACCTACGACTGTCCGCAGCTGAAACCGATCCTGGAGCCGACCTACGGCTGTATCGTTTACCAGGAGCAGGTCATGCAGATCGTACGTGAGCTGGCCGGTTATTCCTACGGTGGAAGTGATATCCTTCGCCGTGCCATGTCGAAGAAGAAGACGCATGTCATGGAAGAGGAGCGGCAGAACTTCGTGTACGGAAACGCGGAGCGCGGTATTCCGGGCTGCATTGCCAACGGTATCTCCGAATCGATCGCGAACAAGATCTACGATGACATGATCGATTTCGCGAAGTATGCCTTCAACAAATCCCATGCCGCTGCCTACGCGATCGTATCGTTCCAGACGGCGTGGCTCAAATATTACTACCCGGTCGAGTTCATGGCGGCTCTGATGACCTCCGTGATCGACAACCCGGGGAAAGTAACCGAGTATATCTATAACTGCCGGCAGATGGGCATCGGGATCCTTCCGCCGGACATCAATAAGAGCGCGGGAAGCTTCTCGGTAGAGGGCAAAAACATTCGCTACGCGCTCTGCGCGGTCAAGGGCATCGGCCGGCCCGTCATGGATGCGGTAACAGCGGAGAGAGACGCAAACGGCCCGTTCCGCGATCTCCGCGATTTCTGTACCCGTCTTACGGGCAAAGAGGTGAACAAGAGAACGCTGGAGAACTTCATCAAATCCGGCGCGTTCGACTGCCTCGGCGGCACCCGGAAGCAGTTCATGCAGGTCTACACGCTTGTCATGGATCAGGTTGCCCAGGAAAAGAAAAACAATCTCTCCGGCCAGATGTCTCTCTTTGATCTGATGGGAGAAGACAGCCGGGAGGCTTTCGAGATCCGCCTGCCGGAGGTCGGCGAATTCCGGAGGGAAGAACTGCTCGCGTTTGAGAAAGAAGTGACCGGCATCTATATCAGCGGACACCCGCTTGAGGAGTACGAAGAGAAGTGGCGGAAATGCATTACGGCGACGACCGCGGACTTTGTCCCCGACGAAGAGACCGGACTGCCAAAGGTAACGGACGGCTCCTTTGTGATCGTCGGCGGCATGGTCACCGAGAAAACGATCAAATATACGAGGAACAACCAGACCATGGCTTTCCTCACCATCGAGGATCTGTTCGGAACGATGGAGGTCATCGTTTTTCCGAAAAGCTATGAGAAGTGCGCGGCGCTTATCGGTGAGGACGCGAAGATCTTCATCCGCGGACGCGTACAGGTGGAAGAGGAGAAGAGCAGCAAGCTGATCCTGGAGAATGTCATTCCGTTTGCCGACGTTCCCTGTGAGGTCTGGATACAGTTTGAGGATCAGGAAGCTTATGCGGCGAACGCGGAAGAACTCCGGACGATCCTGGCCAAGGCGCCGGGACGTGACCGCGCGATCGTTTTTCTCAAGAAGGAACATGCGATGAAACGGCTGCCTGCCGGCGTGGACCTGCAGTCCGATCAGAGAATATTGGATGATCTTACGAAAAGATTCGAAAAAGACAACGTGAAACTTGTGCAAAAGGGCATTGAAAACGCAGGTAAAATGCATTAGAATATATTCTGATAATTTTTTGATAAACGATAAGTTATATATAGACGGAGGAACTACCCATGGCTGAAGCAAAAGTGAAAACGATCGGTATCCTTACAAGCGGCGGTGATGCGCCGGGTATGAACGCGGCGGTGCGCGCGGCGACCAGACGAGCAATCGGCAAGGGACTCAAGGTGAAAGGAATCCTTAAGGGATATGACGGCCTGATCAATGATGAGATCATCGATCTGAACGCGAAGGACGTGTCCGATATTATCGGCCGCGGCGGTACGATCCTCTATTCCGCAAGATGTGCGGAGATGAGAACGGAAGAAGGACGCGCGCAGGCGGTTGCCACCTGTAAGAAGCACGGGATCGACGGACTGGTCGTTATCGGCGGTGACGGTTCCTTTGCGGGCGCGCAGAAGCTGGCAGAACTCGGTGTCAATGCCATCGGTGTTCCGGGAACGATCGATCTGGATATCGCCTGCACAGAGTATACGATCGGTTTCGATACCGCTGTAAATACAGCGATGGAGGCGATCGATAAAGTCCGCGATACATCGACTTCTCATGAAAGATGTTCCATCATTGAGGTAATGGGACGCAACGCCGGCTATATCGCCCTGTGGTGCGGTATCGCTTCCGGCGCGGAGGATGTTCTCCTTCCGGAGAAATACGATTACGATGAGCAGCAGATCATCAACCATATCATTGAGACCCGTAAGAAGGGCAAAAAGCATCACATCATCATCAACGCGGAGGGAATCGGACATTCTCAGGCGATGGCAAAACGTATCGAAGCCGCTACGGGAATCGGTACACGCGCAACGATCCTCGGCCACATGCAGCGAGGCGGAAGCCCGACCTGTAAGGACCGTATGTATGCTTCGATCATGGGCGCGAAGGCCGTTGATCTTCTCTGCGAAGGCAAGACAAAACGTGTCGTAGCATATTTGAACGGTGAGTTTGTAGATTTCGATATCAATGAGGCTCTCGCAATGAAGAAAAACATTTCCGATTACGAGGTAGAGCTTGCGAAGACATTGTCCTACAATTACGCAATGAAATAATGATACTGATCGAACCGGCAGCGACTCAAAAGGGAGTGCAGCCGGTTCGTTTCTTGTGGAGGAAATATGCTTACCAGCAGCAGTAATGAACAGATCCGTCACATCATTCAACTGAATACGAAGGCGAAGGCGCGCCGCGAGGAGAACTGCTTCGTTGCCGAAGGCATCAAGCTTTTCAGGGAGACGCCCGAAGAGCTGCGCCGCCGCGTCTATGTATCGGAGAGCTTTGAACGGGAGCACCGTGATCTGCTCGGCAGCACTGCGTATGAGACGGTCGAGGACCGCCTCTTTGCGAAGATCTGCGATACACAGACACCGCAGGGGATCCTGACGATCGCTTCCATGCCGTCCTATACCAGAGAAAAACTGCTCGGCAGCGGAACGCCTCTCGTGATGGTCCTTGAGGATCTGCAGGATCCGGGCAATGTCGGAACGATCCTTCGCACAGCGGAAGGCGCGGGCGTTACGGGCGTTTTTCTGAGCAGCCGCACCGCGGATATTTTCCAGCCGAAGGTGATCCGATCCACGATGGGGTCGGTGTACCGCGTTCCCTTCCGAAGAGAGGAGAACCTGTCGGAAGTTGTCGCGTGGCTGAAGACGAAGGGCGTCCGCACCTATGCGGCTCATCTGCAGGGAAAGAACTCCTACAGTAAGGAGGACTATACCGGTCCGACCGCTTTTCTCATCGGCAATGAAGGGAGAGGCCTTACGGATGAATTGACTGCGGCTGCGGATGTAAAGGTACGCATCCCGATGGAAGGCAGGGTCGAATCGCTCAACGCCGCCGTCGCGTCGGCACTTTTCATGTACGCGGCGCACGAGAGCCGCGGATGAAGCAATGGCTTCAGCAATGGCTGCAGCATCGGTTTCTTGTATAATTGTTCAAAATGTTGTATGATTGCGGAATATAAGAAGGAGGGATCACCATGAATCTCAAGGGACGTGATTTTTTAACACTCAAAGACTTTTCCGAGGAGGAAATTTTATATCTTATCGATCTGGCCGGCAAGCTGAAGGACAAGAAGAAGAGAGGCGTTCCGGTGGATGTCCTCCGCGGCAAAAACGCAGCGCTTATTTTCGAAAAAACGAGCACACGTACCCGCTGTTCCTTTGAGGTCGCGGCACATGATCTCGGAATGGGAACGACCTATCTGAATCCGAAGGATTCCCAGATCGGCAAGAAAGAGAGCATCGCCGATACCGCGCGCGTTCTCTGCCGTATGTTCGAGGGAATCGAATATCGCGGATTCGGTCAGGAGATCGTCGAAGAACTGGCGGAGTATTCCGACGTTCCGGTATGGAACGGACTGACGAATGAATATCACCCGACACAGATGCTGGCGGACATGCTGACCATCAAGGAGCATTTCGGACATCTGAAGGGAATCAGATTGGCCTATATGGGCGATGCCCGCTATAACATGGGCAATTCCTACATGATCGTCTGCGCGAAGCTCGGCATGAACTTTGTAGCCTGCGCGCCGGAGAAGTATTTTCCGAACGCGGCGCTTGTCAGTGAGTGCGAGAAATTTGCGGAGGAGAGCGGCGGCACGATCACTCTTACCGAGAATGTGACGGCCGGCACAAGAGATGCCGATGTAGTCTGCACCGATGTATGGGTATCGATGGGTGAGCCGGAAGAGGTATGGGAAGAACGCATCAAGGATCTTTCTCCTTATAAGGTAACCTCCGAAGTGATGGAAAATGCGGGCCCGAAGTCTGTCTTTCTGCACTGCCTGCCGTCCTATCATGATCTGGGAACCGGCATCGGCCGGGAGATCCATGAGAAATACGGCCTGGAAGAGCTGGAAGTTACGGATGAAGTTTTTGAATCCGAGAAGTCTCTTGTCTTCGATGAGGCGGAGAACCGGATGCATACGATCAAAGCGGTCATGGCGGCAACGCTCGGCGCCGATCGCCTGATCTTCGGCTGATTTTCGGCTGCTTTTCGACTGCTTCGGGCTCGGTATGACTTGCTGCGGAAGCGGCATTGGCTGATCGGGAGAATTTTTCAATCTTACGGAACGGACAAAATTAGCGGAATGAACGAAAAGAACTACGAATCACAGCTGAGCAATGAGGAAAAACTGCGCGTCGATGAACTGTGCGCTCTGCTTCATATCGACGCTTCCCTTGTGCATTATCTGGAAACGGTGGACTCTACCAATACCTGGGCAAGGAGAGAGGCCGATGCGGGCGCTCCGGACGGCAGCATCTATATCGCGGATCACCAGACGGCCGGCAAAGGCAGAAGAGGACGGGTATGGCAGTCACCGGCGGGAACCTCCGTTGCCTTCAGCATCGTGCTTCGGCCGGGGATCCGTCCCGATCATATGTCCATGCTTACCCTGGTGATGGGAATGGCAGCGGCAGAGGGCTTTCGCAGGGCGGAAGGCGTCGAGGCGCTGATCAAGTGGCCCAACGATGCTGTTGTCAACGGCAGAAAGCTTGTCGGTATTCTGACGGAGATGTCTCCGAAGTGCGATTACGTGATCATCGGTGTGGGACTAAATATCAATCAGACGGAATTTCCGGAAGAACTGCGCGATAAAGCAACTTCTCTCCGGATGGAAACGGGACGTATCTGCAGCCGCGAAAAGGCAACGGCGGCTGTCCTGAATGCCTTTGACCGTTTTTACCGGACCTTTCTGGAGACGGCGGATCTGTCAAGGCTTCGCGGAGAGTACGAGGCCATGCTGGCCAATAAGAACAAGGCCGTCCGGGTACTGGATCCCCGCGCGCCGTTCAACGGTGTGGCGGAGGGGATCAACGACAGCGGAGAACTGCTCGTCAGAAGAGAGGACACGAACGAAGTGGAAGCCGTTTTTGCCGGAGAAGTCTCTGTGCGCGGAATCTACGGTTATGTCTGAGAAAAGCAGCGCTTCGCACGGCAGGGCACGACGTGTCATATCGAAAGAATTACGTTTACGAGGTTTGAAATGGAAGAAAATACGGTGCTCTGCGGAGCCAACGCCTATACAAAGAAATATTTTTTTAATGAGCAGTTCAATATCCTTCCGCAGAGGGTGAAGGATGAACTGCATATTATGTGTGTCATGTTTACGGAAGAGATCAGCGGTATCTTTACGGTGGAATTCGATGACAAAGGAAATCTGGAACTGAAGACCGAGTCGATGGCGGGAGACGGCATGTACGATGAGATCGGCGCGACTCTCTGCATCAAGAAGCTGCAGGATGAGAAGCGCGACCTGTTCGAATCCCTCGAACTCTTCTATAAAGTATTTACAGGGGAAGGGCAGGTATGATGTCCGGCGGTGAAAAACTTCTGAAGGAAGTTCAGATCGGGAGCGTGCGGGTGGAAACGCCGGTAGCGCTCGGACCCATGGCAGGCGTAACGGACCTGCCATTTCGTTTGTTGTGCAAAGAACAGGGAGCGGGCCTTCTGTATACCGAGATGGTGAGCGCGAAGGCGATCCTCTATCATAATCGCAACACGGAGGCGCTGATGACCGTCGATGACAGGGAGCACCCGATCGCTCTTCAACTGTTCGGGAGCGAGCCGGATATCGTGGCGGAGGCTGCCGTGCAGATCGAAGAGAAAAACTTCGACATCTATGATTTCAATATGGGCTGTCCCGTTCCGAAGGTCGTGAACAACGGGGAGGGCTCTGCCCTGATGCGCGATCCGAAGAGGGCGGCGAAAATCATTTCCGCAATAGTACGCCGTGTGCATAAACCGGTCACCGTGAAGATCCGCCGGGGCTTTAATGAGGAAGAAGTCAATGCCGTCGAGGTGGCAAAGATCCTGGAAGATGCCGGGGCAGCGGCGATCGCGGTCCACGGAAGAACCCGAGAACAGTATTACACGGGAAAGGCCGACCGGGAGATCATCCGGCAGGTGAAAAACGCCGTCTCGATCCCCGTATTCGGAAACGGCGATATTGATTCGCCGGAGAGCGCTGTCAGCATGATCAGGGATACCGGCGTGGACGGTATTATGGCAGCGCGCTTTGCGAGGGGCAATCCATGGCTCTTTGCCTCGATCCGCGCCGCGATCAACGGGGAAGAAATGCCTGCGCCGCCGACGGGAGAGGACGTCTATCGGATGATCTGCCGTCACGCGGAGATGCTGGTGAAGTATAAGGGCCCCTATACCGGCGTTCGGGAGATGCGTAAGCACATCGCCTGGTATACCGCAGGCTTCCCGCACTCAGCCGCGCTGCGCCGCAGAACCAACGAGATCGAGGATCTTGAAGGACTGAAACAGGTCGTATACGAAGCACTCTGCGATCCCTTTGGGAAAAACTTTTGAAAAAAGTTCGGAAAAGGTGTTGACACCTTTTCGAGCTTGTGGTAATCTACAATAGCTGTCGATGAGACAGGCAAACACACGGCTCACAAAGCCGTAAGAACATTGACAACTGAACAGTGAAACACATCCTCGAACAATTCAAGTAAAGCATGAGTAATGCCAAGGCATTACGAATGCAATCATTTGAGTTTGTCGAATAGACAACCTTTAACAGTAATCAAGGGATGAATTAGCCAAGTGTTAATTCTGACCAATCAAATCTTTTTTATGAGAGTTTGATCCTGGCTCAGGATGAACGCTGGCGGCGTGCTTAACACATGCAAGTCGAGCGAAGCACTTGAACGGATTTCTTCGGATTGAAGTTCTTGTGACTTAGCGGCGGACGGGTGAGTAACGCGTGGGAAACCTGCCTCATATCGGGGGATAACAGTTGGAAACGACTGCTAATACCGCATAAGCGCACAGTACCG